>Ga0118677_10012106_pt1 | contig 12744 bp, 11 predicted proteins | sample AliMusrvi5mmetaG_FD_86154 | JGI IMG/M metagenome (GOLD analysis project Ga0118677, IMG submission 86154)
GAGTTGTAAAAGAATGAGTTGAATTTTAGTAATGTATTCACTTAATTGTTTGTATAAATTTTAATGCTTCATAAATCTTGAAAATATGAATTCCAGGGAAATCCTAAAAAAAACATTGAATCATCAGCAGCCTGAGCGATTGGTACTTGACTTTGGTGGAACGGGAGTTACAGGTATCCATTGTTTGGCCGTGAAAAATCTCAGGGCTTATTATGGGCTTTCGGATCGCCCGGTAAAAGTGGTAGAACCTTTCCAGATGTTAGGTGAAGTTGACGAGGAGTTGCGCGAAGCAATGGGCATTGATGTAGTTGGTGCTTACGGAAAAGGTAATTTGTTGGGATTTGACAATAACGAATGCGAATGGAAACCTTTTACCTCTAATTGGGGACAGGAATTGCTGGTGCCGGTCGATTTTAATTATACAATGGCTGAAGATGGAAGTCTGTTGATCTATCCCCAGGGTGATGTGACAGTTGCACCATGTGCCCGGATGCCAAAAACGGGATACTTTTTTGATGCAATCATACGACAGGAGTCTATTATTGAGGAGAAACTTGATGCCGAGAATAATCTCGAAGAATTTGGGATGATTGATGTCGAAACACTTGATTACTGGGAACGGACTGTCAACCGGTTATCAGCTTCCGGCAAAGGAATCATTGCAAGTCTTGGGGGTACAGCCTTAGGTGATATTGCCCTTGTTCCCGGGATGAATCTTAAAAATCCAAAAGGAATTCGCGATGTAGCCGAATGGTATATGAGTACTGTTATGCGTCCTGATTATATCCACGCAATCTTCGAAAGACAAACGGAAATAGCCCTTGCTAACTTCGCAAAGATCTATGAACGGATTGGAAATAAGATTGATGCAGCATTTATTTGCGGTACTGATTTTGGTACTCAGGACTCCACGTTTTGCTCACCCGATCAGTTTAGCGAGTTGTATCTGCCATATTACCGGCGGATTAATGACTGGATGCATCAAAATACAGATTGGAAGAGTTTTAAACATTCATGTGGTGCTGTGGAAACGTTTATGCCTTTATTTATAGAAGCAGGTTTCGATATTATTAACCCTGTTCAGATCAATGCCAAAGGGATGAATCCCAAACATTTGAAAAATACTTACGGGAAAGATCTGGTTTTCTGGGGTGGGGGAGTGGATACGCAAAAAATGCTCTCCTTTGGTACTCCGCCGGAGGTGAAAAAACAGGTGATTGAGAATTGTGAAATCTTTTCAAAAGATGGAGGCTTTGTATTTACAACTGTTCATAATATTCAGGCCAATGTACCTGTCGAAAATCTTGCAGCAATGATGGGAGCAATAAAAGAATTTAACGGGAATTAGTGTATTCGGCAATCAAGAAATAATTTAACCTTTTAAATATGGATAAGTTCAGATTAATGATATTGATGGTTTTGATTACTACAGCAATTTCTGCTAAAGAGTACAATGTCTCAGTAAATGGAAATGATAAGAATGACGGATCTGTATCCAAGCCTTTGAAAACTATAAATTTTGCTGCTCAGCTTGCCAAACCAGGCGATATTATAATCGTTCACGCTGGTACTTACCGAGAATGGATCAACCCGGCCCGGGGTGGAGAAAGTGATGCGATCAGGATTGTTTACCGTGCCGCTGAGGGAGAGAAGGTTGAGATTAAAGGTTCCGAATTGATTACCGGTTGGAAGAAAGAGAAAAGCGGAGTATGGAAGGTGACTATTCCAAATACGCTGTTCGGGGATTACAACCCCTATAAAGATTCAATATATGGTGATTGGTTTTCGAATCATGGCAGAATTCATCACACCGGAGAAGTATTTCTGAACGGAAAATCACTCTTCGAAAAGGAGAAGATTGAAAAAGTAATAACTCCGGTGGCGGATACGAATATTAAAGATCCTGAAAGATCGACCTACGCCTGGTATTGCGAGAGCGATAACAACAATACGACCATCTGGGCAAACTTTCAAAAATTCAATCCAAACAAGGAATTGGTAGAGATAAGTGCACGCAGAACCTGTTTTTATCCTGACAAACCTGGAATTAATTATTTAACAATCAGTGGTTTCAGAATTAGCCAGGCGGCTACTCAATGGGCGGCACCAACCGCTGAACAAATTGGAATGATTGCAACAAACTGGAATAAAGGTTGGATAATCGAGAATAATATCATCAGCAATTCAAAATGTTCCGGAATAACTTTGGGAAAAGAGCGGGGAACAGGACATAATGTTTGGTCTGCCAATAAGAGCATCGACGGTTCGCTTCACTATATCGAAGTGACCTTCAGAACCCTTAGAATTGGGTGGAGTAAAGAAAATATTGGGTCCCATATTGTCAGAAACAATGAAATTTTCAGTTGTGAGCAGACGGGTATTTGCGGAAGCATGGGAGCTGCTTTTAGTGTAATCGTGAACAATCATATTCACCATATCTGGACAAAAAGGCAGTTCAGCGGTGCAGAGATTGGCGGTATCAAATTTCATGCGGCCATTGATACTAAAATTGAGAAGAACCGGATTCATGATGTGGGACGAGGCATCTGGCTGGACTGGATGGCCCAGGGAACCCGTGTTACAAGGAATCTCTTGTATAATAATGATTTGGAAGACCTTTTTATGGAAGTGGATCATGGTCCAACCCTGGTCGATAACAATTTTCTTTTATCCCAGGCGGGAATAAGGACCCAATCAGAGGGTTCTGCAATTGTCCATAACCTTATTGCCGGACAAATCCGGATGTGGCCCGAACCAAACCGGTTTACACCATATCACTTGCCCCATTCCACAGCAGTGGCAGGACTATCTACCATCTTTTCCGGTGATGACCGATATTATAACAACATCTTCCTGGGATCAGGTCCTGAATTGAACCAAAAAGATGTAAGATCCTGTTATGGTCTGACAGTCTACAATGATGCAAAACTGCCGGTCTGGATGAACGGTAATTGTTTTTTTGATAAGGCAAAAGCTTCAAAACAGGAGAAAAATAAAATTGAAGATCCTGATTTCAAACCAAAATTTACGATTGTTGAAGAGGGGGATCAGGTTTTTCTGAAAATTAGTCTAAATCAAAATCTCTTTGGATTAAAAACCCTTCTGGTAACAACTGAGTTACTCGGAAAGGCCAAGATGCCAAATGAATCATATGAAAATGTGGATGGTTCAGCACTGAAAATAGATACGGATTACTTTGGAAAACAACGTTCAGTAACTTCACCCCTTTGTGGTCCAATTGAAGGAGTTAAACCGGGAGAACAAACTATAAAAATATGGTAAGCAATTAGAATGAGACAATCTCTGAATATTTATTAATGCAATTTCGTCGGATTCCAAATTGTTATGACACTATTAATTAAAAGATTTATAAATAATTGAATATGCAGTTAAAAGTACTTACACCGGTTTTGTTAGCTTTTTTGTTTGTTTTCGGATGCACAAAGGAAGTAAACCAAAATACAGCTGAAAATGAGGCAATTCAAATTAAAGATTGGCTCGATACCATGGCAAATAACAATACAAAGGTTGAAACCACTACGACTGGTTTGTATTTTGTCACGCAAACGGTGGGTACAGGTGCGACTGTTAAGGCAGGAGATACTGTAACGGTAGAATATACCGCAATGTTTTTGAATGGATCCGTTTTTGATTCAAGCTCAAATTTTGTTTACATTCATAAGGCTGCTGGTCAACGCATGATTCAGGGATGGGAAGAGGGTATTGAAATTCTTAGTAAAGGAGGCAGTGCAGTTTTTCTTATCCCTTCTGCCAAAGCGTATGGTGTAAATGGATATTTGGCTATTCCACCTTATACGCCTCTACTTTTTATGATCAATGTTATCGATATTAAATAGATAAATAATAGTATCAATGCACAGAAGAATTTTCCTAAGAAATGCCGGAATTGCAGTTGCGGGAATAGCAATTATCCCATTAAATTCCGGATGTCAGGCTAAACATCCTAATGACCTGATCACAATTGGAATGATTGGTGTTGGTTCACAGGGCGTTGAACGTAATTTGAAATTTTATTTGAAGTATCCGGAGTTGTGCCGTGTGGTTGCTGTTTGTGACGTAAGTTTGACAAGGGCAACCAGCGCCAAAAATTTGACTAATAATACCTATAAATCAAAAGATTGCAAAGTTTTTCAGGATTTCAGGGAACTATTGGAGGATAAATCAATCGATGCAGTCCAGATATCAACTCCTGATCACTGGCATGTCCCGATCTCTGTAATGGCTGCATTGAAGGGAAAGCACATATGCTGCGAAAAACCTACACTAACGATCGATGAAGGTCGATTGCTCTGCGACGTTATTAAGAAAACAGGTGTGGTTTATCAGGTTTCAATTGAGGACCGTTTTCTTAAGCCATATCACCGAATGGCTGAAATTGCGGTTAACGGGCGCTTAGGTGCACTCAGACATATCGAAATTTCACTTCCTATTCCACAATTACCCAAATCAGGACTTGAAATAACTACTCCTCCAAATGATTTGGATTATGATTTATGGCTCGGTCCAGCTCCTGAAATTCCGTTTATCTATTCAAGAACATTTTATAATTTCAGGTGGCATGATGCCTTTTCCGGCGGAATACTTACCGATTGGGGTGCGCACTACTGTGATACCGCGCAACTGGCTTCGGGAAATGAATTCTCTGGTCCGACAGAGGTTACACCAACAGGTGAAACTCTTTACTACAATGACGGTATTTTTAACACTGCGTACCAGTTTGATTTAAAATACAAATATGCAAACAATTTGACCATGCGGGTCAAAGGTGGAAATGCTTCCATCAGGCTTGAAGGTGAAGAGGCATGGGTGGAATCAACTGGCTGGAATAACAAGTTGGTGGCCAGTGACGAAAAAATCCTCGAATTAACGGAGAAAAAAGTCAATTTACCAACTGCAAATGATGAATTTATCGATTTTCTGGAAAGTATTAAAGCTGGAAGGAAAGCCATTTACACTTCTGAAACGGGACATCGTACAAGTACCCTTCTGCACTGTGGAAATGCAGCACTGAAACTTAATCGAAAATTAGTATGGGATCCCCAAAACGAGCAATTTGTAAAGGATCCGGAGGCGGACAAATTCAGGAAACGGGCAATGAGGGAGAAATGGAATTACTCCAAAATTTGTCCGGATTATAAATATTGAGGATGGCTAAATGAATTGAATGAGTTAATTGAAAAGATATTCGGAGGAGAAACAGATTTATGGAAACAGATAATTTTAATTATTTAATCGATCCTGTAATGCCAATGCGGCGCGATTTCCGGATAGGCTGTATTGGTGCAGGATTCATTATGAAGGATTGTCATCTTGTTGCCTACCGGGATGCAGGTTTTAATCCGCAAGCAATTACTTCACTCAGTATGGAAGAATCAAAGGCAATAGCAACCCGGCACCAGATTCCAAAAGTTTACGAGAAATGGCAGGAGTTAATTGAAGATCCTGAGATCGAAATTGTTGATATTGCCATACCACCTGATGCCCAGCTGGGTGTGATCAGGGAAATTGTAGGACAAAACAATCACATCAGAGGTGTTCTATGTCAGAAGCCATTAGCGATGAATTATCATGAAGCGAGTCAAATTGTAGATTTGTGTGATGAAGCGGGAATAAAGCTGGGAGTGAATTCCAATATGCGTTATGATCAGTCGATCAGGGCATTGAAGAGTATTCTGGACAAAGGTTTTCTCGGAGAACCTGTTTTGGCAACCATTGAAATGCGGGCAATTCCCCATTGGCAGGAATTTCTTAAAAAGTACGATCGGATTGAAATCCTTAATATGGGGATTCATCACATCGACACTTTTCGCTACCTTTTTGGAGATCCGGAAAGAATTACTGCCCTTACGCGCCAGGATCCAAGAACTAAATTTACACATCTTGACGGGATTTCGCAATATACTTTTCAGTACGCCAATGGATTCATGGCATCAAGCCTCGATGACGTATGGGCTTGGCCGGGAGGAGGTTCAGAAAAGGATATTTACATTAAATGGCGGGTTGAAGGGATGGATGGTATGGCACAAGGAACAATCGGATGGCCAAAATATCCTGATCCAACTCCAAGTACGATGGAATTTACATCCAGACAATTTCCCGGAAGATGGATTCGTCCAAAGTGGGACAAGGTCTGGTTTCCGGATGCCTTCCAGGGAACGATGGCTCAATTGCTTGTGGCAGTAGAAGATAATACATTACCTGAAATCAACGGGAGAGATAATTTAAAAACCATGGCAATTATTGATGCCTGTTATGAATCAATCAAAGAGCAAAGAACCATTCATTTAACCAATTTATTACAAACATTATGATCTCTGTAGGAATTTTCAACGGTTACTTCCCCTATACCCTGGAGGAATCAGTTAAAAGAATCAAAGCACTTGGATTTACTGCTGTCCAACTCGATCTTTCATTTAAAGGTATGGATCTTTCATTCGACTCGCTGAACCGGGAAAAATGTCGCTATATCTCAGATACTTTTCGGGAAGCCGATCTGCCTGTTGTGGCAATTTCGGGGTATACCAACCTTGTTCATCCTGACCGGTTCAAACGGGAGGAGAACATTAAAAACATAAAAACACTCTTAAAATTTGCCCGCGATCTGGGCTCTCCCTTTGTGGTTAGCGAAACAGGAACTTTTAACGAGGAGAGCGACTGGGTTTACCACGAAAAAAATGGTACAGAGGAGGCTTATGAAAACCTTTGTGAAATTGTATCAGATCTGACTGGATTTGCAGGCGATCATGGTTCTGTTTTTCTTGTTGAAAACTATGTAAATAATATTATAGGATCTGTAGATCAGGTATTAAGACTTTTTTCAGATGTCAATCATCCATCATTGGGTTTATTGATGGATCCAACGAATTACTTCTCGGATATCAATATTGATGATGTGGATGGAGAACTCAACCGAATTTTTAATGCGTTGGGTGATAAAATCAGAGTAGCACATGCCAAAGATTGTAAAAAAGCCGAAAATACAGGGGAAAAACATGCAAATATTGATGCTGACGAATCACATACTTTCAGGGGTGCCGGTTCTGTTGAGCTTCCGGCCCCGGGATTGGGAATATTAAACTATGATCTTTATTTGAAACGATTATCGGCACTTCATCCCAACATTCCGTTGATTATAGAACATCTTGATGAAGGAGATATCCCCAGGGCAAAGAAATTTGTCGACGATGTACTTAAAAAAGGGGCATATTAAGTAATTTTATTCATGAATACAGGCCTTGAATATGCATAAATCGGATAAGAATTATTGATTGATTAGTTATGAAATCTTTAAAGAATTTTGATGGACTTTTGAACGATTTGTTCTAATATTGTACACAGATTCCGAATGGAGATTGGAAGTGGATAATTTTATTCTGATTCACTTTTTTGCCTGAATTAATTGTATTATAAACATAAATAAATTAAAATTATGGAAGAGATTCTCGAAAAATTGGCTTATTGTGTTGAATTTGGAAAAATTAACCTTGCATCACCATATCCTCCCGATATGCGTGGACAGGAAGGGGCAGACGAACTTACGAAAAGAGCTCTTGAGATGGGTGTTACTCCTACCGAAGTTCTGAATAAAGGCCTTGTTATCGGAATGGGTAAAGTTGGGGTTAAATTCCGTGAAAACAAAGTCTTTGTTCCTCAGGTACTGATGAGTGCCAAGGCCATGAGTTTCGGAATGGCTCATCTGAAACCTTTCTTTAACGATGGTTCTGTGGTACGCAAAGGGAAAATCATTATTGGTACCGTGGAAGGCGACCTTCATGATATTGGTAAGAATCTCGTTGCGATGATGGTAGAAGGCAGTGGATGGGAAGTGATTGATCTGGGAACCGATGTAAAAGCTGAAAAGTTTGTTGAGGCGGTGCAATCAAATCCTGGAGCAATAGTTTGTCTCTCAGCATTGCTTACAACAACCATGGTGAATATGGAAAAAATTGGGAAGGCAGTGAAAGAGGCTGTTCCGGGAACAATTGTTGCAATCGGTGGGGCTCCTGTTAATCAGGATTTTAGTGATAAAATTGGAATGGATCTTTATTCTCCTGATCCACAAGGACTTATTGATCACTTAAATAAGATGAATTGATTATTCGGATTTTTGTGAAGAATTAGGACTAAAGATTGTTTTCTGGAAAAAGTTTGACAGGAAATGATTGAGGTTTAATTGCTTATCACCTGTATTTTCATATTCAATTGGCTAAATATATTATCCGAGATGACCAAAAAAGAGCTCTTTCGGTGCCTATGTGACGGAATAGCTACACCTGAAAGAACAATCTTCCGGCCTATCCTTATGCACTTTATTGCAAGGTATGCAGGGGGAAATTATACCGGTTTTGCCTCTGATTATAAGTTTTTGGTTGAGGCCAACCTTCGGGCTTTGGAAGATTTTGATATCGATATGGTTGGATTAATATCTGATCCCTACCGTGAAACAAGTGCTTTCGGTGCCAGGATTGAGTTTATTCCTGAAGGTGTTCCACGCTGTCATGATCTTGTAGTTAAAAGTAAGGAGGATGTCAGGAATTTGATCAGACCCGATGTTTATGAATGTGAACGGACACTCGACCGGATTCGGGGTGCCGAACTTTTGTCAAACCTGACAAAAGGTGAAGTTCCTATCATTGGCTGGATTGAGGGGCCGATGGCAGAAGCTTGTGATCTTGCAGGTATTGAGCAGTTTATGATGATGAATATGTTGGATCCGGATAGTTCAAATCTGCTGCTGGACAAATGCGTTATTACAGCTAAAGATTTTGCCAAAGCACAGATTGAAGCCGGTTGCGACATCATTGGCATGGGTGATGCCATTTGCTCCCAAATAGATCCGTTCACCTACGAAACATTTGTAAAAGAGCGTCACCGTGAAATAATAGAATTTATTCATGGTTTAGGTGCAAAAGTAAAAATTCATATTTGCGGAGATATTAAACATTTACTGCCTTCAATGAAAGATCTTGATATTGATATTCTCGACATTGATTGGCAGGTAGATCCTCAATATGCTTTTGAAATTATGGGACCTGATGTTATCCGGTGCGGTAATATCGATCCCCGTTTTGTATTAAATAAAAATCCTGATGAGATTTTTAGTGCCTGCAGGCTATTGTGCGATCAGGAGCAAGGGCATAAATTTATTTTATCAGCCGGATGTGAAATTATTGTAAATACACCCGTAGAAAATCTCAAGGCTATGCGAAGAGCAAGTCTAATTTTATAAATATTTTTCTATTATTATGACCGGAAAAGAACTCATAAAAAAAACTTTTAAACTTGAGCCAACCGATTCTATTCCATGGGTACCTTTTGTAGGTGTTCACGGGGCAAGCCTGATTGGTGTAAATGCTACTCAATTTCTTCATTCTGCTGAACATATTGTGAATGGTATTTCAAAAGCGGTTGAATTGTATAATCCTGATGGAATACCTGTAATGTTTGATTTGCAACTTGAAGCAGAACTACTTGGATGTCAGCTTCAATGGGCTGAAGAGAATCCACCGGCAGTCATTTCACACCCATTGTTGGAGGGGAAATTAATCGAGGATTTGGTTGTTCCGGAAATTAATCAGGGACGGATGCCCGTGGTGATTGAGGCAACACATCAATTACGGGCTAAATATCCTGATCTGGCGCTTTACGGTCTGATTACGGGACCATTTACTTTGGCCCTTCATCTTCTGGGAACCGATATTTTCATGAAGCTATTTGAAGAACCCGAGTATATTTTAAGGTTATTCCGGTTTTGCGAAAAGGTGGCTAAAAGAATGGCCGATTATTATATTGAGGCAGGCTGCGATGTGATTGCAGTTGTTGACCCAATGACCAGTCAGATTGATCCTGTGACTTTCGAAATGTTTGTTACCCCACCTATGACCTCCATTTTTGACCATATCAGAGAAAAAGGGGCACTCAGTTCTTTCTTTGTCTGCGGTCATGCCCAGCAAAATATAGAGGTGATGTGCGGATGTAAACCTGACAATATCAGTATCGATGAAAATATTCCTCTCGATTATGTCAGAGACATTGCCTTAAGGCATGAAATTAGTTTTGGGGGAAATCTTCAGCTGACGGTTGTACTGCTTATGGGAACCACCGAAGATGCTGCATTTAATGCTCTTGACTGCATTACTTTAGGTGGAAGTCGCGGATTTGTTCTGGCTCCAGGTTGTGATCTTCCAATGGCTACACCCTCTATAAACCTGATCACAGTAGCTAAATTGGTCAAAGATCCTTACGAGCAACAAATTGTAAAAGCAATGACTCGTAAAAATGATAGTCTCAAATTGCTGAATATGAAAGACTATGGTCAAAGTGACAAAGTTATTGTAGATATTATTACACTCGATTCGGAATCTTGTGCCCCTTGTCAATATATGGTTGAGGCTGTGAAAAAAATTGCACCTCATTTCGAAGGTTTAGTTGAGTGGCGGGAGCATGCAATCAAAAAGATGGATGGTGTTACATTTATGGCCTCATTGATGGTTAAAAATATTCCAACCATTTGTATCGATGGAAAAATTTCGTTCGTAAGTCAGATTCCACCTAAAAATGAACTTATAAATGCTATTCAAAAACGGATAAATGAAAAGATAAAGCTGAAAATTCAGGCAAAAAAAGGAGAATTTATTGTATTTTGTAAAGATGAAGAGGAGATACGAAGCATGAAAGCAAGAATCAGTACCGCTTTTTTGCAGACAGGTAAAAATATTGATGTTCAATATATTACAGGTGATGATAAATTAGCGGAATATGGTATTTCTCAAACTCCAACTGTTATTTTGAAGAAATACACTCACAAATCTCAGGGGAAAGTCCCATCTGTTGATGTAATTACCGAATGGTTAAAGGAAGTATAAAGATTAAATATGAAATAAAATGAAGAAAATCACTGATCAGATTAAACAGGGAAAAGTATTGGTTTCTGATGGCGCATGGGGCACTTTTTTACATGCTAAGGGCCTTAAACCTGGGCAATGTCCGGAACTCTGGAATATTGAACATGCCGAAGAGGTATTTGATATTGCCAAAAGCTATATTGATGCCGGTGCAGATATGGTTGAGACCAATAGTTTTGGAGGAAGTAGTTTTAAATTAGTACATTATGGTCTGGCTCACCGAGCCTCAGAGTTGAACGAGGCCGCTGCAGCCATTTCGCGGAAAGCTGCTGGTGATAAATTTGTTCTTGGCTCTGTCGGACCAACCGGAAAAATTCTCATGATGGGAGAAGTGACCCCTGAGGAGATTTACGAGTCGTTTAAAGAACAGGTTATTGCACTTGAGAAGGGTGGCGTCGATGCCATAATTATCGAAACCATGACTGATCTTGATGAAGCCAGGTTGGCAGTCAGGGCAGCCAAAGAAAATACAACCCGTGAAGTTATTTGCACGATGACATTTGAAAAAACCCTGAATGGCGATTATCGCTCTATGATGGGTGTTTCTCCAACCGAAATGGTGCAGGAGCTTATTCCGGAAGGGGTTGATGTAATTGGGGCGAACTGTGGGAATGGAATTGAAGGTATGATTCAGATTGTAAAAGAGATCCGGTCATGCGATAGCGTTATTCCTGTTTTGGTTCATGCCAATGCTGGTGCACCGGTTTATCTTGACGGTAAGACCATATTTCCCGAAACTCCGGAACAAACTGCCGGTTTTGTCAAAGCGATTATCGATGCAGGAGTAAATATAATCGGAGGATGCTGTGGAACAACGCCTGAGCATATCCGGCAGATCGCTAAAGTTGCACGGGGGCTGTAAACAAAAGGATGAAGAAAATCCCTTTTTATTTGATTACCGGATTTTTAGGAAGCGGAAAAACAACACTACTAAAACAATTTGTTTCGAACTATGCAGACTCGAAGAAGATTGCCATCATTCAAAACGAATTTGCTGATGTGAACATTGACAGTCGTGAATTAAGAGAAACTGGAAAGTCCTTCGAGTTGCTTGAAATGAATAATGGCTCTGTGTTTTGTGTCTGCTTATTGGGTAGTTTTGTACATTCACTTGCTGAGTTTGTCCGCGAACATCAACCTGATCTGGTAATCCTTGAGGCCTCCGGACTTTCTGATCCAATAAGTATCTGCCAAATGATTTCTATACCAGCTTTACGCAATATCATTTGGTTGGCACACATTTATACCGTTGTTGATGCTTTGAATTTTCAAAAAACTATTGAGAGGGTTGGACGTAATACTCACCAGATTCGCGTAGCAGATACGATTGTATTGAATAAATGTGACCTTGCACCTGAATTGATATCAGATATCCGGGGTAAATTATTGGAAATAAATCCTTTTTCCAGGATTATCGAAGCTTCTTATGGAAATAATACATTTCTGTCAGAAGCAGAGTTCCGCAAACCATATTCAATAATTGGAACCAATCAAACTGAAAATTCAGGAAGGCCTGATGTCAATTCAGCAGTCATTAAAATGATGAAACAAATTTCTGCTGAAAGTTTAGATCGTTTTATTTTGAAATATAGTTTAATAGCTTATCGGATAAAAGGTTATGTGAGTACAACCTCTGGACCGGTAGCTGTACAAACAAGTTTTAAACATATTGAATTTAAGCCTTTGGCGGAGAATCGCTATAATACTGAAATTGTGGTTATTGGACCAGGAATTGATCAAAAAAACGATAACTTTGCACCCTGGCTGTCATGCGTACTGGCCTGGTCAATATGGAAAAACGTAACCTGGAGCCTTTGAT
>Ga0118677_10012107_pt1 | contig 12744 bp, 13 predicted proteins | sample AliMusrvi5mmetaG_FD_86154 | JGI IMG/M metagenome (GOLD analysis project Ga0118677, IMG submission 86154)
ACCATGTCATCTCTGGCTACTCCCCGACTGGTCAAGGAGAGATTGCATTGGGTGCAATGGAGTTTGCCATGAACGATTCAGAAGGGACCTGGTCACGTTTTCTTTCAAGTTTGTCAATCCATGAAGCAGGAATGTCCCGCCTTGAAAATTTCGAAGCGAAAGAAGCAACACTGACTCGGCCGGGGGCAGCTGATCTTGTCGGAGAGGCGTTCGACCGAGGGAATCAATGTACGCGAGACTTCTCACGAATTGACCACCTGGCCATGGCAGAGTGGCCCCTCGAAGAAGTTCGGGCACACTTCGGTGTAGTCCCACTCGCTGGTGGTGACTGGCTCAGTAAATAGAGATCTCCAAGCTGTGGACCTAGGATGGCGGAGAGAAGATCGGAGACAAGAATGCCAGACATTGACCAGAATAACGACCTGAGTATTCAGACATTTGAATCTTTTGAAGCCGAGCGCCTCCACCGCAAACAACGCCTTGCTGGTGCACTGCGGATCTTTGGAAGGTTTGGGTTCTCAGAGGGAGTTGCCGGCCACATCACAGCTCGTGATCCCGAACGAACTGACCACTTCTGGGTTAATCCCTTTGGCAAGAGTTTTCGTCAAATGAAGGTCTCTGATTTGATTCTTGTTTCTCACGAAGGCGAGGTTGTCGAAGGCGACGGCTTGCTCAATCGGGCAGCGTTTGTCATCCATGCAGCTGTGCACGCGGCACGGCCCGACGTTGTCGCCGCAGCCCACGCCCACTCGCTCTATGGAAAGGCGTTTTCCTCCTTAGGTCGCCTCCTTGATCCCATCACCCAAGATGCCTGTGCGTTCTTTGAAGATCACGTGTTAGTCAGCGCATACGGCGGAAAGATTGTCCTTGATGAAGTTGCCGGCAAGGCGCTCGCCCAAGAACTTGGTCATCACAAAGCGGCGATCCACCAAAATCACGGGCTCTTCACCGTGGGCCAAAGTGTCGAAGAAGCGGCGTGGTGGTTCGTGACCATGGAACGATCAGCGCAAGCTCAACTGATTGCTGAAGCAGCGGGTACTCCTCTGCACATCAACGCAGAAGATGCTCGCTACACCCGAGAAAATATTGGCTTTCCGTTGGCTGGCGCGTTTTCCTTCCAACCACTGTGGGACGAGATTATTGAGAGCGATCCTGAGCTCTTTGACTAACTGAGCAGGAGATCACCGGTTTCCTTGAGGCTCATGTCGGGATTGAAATGCCCCGCACGAAGATTCACGAAAGCCACAAACGTGGTAAAACCGAGCCGACAAAGGCCAGCCAGACGTGACGTTGTGCCTTGTGTACGGAACAGTGCTCGCCGTGGCACCAGCACCCTGGGGCCACGCCCACTGGCTACCCGGCTGAAATTTGTCGTGAGGATCGCCGGTCGAGGGCCGACGGAGATCGCCTCGCTCAGCCTGAGGTAGCATAAAAGTCCGCCCAGCGACCTTGTCGTGAAGCGGAAAGAGTGAGGACCTGTGGTGCAGTCTGGAGTGCACGCCGCCCTGTCAAGGCGGAGGTCGCGAGTTCAAATCTCGTCAGGTCCGCTCGATAGCCCAGGTCCCCTGGGATCTATCGGGGAGGTCGGGTAGCTCAGTTGGTAGAGCGCGCGCCTGAAAAGCGTGAGGTCACCGGATCGACGCCGGTCCCGACCACCAAAATTTTGAGTGCTAACAGGGTGAGTAGAGCGAGAGATTTTTAAGTTTCGTCATCAAAAACGCATCCTCGTTGGCGTTGGCTGGACCCGCTGCGGATCCCGATGGTGGACCAGGTCCCCCGCCAGTTGCTGGCAACGCATTCTTGAGTGCTTGGGTATAGGCCGAGCTCACAACGCCGTGAAAACAATTGATTGACGATTGTGATGTCTTCACGTTTTCCAACACGTAGTGATAGATCCCCTGGGGGTAGCCGGGAACTGCAGAAAAGATCCCATTACAGGCATCTAACGACGCCACAGGAATTGTTGAACCGTTCATAGCGATGTTGTCGTAGATCGCGTACCCGTCAAAAGCAAAGCCCAGCTCGACCGGCTTTTTTGCCGCAGCGTTGGTCTCACTGACCGCCGCCGTCGTTGATCCAGTGCTTGACGTCACTGGTCCCACGGACACGGATTGACCGGTGGCGTACTCAACAAGACAAGTGGCAAGTCCGTGATAGTGGAAATCCATTTGGTTGGGATGGCTGTTGCACGAATCGAGGAACGATCCTGTGTTCCCATTTTGCGTCACCGTGAAGTTGTCGCTCAAGGCTGGCGTCTTGGCCGGTCCCGCTTCAAAGGGGTTGTAGAGCACCGCCCCATCGAGCATCACGCCGATTGGCCCCAGAGGAGCTGCGGTCGTGGTGGTTGACCACGTTGGGGTGAGCGGAAGGGTGTAGTTATAATTTCGATTCTTTATTGCCGTACTTGACGGAGTCAACGTCGCACCAGCAGCTGAGACTGCCAAGGGATTCTGGGGCACGGCGTAGTAGGCGGCGACAAACTGAGACGAAGGAATCCCCGGTGACCGAAAGGTCCAGGAGCTTCCACTTGTTGTCACCGTTACATTCGCTGTCCACTTCATGTTTTTTACTGCCGCGGCTTCGCTCTGGGGGGTCGTCACCGTGGCTGAAGGTGTCGAGGATGACGGGGTGCTTGTTGGGGCTGTTGTGCCTTGGCTGCTTCCACAGGCTGTCAGAGTCGTTGCGCCGAGGCCTAGCGCCATCACCGCACGAACGAAGCCACCAAAGCGAGGGGCTGCCGTCACCTTAGGGGCATCCAATATCAGCGCTTGAGGCACAGGCTGGGCAGAGGTGAACGGGGCCGTCGGGCAGTTCTCGCAGGGGAGCAAACGGCGCGCCGCAACCCTGGCAGGGTGACGCCTGAATTTTTGATTCAGCTTGGGAATCACCTTGCTTGTTGGTCACCTTCTCATCGTAGCGAGTCCCCCGGGCACGAATTCATCCAACGCGCACATTAGGGTTAGGCCATCGTCGGAAGAAAAAGGGGGTCCGCTATGGCGGTCACGATCTATGGCGTTCTTGCCGTGAGTTTTATGATGGGGATGTACGCGCTCGAGCACCGCCACGTTAACTACATTGCCGCTTTTGCATTGGGTTGTTTACTTTCGAGTAGCTATGGCTTTCTCTCGGGTGCGTGGCCCTTTGGGGTCGTAGAGTTCGTCTGGTCAGGTATCGCGATGAAGCGATGGAACGATGAGCGGAAATCAACAGAGCCCTCAGGGGTCTAAGTCTTCCGCCATCTTGGTCATTATTTTTTGCTCTTGTTGAACCCAAGCTTCGTGGCTCCACGCGGGAAGGAGCGGAGTGCGAAGCCTTTCAAGAAGCAATGATCGAAGCTTGTCCAGCTCATCGTTGATCGTCGCCGTTCGAAGGAGCTCGACGTTGTGATAGACGGCCAAAAGATCAACGTCGCCAGGTTCGATTTCAAGAACATGGTGGGTGCGCGTACGTTGAACCCGCCAAGCTTGATCACCAGCGGCGGCACGCATCTGCCAGGTCATGGTGGCCAGTCGAGACGCCAGCCTGCTCTCTGGAGCGTCGGGCCAGAGCAGCCCTCCAAGTTCTCTGCTTTCTCGAGAACACTCTGGACTCAAGGCCAGAAGAAAGAATGCTTTGGCCGCATGAACGGTCGAGACCGAGATGCTCTGGCCGGCGAGGACAAGCGTTTGCTCCCCAAGGCAGCGCAGTGCAAGGTGGCCGCTGATTACCGCTGTTTCTTGACGTTGCCCTGTCCCAGCCATAAATCCATGGTCGCGTGAGGGTGTGACAGGCCCTTCGTAAAGGGAAAATTCCTCCCTGACCCTCCTGCCGGGCTGAGAACCTACGATAAAGGAGCGAAGAACGACGACCATCATGGAGAAAACAATGAACGATCTTGGATACGCCCCCTTTGATGCCGACAATCACTACTACGAAGCGCTCGATGCCTTTACCCGCTATCTTGACCCGGCACTTGGTTCACGTTGCGTGGAGTGGGCCGAAGTCAATGGTCGTCGCTATCACGTTGTCGGCGGAATGCTCAGTCGAGCTGTCACGAACCCCACCTTCGACCCCATCGCACCTCCAGGAGCGATGCACGACTACTTCCGTGGTAATCCAGACAAGCGCAATCCCTTGGAGTTCCTCAAGGCGCGCGAGTCAATTCGCCCCGCCTATCGAGATCGAGCTGCACGCGTCGAGACCCTCGAGGCATTTGACCTCTCTTCGGTCTGGTTATTTCCGACCTTAGGGATGCTCTACGAAGAACTCTTGAAGCACGATCCCTTCGCGGTCTGCGCCACCTTCGAAGCATTTAACCGTTGGGTCCTTGACGACTGGGCTTCGACAAAGGGGACGGTAAAGTCTTTGCCGCTCCCTATCTTTCACTGGCCGATGTCGACTGGGCCGTCAAAGAACTTGAATGGGCTCTTGACAACGGCGCACACATGATTGTGATGCGTGCTGCCGCTGCAACAACGACGTCGGGAACGTTCTCGCCCTTCGACGAACAGTTTGACCCGTTCTGGGCTCGCCTCAACGAAGCAGGCATCCCTATGGTCATCCACGCTGGGGATTCAGGGATGTCGTCGAATGGCTACGCACCTGATGGATTTGGCGCAACGTTCTCTGGCGGATGGAAGCCAACGGTCAAGAGTTTTGCCATCGAGCGGTCAGCCAACGACTTCATCATGACCAGCATCTTTGAAAAGATTTTCGATCGCTTCCCCAATCTCCGTCTGGCCTCCATCGAGAACGGCTCGACCTTCCTTGCCGACCTGATCGCAAAACTGCGATCAACCGACAAAAAAATGCCTGGCTACTTCAGCGATGATCCGGTGCTCTCCCTGCAACGAGGCTGGTGGATCAACCCCTTTTGGGAGGACGACGTTGAAGAAGTTGTGGCGCTGATGGGTGCTGACCGGGTCATCTTTGGTTCGGATTGGCCCCACATCGAAGGCATGCCCGCACCACTTGACTACGTACCCGAGTTGGCAAAACTCACCGACGCCGAGCGCAAGCTGATTTTGCTGGACAACGCGGTGGCGCTGAACACCCCTCAGCCAATCTAAGACCGTGACCGTTCTTCCGCCCGGCGTTTCGGGCTCCTATCGCCACGAGGAACCGGGCTCTTGGCCCGTCGAAACGTTTCAACGCGCCACGCCACCCGAGGGATTCGGTCACCTCTTCGACGAGCTCTTTGTCGATGATGGTCCCCTTGGAGAGACCTTCGCCGCCATCGTTCTCCACCGTGGCGCGATCATCGCCGAGCGCTACGACAATGCCTTGGGTTCCTTCATCAGCGATCCGATTCCGGTGCAGTCCACGACCCCACTCTTGAGCTGGTCGATGGCCAAGTCGATGTTGTCGATTCTGATTGGCAGCCTCGTCGATGAAGGAAAACTCTCACTCGATGATCGAGCAAATGTCCCCGAATGGAGCGCCGAAGGTGATCCCCGCCAAGCAATAACGGTCCGTGATCTCCTTGAGATGCGAGACGGTTTGGATTTCGCCGAGGAATACACCGACTCCGGACAGAGCGACGTGATCGAAATGCTCTTTGGATCGGGAAAGGATGACATGGCCCACTACGCCGCCAGTCGTCCCCTGGCCGTTCCACCAGGAACCCTCTTTCACTACTCGTCGGGAACGTCAAACATTCTCTCTCGATTAGCCGGCTCGCTCTATGGCGGCGAAGCAGGCATGCGCGCAGCGCTTGAAGAGCAACTCTTTGGTCGGCTCGCCATGCGCTCAGCCACGGCGACCTTTGACCCAGCGGGAACCTTCGCCGCCTCGTCGTTTGTCTACGCCACCGCCGAGGACCTTGCTCGCTTTGGGTTGATGCTCCTGCAGGGTGGCTTCGCCAATGGGCAACGAATCGTTCCTGAATGGTGGATCGACAAGGTGCGAACCCCTGTCTCGATCGACGAAGACGATGGGTACTACTACTCCGGCCAGTTTTGGGTTGTGGGCGACGACCTCGGCACCTTTTGGTGCTCAGGATTTGAGGGCCAGATGATTTCAGTCTGTCCACCGCTCGATCTCGTGGTGGTGCGCCTCGGCCACACTCCTGATGACAACACAAAACTTCTGAAAGCGTGGCGTGACCGTGTCACCGCGTTCTTCCGCACGGTCTAGCGAAGCCGCCACTCCACGCGCTCGCCTGAAGAAAATCGTTCTTGGCCAGCGGCCAAGGACTCCTTTGAGGTTCCCACGCTCGTAATGAGATAGGCCTGATCGAGTGCTTGTTTACGAGAGAGCTCCCGTGCCAACCAGAGTGCACGGAGGGTGCCTTGGGTAACCAAACTCGGTACTGACGCAATGGTGGCGGCAATCTTTTGTGCCTCGTCGAGCAAGGTCTCGGGTGAAAAGACTTCACTCACGAGCCCCGCCTGTAGCGCACGCTGCGCAGAGATCCGCTCGGATGCTCCCATCAGCGACATGCGCACCAGTTCACCAAAGTCCATCTTGCCGACCAGTTGCATCGGCTCAAAGGCTGCGGTCATGCCGTAGGTAACGTGCGGGTCAAAGAATGTTGCGGTCTCCGAAGCGACAATGATGTCCGCCTCGCCCAACAGATAGAACGCACCACCACAGGCAATGCCGTTCACCGCCGCCACGATGGGCTTCCAAAAGTCATTGGCTTTAGGGCACATGGCGTGACCGGGGTCGTCAAACATAAACGGCGTGACGTAGCCGTCAAGATTGTCACTGTCGACATCGAGATCCCCTAAGGCTTCCGTGCGATCGATACCCGTGCAAAACGCACGATCGCCCGCACCGGTAACAACAACACAGCGGACGTCGTCGTTGGAGCGAAGCTCGCTCCAGAGTCTGATCAACTCGCTACGCATTTCAGCGTTAAACGAGTTCATGGCAAACGGTCGGTTCAATGTGACGGTGGCGACAGCGTCCTTCACCGAAATCTCAAGTGTTTCGAAATCCCCCATAGTTCCCACTCTACGCCCCTCCCTCGAAGGGGAAGCCTAAATCAGGAGCCGTGAGGACGGCCTTGAACGGCAGGCCTTCAGCGGCGGCCATCGCTTCACAGGTTCCGCCACGGTCCACAATGGCCGTCAGGAGAATCACCTCAGCGCCGAAGGCCTGAACGGCGTGGACGGCCTCCAAGAGCGAGGTACCACGGGTCACTGTGTCTTCAGTCACCACTACTTTGTCGCCGGGCAGCAACGCGCCAGCGATCCGCCCACCGGCGCCGTGATCCTTCTCTTCTTTACGCACGGAGAATGCCTTCAGGTGCCTCCCGCGCGTCGCCGCGATTCCCGCGGTGATGAACGCCACGGGATCAGCTCCCATCGTCAGCCCGCCAATGGCTGTTGCCTCATCGGGCACGAGCGCCAACAGCGCAGTGGCCATCAGTTCCATCGCTTCTGGGCGACACGCCGTCTGTTTTGAGTCGATAAACCAGGTCGATCGTTTCCCTGACTTCAAAACAAAGTCACCGGTCTTTACCGAGTACTCCATCAAGTGTGCTTTGAGTGCTTCTTGGGTTACGTCAAGTGGACTCATTGAACCTCAACTCCTTTGTCACCGGGCTGAAGTGCACCCACCACAGCACTCTCGATTCCTTCGTCTGCCAAGACCTCGAGGACTGCCGTTTCGCTCCCGCGTGCAACAGCCAGCACCATCCCCACGCCGAGATTGAACACCCGAGCCATCTCTTCATCACGCACATCGCCACAACGCTGGATCTCATTGAAGATTTCAGGAACCGGGAGCGCACTGCGGTCGACCATCGCAAGGACGCCCTCAGGCAAGGCCCGCACCAGGTTCCCCTCTAGGCCTCCACCGGTAATGTGAGCAACTGCGTGCACGACCTCAGGACACCGACGAAGGACCTCAAGAATTGCGGGCGCGTAGATCACACTCGGCCGGAGTAGTTCATCGGCCAAACTCACCGACGCACCGTCCCACGCTGGCGCTTCCAACGCGCGGCTCTGGCGTTCGAAGAAGATATGGCGAGCCAAGGTGTAGCCATTCGAGCGGATCCCGGGCGAGGCGAGTCCGATGAGTACATCGTCGTCATGGACCCGATCCGGACCGAGTTCCCGTCCGCGCTCAACAACGCCGACGGCAAAGCCCGCCATGTCGACATCGCCGAGATGCATCACCCCGCCGTGCTCGGCGGCTTCTCCCCCCAGCAGCGCACAACCAGCCTGGCGACAACCAGCGGCGACGCCGGTCACCAACTCTTCTATTCGTTGGGGGTCCACTGCCCCGACGGCGATGTAATCAAGGAAAAACAATGGTTCTGCGCCAACGCAGATGAGATCGTCGACACACATGGCGACAAGATCTATACCGACGGTCTCATATCGATCGACTAAACGAGCCACTTCTAACTTTGTTCCCACCCCGTCGGTGGCTGCCACCAGCACCGGGTGAGTAAAGCGCTCCATGTCGAGTTGGAACAAGCCACCAAAACCACCGATAGAACTTAAAACACCGGGAAGATTATTGGTTGTGGCAACAATGTCCTTAATGCGCTCAACCGCTTCGTCGCCGGCGTCGATATCGACACCAGCCCCTCGATAGGTTGCTCCGCCATCCGCCACGACCTAGACCCCCGGAAGTGCTGGTTGGAGCTCAACGGGTTCGTTGGCTGGCGGGGCAACGTCCTTCGCAGGTGAGATCGCCACGGGAGTTGGGTAGTTCCCTGAAAGACACGCATCACAAAAGCCCTTCTCAACACCGATCGCTTCGACGAGGTGTTCCAAGCTGAGGTAAGCCATCGTGTCGGCCCCAATGTAGGCAGTGATCTCTTCGATGCTGTGCGTTGCCGCCAAAAGCTCAGCACGCGTGGGCGTATCGATGCCATAGAAACAGGGCCATTTAAATGGCGGCGAGGAGATACGAAGGTGAACCTCGGCGGCGCCCGCTTCTTTGAGCATCTTTACGAGGGCACGCGTTGTTGTGCCGCGAACAACAGAGTCGTCAACCACGACGAGGCGCTTGCCTTTGATGTTCTCTCGCAAGGGGTTGAGCTTTCGCTTCACACCCTTTTCTCGAGCCCCTTGTTCGGGGTTGATAAAGGTACGGCCCATGTAGCGGTTCTTCACGAGCCCTTGACCGTAAGGAATACCACTTGCCAATGCATAGCCTTCGGCGGCGGGCACACCCGAGTCAGGCACGCCCATTACCATGTCGGCTTCGACCGGTACTTGTTGCGCTAACAACTGTCCCATTCGTCGTCGCGCGCCGTGGACTTCTTTGCCGCGCAGCAAGGAGTCTGGCCGAGCAAAATAGACAAACTCAAAAATGCAAAGGTGCGCATCGGTTTCACCGGCGGGTGCGTAGCGGTCGCTGCTGACACCTTCGGGACCGATCGTGACGATCTCTCCAGGGTCGACTTCTCGTACAAAGGTCGCACCAACGACGTCAAGTGCGGGAGACTCTGAAGCCAAGGCCCACCCCGTTGGTTCTTCTTCACTACCAAAACGGCCCAAACAAAGAGGTCGGAACCCGTGGGGGTCACGCACACCGTAGATCCGGTCCTGATCGAGCAGGGTTAGTGAAAATGCTCCCTCGATCAGAGGGAGCGCCTTGTGGAGGGCATCATGAAGACCATCAACAACCTCTGCATTCGCCAGGAAGGATTGGGCAATCAATTCCGCCATCATGTCCGAATCGGTCAACCCAATACCAGGAAGTGCCCCGACTCGCTCAGCGAGTTGATCAGTATTCGTCAAGTTACCGTTGTGCGCTAAGGCAAAACTTTGTGATCCCACGGTTCGATACACCGGTTGTGCACTTGACCAGTCTTGACTGCCGGCGGTCGAGTAGCGCGTATGGCCGATCGACAACGAACCATTGAGCCCATAAAGGGTTCGGTCATCAAAAACACTTGCCACAAGACCCGTGTCTTTGACAACAGTGATTGAGACCCCATCAGAGACCGCCATTCCGGCAGACTCTTGTCCTCGGTGTTGCAGAGCGAAAATTCCGTCGAAGGTTAAATGAGAGACGTCGGCACCAGGAAGATAGATACCGAAAACACCGCACGCTTCTTTCATCGACTGCGATCCGTTCGGGGGTAGACCGGTCCCGTCGCTTGGACAAAGGGCGTCGGTCCTTGAGGGCTCATCGCCCTCCTACTTTCTCACATGGACGGACCTGTCGCATCCCAACGATACGCTTAGGCCAATGATCGATCTTCATATGCACTCAGTCTGCTCTGACGGCACCGATTCCCCGGGGGATCTGGCGGAGAAAGTCGTGGCCGCCGGCCTCAGCGCCGCCGCGTTGACCGACCACGACACCACCATGGGCCACGAGGCCTACGGGGCAGTCCTTGCTGAGCACGGCATTGCGTTCATCCCGGGCGTCGAGATTTCGTGTCGCCACCAGGGGACGGGAGCGAGCACCCATGTCCTTTGCTACTTCGTCGAGGCCGATCCGCAGTCGCCCCTCCAGCAGATCCTGGCCGGGCTCCGCCATGACCGCTCAACGAGGAACCTGCGGCTCCTTGAGAAGCTCCATGAGCTCGGCTACGACACCATCACCGCCGAGCAGATCGAGGCCTTGGCCTCTAAGCCCTTGGTCGACGCTGGACGCCCCCATTTCGCCCAAGCCATCCAGGCGAACTACCCCGATGAGTTCGCAAGCGTCAATGAGGTCTTTGCCAAATTGCTGGGCAACGACCAACCGGGATATATCCCAAAAGCCCACCTGTCGATCGCTGATGCCGCCCACGCCGCTTCAGCCTCGGGGGCCGTAGCGGTCATCGCCCACCCTCTCATTACCTTTTGCAACGATTCTGAGACCAATTGGACCGTTGACGCCCAACGGGCGCATCTCATCCCTCTTTTTGAAGAGTTCAAGCGAGACGGTGTGGTGGGCATCGAGACTCACTACTCACGACACTCCCCCGAGGAGACCCAGATGCTGCTTGATCTCTGTCAGGTCTTTGATTTTGTTCCCACAGGTGGCTCGGACTTCCACGGATTCAACAAAAAAGATCTTGCCGTGGGCATCGGGGTTATCGAGAAAAAAGGAACTGCTGGAGAACTGCGAGTTCCCGACAGCACCATCGACGCGCTCAAAGCCCGTCGATAAATCGTTACGACGCAGACGCTGCGTCGAGGGCCTCGCCAAGGGCATGGTTGGAGCGATAGATCAACGCTTCCAGGCTCAACGAGACAAGAGCGTCGATGCTCAGGTCATCGCCACCGGTCTGGCCGAGAACACTCAGCGCAACCCCTGCGACATTTGCTCGCTCCACCAATGCATCAAGGTCACGAGTCGTGGCCAAGAATCGTCCCGGGTGCTCGCAGAAGGCCTCGGCAATTCCCTGAATGCCTTCAACCCGGACACCTACACCGCTTGCGGTCGCCATCTCCGCTGCCGCGAGGGCTATTCCTCCCGAGCCAACGTCATGGATCGAAGCCAGGAGTCCGTCGTGGCCTCCCGCTGATTCAGCAACCAAGTTCGCCACAAATGCACAGGTCGCCTTATGGGCGTCGCTGTCCATGACAAAGAGCGTGCCGCCTCGGCGACCCGCAACGTCGACCGCCAAACTGCTTCCCGCCAATGAAAAGGCGTGCGCTCCAATGGCTTCGCGCTCACCCACGAGCACCAGAGTCTCACCGGCCTCCCAGGCAAGAGAAGGCGGTCGTTCAAGAAGTTCCTCAACAAAGCCCAGCGTTCCCACGACCGGTGTCGGGTCGATATCAACGCCACCACTTTCGTTATAAAGCGAGACGTTGCCGCCAATAACGGGAAGCCCATAGGCGAGGCACGCTTCGGTCATGCCATCGATCGATTCGCTGAGCTGCCACATGACTTCGGGGTGCTCTGGATTTCCAAAGTTCAAACAGTTTACGATCGCCACTGCAGTTGCTCCGGTCACGGCGACGTTGGCCAGTCCTTCAGCGACGGTGGCCGCGGTACCTGCCCGGGGGTCTAACGCACACCAGCGGGGATTCGAGTCCGTCGAGATGGCCATGCCCTTCGATGACGCCGGAAGCCCGGGACCAGCCAAGCGAAGGAGCGCGGCATCGGCACCGGGTCCAATCACGGTATTCAAAAACAATTGGTGGTCGTACTGTTGATAGACGAGATGAGCGTCACCAAGCAGCGCCAAGACCGCAGCAGTACCGTCGATGTCGGCCAAGGCATCGGTGGGGTCGTCGTCGAGGAGCGCTGCTCTGCTCGCCGGCTCGGCCATGGGGCGCTCATAAAGCGGCGCGTCATCGGCCAAGGCTGCGGCGGGGACTTCTGCCAGGATCTCGCCATCGAAACCATCGCGCAGACGCAAGAGGCCAATCGGTTCTCCATTGGCATCGATTCCTGGGTCGGTAACCCTCCCGATGACCGTTGCCGAGACTTCCCATTGTGCGCACAGTGCTTCAACCTGAGCGAGACCCGCCGGGGTGACGATGGCCAACATCCTCTCTTGACTTTCCGAGGTCATCACTTCCCAAGGCTCCATACCGGGCTCTCGTCGAGGAATCGCAGTGACGTCGACGTCCATCCCAACGCGCCCCTTCGCTGCGGTCTCTGATGTGGCGCAGGCCAATCCCGCACCGCCGAGGTCTTGAATTCCTACAACAAGCCCTTCATCAAGCAGTGCGAGGCAGGCTTCAATCAAGCGCTTTTCTTCGTAGGGGTCACCTACTTGGACACTCGGCCGCTTGTCATCGTCAAGCGTCGCTGCCCCATCGGCTCCTTCAAAGCCCGCCGATGCCAGAACCGAGACGCCGCCGCTTCCCTCCCGACCCTATGATGATCCAAGAAGCACGGCGAGGTTTC
>Ga0118677_10012108_pt1 | contig 12743 bp, 10 predicted proteins | sample AliMusrvi5mmetaG_FD_86154 | JGI IMG/M metagenome (GOLD analysis project Ga0118677, IMG submission 86154)
GGGCGAGATCGGGCGGTTGTCGGCCATAGACCGCACCCGAGCTGACAAACAGCAGCTTGCGCGTGCCGCGGGATGCCGCAAAGTCCAGAACCCGGCGGGTGCCGTCCACAATGGTGGAAAACATCTCCAATGGCTCAACCGGGGCGCTGGAGGTGGTTCCCGCATGGATGACGTGCGGGAATTCACCGACCGGAAACTCAAAATTCCGCACATCGCCGGTGACATACGCAATATCCAATCGTCGGGCCAGATGCGGCGCTTTGTGAAGGAACGTCTCCGGGCAGCGGGTCAGCACGGTGGCACGGGCATTCAGTCCAAGTTGGGCGTTGGCATGGCAGAAACTCTCTAACAACCATATTCCGAAGAATCCCGTGCCACCAGTGATGAAGATCTGTTGGTCGCGCAGGTCCTCCCAGAGTCCCCGGGTGTGGGCAAGGACATGGTCAAGATCTTCCTGGGGCAACGGCGGTAAGGACATAGAAGAAAAAATCTAATGCGACAAATCCGGTGAGTCGATTGCGCCGCAGAATGTCGGCTAGACGAGCGGATCAAAAGCTACAATGGGAGATGTGTCCAGCGACAATTCAAATGCGCCCGCCATTTATTTGCGTCATTTCGTGTGTTTCGTCCTGGGAGAGAGAGGGGTGTGTGGAAAAAGGCTGAAAGTTGAACGAGAAGTGAGCGCTAGCGAACTTGAGAAATCAGTATGTAGTTGCAATTCGCATGTCCGCAGGCAAAGCCGAAAGCTGAGAGTTGAAATGCAGATGGCTCCGCGCTGTTCTCTTGCTCTTCAATTTCAACTTTCAGCGTTCCCAAGTTCCGCTTTGCCAGCGACGAAGTCGCGTATGACCTTGGCCATGTAATCGATCTGCTCTTTGGTGAGGCCCGGATAGGTGCCGAGGAAAAGCGTGTGGTTCATGATGCGGTCGGCACCGGGCAGGGGAGAGGAAGAGGAAGTGGAAAGCTGAAATGGAGTGGGCACCGCGCTGGTCTCTGTCTCTTCAATTTCAGCTTTCTGCTTTCTGCTTTCTGAATTTTCTTCTTCAGCGACGCGGAAGGCGTTTGGATTGTCGCGCTTGAGCTGCACAAATGCGGGTTGGCGGACGAGGTTGCCACCGAAGAGCATGCGGTTGCCAATTTTTTTGCGATCCAACTCCTGAGCAAGCTCGGTGCGGGTGAAGGGAGCGTTATCCCGGATGGTCATCATGAAGCCAAACCACGAGCAATTGGAACGGCATTGCGTGTCGTCCCAAGAAAATTCGGAAATTGGGAAAGTTGAAAGCTGAGATCCAGAGCGCTCCGCACTAAGTTCGTTTTCATTTATTTCAGCTTTCAGCTTTCTGCTTTCCTCATTTTCCTCCGCTGGCGGCAACCAAGCCGTCGCGTGGGTGGGAAGAGCGAAGTCAATGTATTCTTCTAGTCCGTGGAGGCCGCGGCGGAGCTGTTCCCAATTGCGTTTGCGGGCTTCGATGAAATCCGGCAGGCGCTTGAGTTGGACGCGGCCGATGGCGGCCTGAATATCGAGAGGCTTGAGGTTGTAGCCGAGGTGCGAGTAGATGTATTTGTGGTCGTAGCCTGCCGGAAGTTCGCCGAGCTGCCATTGGAAGCGCTTGTTGCAGGTGTCGTCCTTGCCCGAGGCGCACCAGCAGTCGCGCCCCCAATCGCGGAAGCTTTCTGCATACGTCTTGAGCGCGGGTTTACGGATGATATTGACCGCGCCGCCTTCGCCCATGGTGAGGTGGTGAGGAGGGTAGAACGATTGGGTCGAGATGTCGCCGAAGCTGCCGGTAGGGGCGGTTAAGAAAAGCGTTGAAGAGTCCGAAGGTCTAGAAGTCGAAGGTTGGAGGTCGGGAGAGGAAGATAACCGCGAATCACGCGAAGCACACGAAAGGATTGAAGAATCCCCGTTTCCATTCGCGTCATTTCGCGAATTTAGCGGTTGCGCAATCTTGATCATCGGATGCGAGCCTTTTTCGGCGATTTTGATCAGGTGGTCGAGGCCGAGTTGTTTGGCCAATTCCAGTGGCAAGGTATAAGTGCAACCCAAGGCGTCGCAGTTATCCTCGATGAGCCAGAGATCATACTTGTTGCAGAAGACCAGGGTGGTGGCAAGGTCGAATGGATTCCCAAGGGCATGGGCCAGCATCACGGCCTTGGTCTTGCCTGGCGAGTATGCGGCTTCCAGTTGCGAACAATCCGCATTGCCAGTGTGGTGACTGGCGTCGATGAAGACCGGCACCGCGCCGATCTGGAGGATCGGGGCCACGGTGGTGGGGAATCCTGCGGCCACCGTGATGACTTCGTCGCCGGGCCGGATGCGCTTGTGCGCGGGCAGCTTGTGGGTTGTGAGCGCGGAGATGGCGACGAGATTCGCTGATGAACCGGAGTTGACTAACAGGCAATGCTTGACCCCCATGAATTCGGCGAGTTCCTTTTCCATCGCCTCGCCTTCCGGTCCCAGGGTGAGCCAGAAATCCAAGGTTGACGATACGGCCGCCTCGACTTCGTCCTCGGTGAAGACGCGGCCCGCGTAGGGGATGGTTTGGCCGGGTTGGAATGCCGGACGGGCCGGATCGGCGCCGGGGCGGTTGTTTTGATGGGCGAGTTTCGAGTACTCGCGGGTGTCATTCCTGATCACATGTTTGCGCAGACTTGCCACAAATTCGCGGGTGAACTCTATCTGCAAGGGGGTGACTTTGCTGATGTGGATTCGCAGCGGCCGTGATATCCGGACAGCCGATTGGCGATTCAAACAGCCGACTTGATAGTCTTCATTGCGGATAGTGATGCCGTCCCCCGGATGATCTTTGCTGGTGATCATCAGCAAATCAAGGTCACCGCGCACATCCAGATTTGAAAGAACCACCGCTGGCCGGTCCTTGGAACCTGTGGCATCGGTGAACGGAAAGAGAACCCTAACGCATTTGCCAATCATAATCAGTGAATTTCGGGGAGGAATTGACAGCGGTTATTTTTCGGCCAGTGCGTCCAGTTCGGCACCCCAATCGTCCTCTTCTTCGGCTGCGATGGATTGCAGTTGAAGTAGTTCCTCCGGGCGATAGCCCATGCGTTTCGCAATCTCGTCCGAGGTATAAAGAACGATTGGAACGTCCAAGGGGAGATCGTCCTGGTTGGATATGATTTCCACTCCATCGCGGTGTTTGATCAATGTGATTTGCATGATGTGATGAAAAACATGAATTACTCCTGCGCCCAAGCAAGGCCTTTGGCGGCGGCGGCGAGGTGATAGACACGAATATGGTCCGATGTGATTTTTCTTGTGTCCTTGATGAGTTGTTCAGTCGCATACCAGTCGGCAGTGGCCGCGACGGTTTCCTCAAACGACCATACTGGCAGCCACTGGAGCAGATGGAACGCCTTGTCGGTGGCTAGATTGAGCTTGGAGGCTTCGTGAACGGCATCGGGGTCCGAGGTGTCCAACCACTCGCCGCCGGTGTGCTTGAGCAGTTCCTGGACGAGTTGGGCGACGGTGCGGTTGCTGGTGAGGGCCGGGCCGAAGTTGAAGTGGCTGCAGAAAAGCTGAAAGTTGAAAGCTGAAAGTTGAAATGCAGATGGCTCCGCGCTGGGATCTTTCTCTTCAATTTCAGCTTTGATCCGGCCCTCCGGCCGGCCCCCTACGGGCATGCGCGTCAAGTTAAGCCAAATTCTCCCATGTTTCCGTGAAATTCCGGCGCTTTTTCCGTTTGTCATAACAGCAATATCTGGCCAGCGCCTTTTCAAGGGCGGCGGTCTCCTGGTTGTCACCTGCCAGCGAATGAGCCACCCGCAGCAAGTTAGCTAGGCTTGCTGCCAGATACTTCATGAACTTTAGTAAACTGAGTCTGCGACGGCACTTGAGCCATAGCACTCGCTCAATCCTTTGAGGCGGCGATGGGAATCCGTTTCCGTCCGCTCCCATTCGGTTTTATCATGTAAATGCCGACCCCTTGAGGGCCTTCCTTCGGCACGGCGATATGGCGGAAGACAAGCCATTGTCCATCGCTCGACCACGCCGCCACCCCTTCGGCAGTCTGGCTTCTCTCGGGGAAAAGAGGTTCGGTCAAATCGGTTTCCTTGCCGGAATCAACATTGACCAAAACAATGTGAAAGGGAGTGGGACCGTGAAGTTGGATCAAGTGGCGGTTGATGATGAACTCCGTGAGGGCGCTCAACATGGCGAGGATGTCCTTCACCTTGCCCGGTTTGAAGCAGGGGGCTGCCAGAAAGGCCTTGGCCAGGTCGTCGTTGCCGAAACGCTCGTGCCAAGTCCGGTTGACCTCGCTGCCACAGCGGGCACTGGTCCGAAACTGGCCGAGCATCATGAAGCCGATGCACCGGCCCTCGACCGTGACCGGCATGCAGCCGTCCATCATCCCCGCGAAACATTTGTAGATCAGCGGCTGGCCGGTCCGCGCGGCGATTTTCCAGTTGTTCCGGTCGCAGTCCAGGCACCGGTGCTCCAAATCCATGCGGTGCCGGATGAGCCTGCAAAATTCGCAAAACCCCTTGCGTCGGCCCACCAGCAATTCGCGCCCTTCCAAGGTCAAAAAGCAAATTCGGATGCCCAGCAGCCCGGTAAAGCTGTCGAGCAGGGACCGCGCCTCCTATTGAAACACGAAGTTGATCTCGGGGTGTGGCATCGCTGCAAACCAGCCTATGCCGGATTGCGGGTTAATCCATCACAATTTGCAGGATTGTCCATGGCCAAGCCGCCGTTCCATGCCTAGTTTAGGTCCATAAGTGGAGAAACCCCAACCTCTCCAGACAACCCGATCAACCCGCAACCGATCCGCCCATGATGCAAAACAACCCGATGAAATTTCCGGCGCTCGCCGCAGCTTGTCTCGTCGCGATGACCGCCGCCCGCGCGCAAACCAACATTCCCATCAGCAACGCCTCGTTTGAAAGCGGTGGGTTTGGCGATTACTACGGCCCGGATTATCTGGTCATCCCGCCCGCCATTCCCCTGGAAACACTGGTTTGCGGGTGCGCTCAACTCACCCGCCAGACTCACCTACTCGGGAACGCCGCTCGGCACCTTTCAGGCCATGACCACCTACACCGTCACGATGGCCGTCGGCGTGCCCGTTAGGGCGAATGATTCGCCACTGACCTCCATCCACCTCACCGCCAATGCCACGGATATCGCCACGGCCAGCGTGGACTGGGTGCCGCGAGACACTTGGCAAACCATCACCGCCACCCTTGCCACGGGCACCAATCCCGCGTATGATGGCCAGACGATCGGCCTGTATATAGAATCCATCAATCACCCCGGCACCAATGGCGTGGTCAACCTCGACCATGTCCATTTGCAAATTGTGCCCCCCTATCAAACCAGGGCTGCGGGGATCCAGGGTTTCTCCGATACCGATCCCAGCCACGATCCGGACGGTGACGGACTGACCAAACAACAAGAGTTCGCCATCGGTCTCGATCCGACCCGTAGCTCGTCGGCCAACCCGATCCGCGTACCACTCGACAGGACCACCGGCACGTTCCACAATACCCGGCCGGGGCCGACGACCAGCGGCCTGAGTTATGTAGTTTACACCTCGCCCGACCTGAGAGGCTGGGCCGTGGATGGCGGGGCCACGGAAAGCGTCATCAGCACCGATGCCATCACCCGAGTGCAGAGCGTGGAGGGTACCCTCATTGGTGACAAACCGTTGGTCGGATCGAAGCTCTTCGTGCGGGTCGCCGCGGAGTGAGGTCAGTGAACAGAGATCGAAACGACGTCATCCACCCACCCCGTCCTGGCGACAAATTCATGAAGCTGAGATTATCAAACATAGCAACCGCCGCCCGCTGGATTGCCAGCGGGCTCATGCTGGCCGCGACGACCCGGGCCGGAACCCTCACCATCAAACCGGTCCTTGACGACACGCTGTTGATCAACCCGGGCAAAGGCTGGGTCGAGTATTGGGGGCCATCGGTCTATACCAACGACTTCATCAGCGTCGAATACTCGCGGACCGACTGGTCCGCGCTGGAACCCGCGGAGGGCAAGTACAACTGGGGCGGGTTCGATGCCATGCTGCACGATTTCGCGGCCCAATATGGCAAGCGATGCGCGATTGGAGCCATCAGCACCAACTGCGCGCAGGCATACTCGACACCCAAGTGGGTGTTCGATGCCGGCGCGGTACCGGTCAAGATCCCCGCCGGTTACCTTCCCGAGGGCCACTGGGTCGTTCCGAAAGCATGGGATGATCCGGTCTATCTGGCAAAGATGAAACAATTCATCGCGGCCTTCGGCGCGCATTATGATGGCAATCCGAACCTCGCCTTTGTCGATATCCGGAGTTATGGCGATTGTGGCGAGGGCAATGGCGCTTTCCCCGGCTTTACCGAAAACACCACCCAGGCCAACCTCCGCGACAACTGTTATGCGCCCTATGTCAGGGCGTTTCCTGACACCCGGCTGATCGTGCCGTGGACGGGGGCCTGGTTTGACGGCAAACCCGCCGCCGACATCTATGCCTGGCTGGTATCCCAAGGGGTAGGCATGCGCCGCGACGGCATCTGCAGCACCTGGTCCAAAGACGGCTCCGAATGTTTGATCGCATATCCCCACGCCCCGGCGGTGTTGGAGTATGCGCTGACCTGGCCCGACACCGTAGCGGCGGGATTGGATAAGAACACCGGGTTGCGATATGACAGTTCCGAGGAGTTATTGATGTATGTGATCGGGAGCAAGGCCAGCTACCTGCAATGGCACCCGGAATTCTACGAGCGGAACAAGGAATTCTGCCGGATGCTCGGCAACAAGATGGGTTATCATTTCATCCTCCGGCAGGCCGACATCCCGGATGACATCCAGCCGGGCGTATCGTATCCGCTCAAATTGACATGGTTCAACGACGGGGTGGCCCCGCTTTACGAGCCATGCCATGTCGCGGTGGCGCTTCTGGACAAGGATAACAACGTGGAGCAGCGCCAGTGGATCTCCGCAAGCAAACCACAGGGCTGGTTGCCGGGGACCGCCACGACTGAAAGTTTCAGCGTCTCCTTCCCGTCGGTTCCCACCGGCTACAAACTGGCACTCGGGCTGTTTGTCAGCCGGAGTGATGCCCACCCTGCTTATCGGTTAGGCATTCGGGGACGCGTGAACAACAATTGGTATGTACTAGCGGGCACCGCAAACGTGGTAGCGGCGCAATGGAAAGCCCCGGCCGGTGGCAGTTGGCAGACGGCTGGCAACTGGACCGGCAACCACACCCGCAGCGGGACCGATGTCATCGCCGATTTCAGCGCGCTCAATGCGGCTGGCGACGCTACGCTGACCTTCGATGGCGAGGTGCGGGCGGGCCGCTTGATATTTGGCAACGCACGGTCTGGCGGCAACTGGATTCTCAACCCGGGCACCGGCGGCACGCTTGCGCTGCGTGTGAGTCCCAGCGTGCCCGCACCGGAGATCAAGGTGAATGACCGGACACTGATCATCAATGCGAACCTTGCCAGCAACCAGGGGTTGGTGAAGAGCGGTTCGGGGACCTTGGTTCTCGCCGGTATCAATTCGTTACTTGGCAACACCACCATCAACGGTGGCGTGTTGGAGATCGCTCCTAACAGCAGGCTTTACACCAAGTGGCAGGCATCGTCCGTCACGGTGAACACCGGAGCGACACTCCGGGTCAATAGTTGGGCCGGCTATGGCGAGAGCGGCGGCTTGGATCAAATTCCCGCCGATCATCCCAATGCGCTGCTGCTCAACGGTGGCACCCTTGAATTCACCGGGGCACCGGGTGTCCGCAGCACCAGCGACCGCTCCATCGGTCTGGGAACCGGCGGCGGAACCCTCATGAATTCATCGGCAACCGACTGGACGCTGGCGGCCTCGGGAACCGGCCCGCAGGCTGTTGTGATGAATGACTCGCGCTTGACGCTGGCCGGTACCGGGACTAACAGCCAATTGCAAAAAGTGGTCACCGGCCGCGGTGCCTTGGTCAAGACTGACGGCGGAACCTGGACGCTCACTGCCAGCAATACCTATAGCGGAGCCACCATCGTGAGCGGCGGCAAGCTCGTCCTCAGCGGCAACGTCACCGGCACTTCCGCCGTGACCATCGCCGCCGGGGCAACGCTTGAAGTCACCGGCAAGTTATCTGCCATGGGCCATATCATCAACCACGGCACACTGGTCTTGAACGGCTCCGCACAGCTTGGCGCGGGCGGCACCATCACCAACAATGGAACAATTATCAATAACTCGCCGACCCTGAAGCTACCCGCCATCACCAACCACGGGAAAATCACCGGCGGGCCTGGCATGTGAGGCGATTTTTGAGCAATACATCTCACGTAAATGGAACATGGAAACCTCTATAAAACCCCAACGGCGATTGGTAACACCCAACATGACCCAATCCACCCGCCTGCTTATCGCTGTGACCGCGTCCCTTGCCAGCCTGGGCGCCGCCGCTCTCGCCGCCGATCCGCCGTCTGCCAAACTCAATCTTCCGATTGCTCCCGGGCCGTTCAAGCCGACCATGGCATCGCTTGCCGCCTATCAGGTTCCGGACTGGTTCGGGGACGCGAAGTTCGGGATCTGGTCGCACTGGGGGCCCCAGTCCGTGCCGATGGCGGGCGGCTGGTATGCCCGTGACATGTACAAGGAGGGAACTGGCATCTACACGCTGGTGGACAACGTCAGCAAAAACGGCAATCTGCTCCTCAACGTGGTGCAGCGTCCGGACTGCTCCCTCGATCCTGAAGTCGAGCGCATGCTCGGAGAACTCGCCGAGTGGACGGCCCTCAACGGCGAGGCGATTTACGGGTCCCGGCCCTGGCTGGTTTATGGCGAAAGCCAGATCAAGGTGAAAGCCGGCAACTACGATGAGGTTTACAAATTCGACGCCCGGGAAATCCGCTTCACCACCCAGGGGGCGACGCTCGATGCCTTCGCGCTCGGCTGGCCGGAGGACGGGAAAATCCTCATTCGCTCGCTGGGCAAACCGGCGGGAGCCGATGTGAACAACGTCGCCAGTGTCAGCCTGCTCGGCTACGACGGCAAACTCGTCTGGAAGCAAACCCCGGATGGGCTGACGGTGGACCTGCCGGCTATCACCGGTGCCAAGATCACCGTGGCTCTCAAAATCACCGGCACAAACCTGAAGAACATCCCGTTTGATCTGAAATAAGTTCACCAATCCGTCACCATGAATCAAGCACCCACGCCATGGCCGTCATCCTCGGTGCATCGTGATGCAATATAATCCATTCTCTTTTGCAGGAATGTCTATTCCCAAAGTCCCGGGAATCTGGTGGACTTCCCGAACTCCCTTCAAGGGGAATCCGAAATTCATGATGCAGACATCCTGCCAAACGATGATTGCCAGACAACTAATGCTGGGTGGGCTCGCGCTGGCCGCCTCGCTGGCACTATCAGCGATGGCCGCCGAGCCGGCAGGCCAGCCTGCCTCATTCCCCGCGGTTGCGCCCAACCAACCGCACCGCCCGGCGAATTTCAAACCGTTCCAGTACCAATACTCCACCGAGCAGTTGATGGAGACGTTTTCCGCTAACCAGATGCGCCGGGCCGAAACGGAATGGAAGGCAATCCAGGCCGTCAATGACAAGGGGCCGTGGAAGCCGACCTGGGAGTCGCTCGACCAGCACCAGGCGCCGGAGTGGTTTTTGGACGGCAAGCTGGGCATCATGATCAACTGGGGATTGCATGCGGTGCCGGCGTGGGGAAAGGACCAGGGCGATAAGATGGCCACCTATCCCGACGCCTATGGCTGCGTGATGTATGGGGATTCGGAAAGCGAGGGGACGCTCGTCAAAGCATACCATGCGAAATACTGGGGAGCCGATTTCCAGTGGGACGATTTCATGCCGATGTGGAAAGCCGATGCCTATAACCCCGAGTTATGGGTAAAGGTGATGGAAGAGGCGGGTGTCCGCTATGTCGTGCCATTTTCCAAGCATCATGACGGAATTGCCTGGTGGGACTCGCAGTGGACCCAGCGCAACACCGTCAGGATGGGGCCGAAACAAGACGTGCTCACCCCGCTGATCGCCGCGGCGCGCAACCATGGCGGGTATGTGGCATCGCCTGCCCACGACATTCCGTCCGACGCGAAACCGGAGAAAATCGCCGCGATGCTGGAGGTGTTCAATGCGCAATAACAGCCACCTACCACAAAATCACATGACTCACAGAACCATTCCGCCTTCGCTGGCCATATTTTCCCTCCTGATTTTACCAACCGTTGCCATGCTGGCAGCCGAGGTGTTTGTGGCACCAGGCGGGCAGGATACCAATGCCGGGACGCAAGCCGCGCCATTGGCGAGTTTGCAGAAGGCGCAGGCTGTCGTGCGCGGGTTGGCGGCGCGCGGACGGGAACCGGTCACCGTGTGGTTACAGCCGGGCACGTATTATGTGGGCCAGTCGCTGGTGTTTGGGCCGGAGGATTCCGGCGCCAAGGACGCGCCGGTCACCTGGCAGGCGGTCAAGGAGGGCACGGTCACGGTGAGTGGCGGGACGCGCCTCCACTGCGAGTGGAAGCCTTATGCCAATGGCATCATGGTCTGCGACCTGCCGGCCGCCAAAGCCGGTAAGTTGCAATTCTCGGAACTCTATCTCAACGGCAGGCGGCAGATCCGCGCCCGCTATCCCAATGGCGATGCGCGCATCCCGCAACCCGCCGGATATATCCTCGCCAAAGGTGCCCTGCCCGAATGGCAGAAGCCCCCGGAGCGGCCGCATACCGAGCTGTATTACGATCCGGCAACCTTCAGCAAAAAGGTGTGGGCCCACCCCGGTGACGCGGTGGTTTCATGCTTCGAGCGGATCAGTTTTGACAAGGTGCCGTTCTGGAACGGCCAGTGGCGGGTGCGCGGGCTCGACCGGAGTCGCAACGCGATTCTGCTGGGCGAAGGCGGCCACCAGCAGTTGCTCTGGCATTACATGCAGTCCTATCATCCGGGAATCTATCCGGACATGCCATTCTATGTGGAAAATGTGTTCGAAGAACTCGACGCACCCGGCGAGTGGTTTCTCGATTCGCGCGAAGGCAAACTCTATTACATGCCCGGTCCCGGCGTGGACCTCAAATCCGCAGTGGTGGAACCGGCGCTGCTGCAACGGGTGGTGCAATTCCTTGGCACGAATGACAAGCCGGCGCATCACCTCACACTGCGCGGCCTGTGGATTGCGCATGCCGCTTCGACCTACTTCGAGCCCTACTCGCCGGCCGGCATGGGCGACTATACGATCCAGCGCGGCGGGGCTGTGTTTGCGCAAGGCGCGGAGGATATCACAGTGGATCGCTGCTCGCTGGAAGGCAACAACGGCAACGGTTTTTATGTCAACTGCCATGCCCACCGCGTCAACCTCACCAACAGCCGCGTGGCGGACATCGGTGAGAACGGGATCTCCTTCACCGGCAAGGACAATTTCCGCTCAGACAAGAGTTATAAGTGTCCAACCTGCGGGTTCGAGCACTGGTGGGGCTGGGATGCGCTCGCCGATGATGACATTCCCGTGGATTGCGAGGCGTCTAACAACATTGTCCGCGACGTCGGCGTATATGCCAAGCAGTGCGGCGGGGTGTTCATCGCCAACGCGCTGCGCATTCGCATTGCCAACAACCATATTTTCAACTGTCCGCGTGCCGGGATCAACATGAACAATGGCGTCTATGGCGGTCACATGTTGGAAAACAACGACCTGCACGACACCGTGCGCGAGACCTCGGACCACGGGCCGTTCAATTTCTATGGCCGCGAGCCGTATTGGTGCCAGAACGTCAACCACCCGGGATACGCCAAGGACGGGCCGGCATCCTTCGCCGGTGACAAGAATCATGGCTTCGGATCCCGGGCGGAAATCACCAGGTATGTCCGGGAACCGATCATCGTCCGCCACAACCGCTTTGCCGGGTCACGCCTGGGCCGGCGGCTCGGGCCGGGTTTGCAGTTTGGAATTGACCCGGATGACGGTTCCTCCAACTACGATGTGCATGAGAACCTTGGGATAGGGATGTCGATTAAGACCTTCTGTTCGATGTATTCCAAGTATCAAAACAACGTGTTCCTGAATGCCAAACCGTGTGATTGGCTGCAGCCATTTGACGGCCATCTGGAGAATGGCAGAAACCAGTTTGTCACCGGCCTCACGGAGACGGAAGTGATGGCCCGGTTTTTCAAGGACGTGTGCTTCGGGCTAACAAACGAATTTCCCGCGTGGTTGCGCGATCCGGAGTGCGTGCCGGTCAGCGCCGGGCCGAAACCCGATGTATTTCTTGACGATCTAACCATGGTGCGGATGAAATCCGGCAACGAACCGCCACAGACGCAACTCCGCAAGAACTGTACTGGCAAGACGCTGGCGTTGGGCGGGGTGGACTATGAGCGCGGCATCGGCGACCATGCAAGCAAGGATTTCGCCGCGGAGTTGGTCTATGCGCTCAAGCCGGAATACCGGCGTTTCGTGGCGCTGGTCGGTGTGGACGAGCAGACCAGCGGGCGCGGCAGCATTCGCGTGAAAGTTTATGTCGATGAGAAGGTCGTCTTCACCACGCCCGTGCTGCGCGGCGACCAACCGCCATGCCCGCTCAATGTCACCCTGCCCACGGGCGGCAAGGAACTGCGCATCGTGATCGACGACGCGGGCGATGGCTACGGCTATGACGACGCGGATTTCGCCAATGCCGGCTTTATCGTGCGATGAACATCATCACAGCCATCAAAGCGATTTTGGGCTACAGCCAATCTGACAGCCGCAGCCGCAACAT
>Ga0118677_10012109_pt1 | contig 12743 bp, 13 predicted proteins | sample AliMusrvi5mmetaG_FD_86154 | JGI IMG/M metagenome (GOLD analysis project Ga0118677, IMG submission 86154)
GGTTTATGCGGTGGAGGCGGCCAATACTCATGTGGCGGCGTTGGCCCGCAGCGACCGTGCCTTTGGCGAGGCCATGGAGCGCTTTGATCTGATCTGTCCCGATGGGATGCCGTTGGTGTGGGCGGTGAATTCAAAGTTGCCTGGAGATGAAAAACTAACGGATCGGGTGTACGGTCCCACGTTGATGCTGGAAACCCTCAAGGCAAGCGCCGGAGCGGGGGAGTTTCGTCATTTTTTGTTAGGAGGAAAGCCAGCCACGCTCGCCAAGCTCTCGCATGAATTTGCGGCGCGGTTTCCCGGCACGGTCATTGCGGGCATGCATGCGCCGCCATTTGGAGATTGGCCGCCGGACGAGTTTGGGCGGATTTGTGAAAAGATCCGCGAGTCTGGAGCCAACCTGATTTGGGTGGGACTGGGCTGCCCGCGCCAAGAGCATTGGATTGCTGCGCACAAGGACCGCTTGCCTCCTGGGGTCTATTTTGGGATAGGGGCGGCTTTCGCATTTCACGCCGGAGAGGTGCGCCAAGCCCCAGCTGCCATTCAACGGCTCGGAATGGAATGGCTCTACCGGATGTGCATGGAGCCGCGGCGCCTGTTTCGGCGTTACTTCGTTTACAATTCCCTGTTTGTTTTTCATTTTCTGCGTGATAGTCTCCGAAGGTAGGACTATCAATCTAACCAGAAATTTCCCCATGAACATTCATCCCGAATTCCACCGCTTTCTCAATCGTCACGACAAACAGGTGTTGCTGTGCCAGCGTGGACTCGTGGTTTGGCTCTGCGGCCTCTCGGGATCCGGCAAGTCCACCATTGCCAACGCCGCCGAGCGCGTCTTGTACCAGCAGGGCCGGATGAGCGTCATTCTGGATGGCGACAACTTGCGCAGCGGCTTGAACGCCGATCTGGGATTCAGTGACGAGGATCGCCTTGAAAACGTCCGGCGGATCGCCGAAGTGGCGAAGGTTTTCGTCTCGCAGGGTGTCATCACCTTCGTCTCGGCCATCACTCCGCGCGGTGAACTTCGCGACCTAGTCCGCGGGCTTCTCGGCGAGGATCTGTTCGAGGTCTATGTCGAGGCCAGCTACGAGATTTGTGAAAAACGTGACGTCAAAGGCCTCTACGCCAAGGCCGCCCGCGGGGAGATCGCCCATTTTACCGGCAAGGATGGTTCGTTTGAACCCCCGCAGGATCCAGCGCTCGTCCTCAATACCGAAAATTCCTCGATCGAGGACGCCGCTCTTGAGCTGCTTGAGGCGATCAGTGACCGGATATGCCCAGACGAGACGTTGTAACTCGTTGGAAAACAGGATACAATACAAAAGTACCCTGTAAACTGATTATTCATTGACTCCACGTGGATGGAGCTCTAGAGTGGGTCGAGCCACAGTGGTTTTACTGCGGGACTCTTCGCCTGTTTTTTAAAGAATCATGCCCAATTATCAGTTCAGTCACCTCGACCAGCTCGAAGCGGAAGCCATTTTCGTCCTTCGGGAGACCGCTGCCCAGTTTGAGAATCCGGCCCTGTTATTTTCGGGAGGCAAGGATTCCATCGTGATGGCCTGGCTGGCCCGCAAGGCATTTTGGCCCGCCCGCATGCCCTTTCCGCTGGTCCACGTCGATACCGGCCACAATTTTCCGGAGACGATGGCGTACCGCGACGAATTCGTCAGTCTGATGGGAGCCCGGCTCATTGTTGGCTCGGTGCAGGAGTCCATCGACAGCGGGCGGGCGGTTGAAGAAAAGGGTGCGGCGGCTTCGCGCAACAAACTCCAAACGGTCACTCTGCTAGATACCATCGAGCAATATCAATACGACGCGTGCCTGGGCGGCGGGCGCCGCGACGAGGAAAAGGCCCGAGCCAAGGAACGGTTTTTTTCTCACCGCGATGATTTTGGCCAGTGGGATCCGAAGAACCAGCGCCCGGAGTTATGGAACCTGTTCAACGGCCGCAGGAACCCAGGCGAGCACTTCCGGATTTTTCCGCTATCCAATTTCACCGAGATGGACGTGTGGATGTACCTGCAACGCGAAAATATCCCTCTGCCTGCCATCTATTTCGCCCACCATCGCGAGGTGTTCGAGCGCAACGGCATGTTGCTCGCCGTCACTGAATTCCTAAAACCCCAGAGCCACGAATCCGCCCGCTCCAAGCTCGTGCGCTTCCGTACCATCGGCGACGCCACCTGCACCGGAGCAGTCGAATCCAGCGCCTCCACCCTCGACGAAGTCATCGCCGAAGTGGCCGCCGCACGCCAAACCGAACGCGGCACCCGCTCCGATGACAAACGCTCCGAAACGGCCATGGAAGACCGGAAAAAGGAGGGCTATTTTTGATGAGGGTCGGGGGAAGTCCGGCCCACCAGACGTGTAGCAATGCTAACTAGGATTTTGGCAATGGATCTTCCATCACCCCTTCAGATCGCGGCTTGGAAAAAAATGTCTCTGGCCGAAAAATATCAACTCCTCGCAGCGACTGTCAGCAAGGCACGGGAACTCAAACGCGTTGGCTTGCGCCTGCGCTTCCCGCAGGACTCGTCCGCCCAGATCGAAACCAAACTAGCCCGCGTCTGGCTTCATGCACGACCCTGACCTCATCGAGTTTTTCCGCGAGGGCGCTCATCAAAAGCACCTGCGGGATATCGCCGGGGTGATCAATCTAACCCCTTTGGATCTAGCCCTTCTCGCCACCGCCACTGCCACTCTCCGCCTTGAGCAGAAATGGCAAGCAGCGCTCGCTCTTGCTGCCTCTTAATTTTCGGTTTTCAGCTTACCGTTTTCAGCTTATAGCTATCAGCTTTTCTTCCCATGGACTTATTGAGATTCACGACCGCCGGTTCCGTCGATGACGGCAAATCCACCCTCATCGGCCGCCTGCTTTACGATTCAAAATCCATCTTCGAGGATCAACTCGAGGCGATGGAGGAATCCTCGCGGCGTCGAGGCGATGGCAACGTCAATCTCGCCCTGCTCACCGACGGGCTCAAGGCGGAGCGCGAACAAGGGATCACCATTGATGTGGCCTATCGCTATTTTGCCACGCCCAAACGCAAGTTCATCATAGCCGACACTCCGGGCCACATTCAATACACCCGCAACATGGTCACCGGCGCATCCACCGCCAATCTGGCCATCATCCTGATCGACGCCCGCAAGGGGGTCATCGAGCAGACGAAGCGCCATTGCTTTGTCGCCAACCTGTTGCGGATCCAGCACCTGGTCGTGGCCGTCAATAAGATGGATTTGGTGGGCTTCAGCGAAGATGTGTACAATGACATCGTCGAGGCCTTTCGCGAGTTTGTGTCGCGCCTGGACAACATTGTCGAAATTACCTTCATCCCGATTTCTGCTCTCAACGGTGACAACATTGTTGATAAATCCACAAACATGCCTTGGCATTCCGGCCCGACGTTGCTCTATCATTTGGAAAACGTCTATGTCGCCGGCGAGGAAAATCACGTCGAGGCACGCTTTCCCGTCCAATGGGTGGTTCGCCCGATGAGTGATGAATGGCACGACTTCCGCGGCTACGCAGGCCGCGTCGCTGGTGGCGTCTTCAAACCCGGTGACGCCGTCACTGTGCTGCCATCCGGCTTCACCTCGCGCATCAAGGCGATCCACAGCCCCAGCGGTGAAGTCAGCGAAGCCTTCGCCCCTCAGTCAGTCTGCCTCACACTCACCGACGAAATCGATATCTCCCGCGGCGACATGCTGGTGAAAGCCAACAACCCGCCGCAGGTCGGCCAAGACATTGAGGCGATGATTTGCTGGTTTTCAGCGCGCCCAATGCCCCCGCGTGCCAAGCTCATCCTCCGGCACACGACCCAGGAGGTGAAGGCGGTCATCCAGCATGTGAGGTATCATGTCGATATCAACACGCTGCACAAAATCGAGGGCGTAGAGGGGTTTGCAATGAATGACATCGGGCGCATCAGTCTGCGAGCCGCCGTCCCCTTGTTCTACGATTCCTACTGCCGCAACCGCCAAACCGGCTCGTTCATCCTCATCGACCCTGCCACCAACGAAACCGTGGCCGCAGGCATGATCGTCTGAAAATCAGCTCGCGTAGGCCCTCGGGTCGGCGTCTTGGCGATATTCAGCCGCCTGTTCAATTTTCTTTGAACAGCAGGCTTTTCGTGCCACCTTCGCGCGGCAGCCATCCGCTTGGACGGCGCGATTTCACATTTTCTTGATCGGGCCAGCAGGTTTTCCGCCAGAGATGGCGCAATCGACCACGGGCGGCAGCGTGCCAAGCCGTCCCTCACAAGCGCGCCGCCTGTTGTCCTCCCGCATATTTGAGTTGATCGACGTCACTATTTTTTCCTATTCTGAACCATATGCCTCACACAACCAGCATCCTCCCTCCATCCTCAGTTATCGGCGTTGTCGGACTCGGCTACGTAGGTCTTCCCCTTGTGCTGGCATATGCCAACAAGGGGTTTTCGGTAATCGGTTTTGATATCGACGACTCGAAGATCGTCCATCTGCATGCCGGGACGAGTTATATCAAGCACATCTCAAGCGAGCACGTGGGTGCAGCACGGGCCTCCGGCAAGCTTGATGCCACCAGCGATTTTTCCCGCATCAAGGAATGCGATTCGATCATTTTATGTGTGCCAACGCCTTTGGACGAACATCTTGAGCCCGACCTGAGTTTCGTCACCGATACCCTCGATGCGGTGGTTCCCCATCTGCGGGCCGGTCAAATCCTCAGCCTGGAAAGCACCACCTATCCGGGCACCACGGAGGAGGAAGTCGTTACCCGTGTTGAAGCTGCCGGCTTTACCGTGGGCGAGAGCCTCTTTGTCGTCTATTCGCCGGAGCGTGAGGATCCCGGCAACCCGCGCTTTGCCGCAACCAATATCCCTAAAGTCGTCGGCGGCCATACTCCGGCTTGCCTGGCGGCAGGCTGCGCCCTCTATGGCGCCGCCTTCGACCAAGTCGTGCCGGTGTCATCCACTCAAGTCGCCGAACTCTCCAAACTCCTCGAAAATATCTATCGATCCGTCAATATCGGCCTCATCAATGAATTGAAGATCGCCGCAGACCGCATGGGCATCGACATTTGGGAGGTCATCCGCGCCGCTTCAACCAAGCCGTTTGGCTTCACCCCGTTCTATCCAGGGCCGGGTCTCGGCGGCCACTGCATCCCTATTGATCCGTTCTATCTGACGTGGAAAGCTCGCGAGTTCGGCGTGCACACCCGCTTCATCGAACTGGCCGGCCAGATCAACCGCTCCATGCCCGAGTATGTCGTGCGCCGCGCCATGGAAGCCCTCAATTCCCATGGCAAGGCCGTCAACGGCAGCCGCGTCCTGCTCCTGGGCCTAGCCTACAAGGCGAACGTCGATGATATGCGCGAGTCGCCCACCTTCAATCTGATGGACCTCTTCAGCGAACTGGGGGCCGAGGTCACCTATCATGATCCGCATGTGCTGGTGGTTGGTCCCACCCGCGAGCATCAAAACTGGGCGGGTACCCGCTCGGTGGCTCTAACTGCGGAAACCCTGGCCGCCTCCGATTGCGTCGTCATCGCCACCCATCACGCGGCTTTTGATTTACAACTGCTAGCCGACCACGCCTCTCTCATCATTGATACCCGCAATGCCATGGCCAGCGTAACCACCCGCCCCGGCCAAGTGGTGAAGGCTTGAGCATGCTTTGGTTGCATTTTTTTTGTTCAAATGCGCAGCCCCGTTCAACTGGAAAAGCTTGAAACTCTCATGGCAGCTTTGGGTCGCCGGGTTAAGAGTTCCGGGCGAATCTACTTCACCGGCGGCGCGACGGCTCTCCTTCACGGGTGGCGCCCGATGACGGTCGATGTTGATTTGAAAGCCGATCCTGAACCCGCTGGTTTCTTCGAGGCGATTGCGGTGCTCAAGGACGAGCTTGAAGTGAATATCGAACTGGCCAGTCCTGATGACTTTATTCCGGCGCTTCCTAACTGGCGAGAGCGGAGCCTGTTTATCGCCCGTCATGGATTGCTCGAATTCTACCACTACGATCCCTACAGCCAGGCACTCTCCAAACTTGAAAGAGGCCATACCCGCGATCTGACGGATGTCGACGCCATGCTTCAATCCGGTCTGATCCGGCGTGACTTGCTTTTCCTGCAATTCCTACAGATCGAACCGCTGCTGATACGTTACCCCGCGCTTGACCCCAAGTCTTTTCGGGCTGTAGTTGCGGAGTTCTGCCAAGAATCATCTGCGGAATCGAGGAGCACGCAATCATGAACCGGGAGCCATCAGAATTGCTAGTGGGATTGCCTGGTGCGGAGCGCATCCTCGATGGATTGGATGATTTTCACCGGGGACATCACTCCATTCCTGCCTGCTTGGTTCGCATCGCCACGCCTCGCTTGGTCCGGGCGGGCCTCATGCCAAGTCTTGTGGCTTCTGTCTGAGGCGAAGCCTCGCTAGTTTCATCATGCTTCATTCATTGTCTATCAAGGCCCGCTGGTTTCTAGTCCTCACGTTCGTCGGCGCATGCGTCGCAGGCGTGGCATGGCTGACCCACGGGCCTGATTTTTTTGCTGCGGTTTGGCAGGCCAAGGACCTGCTGATTGGCTGGTGCCGTGCCTATCCGTTAGTGCTGTTTGCCGCGCTGGTGCTGCTACCGGCCTTTGGCTTTCCGGCGAGTGCCCTGCTGCTGTTGGCAGGCGCTATTTGGGGGAGCAACTGGACCAGTTGCTTGCTGGCGATTGGTGCCACGGCGCTCAACATGTCTTGGACGTATCTGGTTGCAGCTGGGCCCGCCAGAGCCCTCATCTCGCGGCTTCTGGGTGCCCGCTGGGACCGCTGGAGGAGCTTGGGGCAAAAGGACCGCATCCGCCTGGCCATCCTTTTGCGGGTGACTCCCGGGGTGCCGCTCTTTGTGCAGAACTATGTGCTCGGTCTGCTGGCTGTGCCGTTTCTTCCCTACATCCTCATCTCTGTTCCGATCAACGGAGTGTTTGTTATCGGCTTCGTGCTCACCGGGGGTGCCATCTTCGAAGGCCGCGCCGGGGCGGCCATTTTCGGCGTGGCCGTGCTGGTCGCAGCAGTTGTATTATTGCGCCTGCTGCGTGCCCGCGTCAAGCCAGCCAAGTCTGAAAAAGCTCCGGCGGTTGCGGATGTCTGATTCCGTTAGATCCGTCTTCTCATTCATCGTTCTATAATGCAGTTATGAATCCCAATGAAATCCCAATGGGTTGTCTCGGAGTTGTGATGCCGGTTTACAACGAAGAAGACACCATTCACCTCATTGTCCAACGCGTCCTGGCTCGCCCCGAGGTCGGTGAGTTGGTGATGGTCAATGATTGCTCAGCAGATGGCACCTGGAAACGCATGCAGGAACTTGCCAAGACCGATTCACGCATCCGCATTTTCACTCATGAGGTGAATCAGGGGAAAGGAGCCGCCTTGCGCAGCGGCTTCGCGCAGGTCAATTCAGACATAGTGATCATTCAGGATGCCGATCTGGAATATGATCCCGATGAATATCCCAAACTCTTGATGCCTATCATCACCGGGCGGGCTGACGTCGTCTTCGGTTCGCGTTTCCTAGGCTCCGGCATGCACCGGGTTCTCTATTATTGGCACTGCATCGGCAACCAGTTCCTGACGACCCTCTCAAACATGTGCACCAACCTTAATCTATCCGATATGGAGACCTGTTACAAGGTCTTCCGCAAGGATGTTCTAAAACAAATCACCATTGAGGAAAACCGCTTCGGCTTTGAGCCCGAAATCACCGCGAAAGTCGCCAGATTGAAGGTTCCTCTGTACGAGGTATCCATCTCGTATTACGGCCGCACCTATGAAGAAGGCAAGAAGATCGGCTGGCGTGACGGAGTGCGGGCGATTTGGTGTATCTTCAAATACAATTTTTTTATCTGAACCAAGGAACTTATGGACCAGCCCAATGCAATGGCATCGACCGAGGATTTTGAATTTGCGGCTCTATCCGAGGCCGTCAATTACCGGAACGCCATTATCAATGAATTCAAGGCCTACTTGGGTGAGCGGGTCCTCGAAGTCGGGGCCGGTGTCGGCCAAACCAGCGAGGCAATCCTAGCGCTTCCCGGCGTGAAAGAACTTGTGGCCCTCGAACCAGAACCACGATTTCAGGACAGTTTCCGCCAGCAATTGCCGCACATTCGGCTCCTCGGCGGAACCACTCGCGATCTGGGCCATGGCGAAAGTTTCAATTCGGCGGTGATGGTCAACGTGCTTGAGCACATCGAGGACGATCTGGACGAATTGAAGAGGCTGCAACAACTTCTGCTGCCCACCAACGGTCACTTGTGCATCTTGGTTCCGGCGAGGCCCGAAATTTTCTCGAAACTTGATGCACATTTCGGGCATTTCCGGCGGTACACCCGAGCCGACCTCCGCGATAAGTTGCGTCTCGCCGGCTTTGATATCATCGACCTCCATTACTTCAACTTCGTCGGTTACTTTGCTTGGGCGCTTCGCTTCAAACTCATGCAGAGTATGAGTTTCGACATCAAACAAGTCCGAATGTTTGATCGCGTGATCTTTCCGCTCGCACATGCCCTTGAAAGCCGCTTGGTCAGGCCGCCCATCGGGCAGAGCCTCATTGCCATCGGCAAGGCCCACTCCGCTTGAACCAGATGAAGTCTGCTGCTTGGTATCTCCTAGCCAGTATCGTCCTTTCGGCCGTCATCTATGGCAGTGCGCTGTGGGGTGGGCGCTTGCTCGCACCTCTGGACATAGGCCCGGATTTGTTTGCGCAATACAAGTACATGGACCCGTCGGCCAGCGGGATTCCGGATAATCATCACATCATCGATCAATTCACCTACGATCTTCCCCTTCAATACGCCATTTACCGGGCGTATCACGCAGGGGAAATCCCGTGGTGGGACCCTTACACTTACGGTGGGCGGCCACTATTGGCGGACGCTCACGTGAACGGCACAGATCCGGTGAGGTTGGTGTGTTATGCCACCTTGCCATTTGAACTGGCGTACAACTGGAACTATATCCTCAGAGGTATTCTCACAGGCTTCGGAATGTTTCTGTTGCTCCGCTCGTTCGGAGTCAATTCTGTGATTTCGGGGATTCTGGCGATAACCTATCAATATGCCGGTTGGTTCACGCTTTATTGGGGGCATCCATGGATCCAAGGGTCTTTCTTATACTTCCCGTATTTGTGGCTTGTTTGGCTGAGATCCGTGCAGCGGGAGATGTGGCTTTATGCGGGCCTAGGTGGGATCCTCTGTGGCTTGGTTTTCTACGCTGGCAATCTCCAGTCGCATACCTATTTGCCGCTTTTCGCTGTGTCATTTTTGGCTGCAATTCTTGTCAAAACTCCCAAACTGTTTGGCCGTGCTCTGACTGTGACCGCCCTCTCAGGCTTGGTCGGCGCTCTTCTGGCGTCGCCTGTGTTATTTAATCAGGTCGAGTTTTTTTTGCATTCTACCCGTTCGGTTGGCGCGGAAGGCAGCTGCGCTTGGTATTTCCGCCTGCTGGCTATTCCCTTATCGTTAGGCTCTTACTATCCATGGATGTTTGGGACATTCAAGACGCTTGATATCGGGTACGCCACAAAAATGAACGGCATGGGGTTCCACTGGTTTTGCGGCGTGGGTTGCAGCTGCCTGGCTGTGTGGGGCCTGTGGGTTTGGCGCAGGACGCAAGGAGTGCTGGGCATGGTCATTTGCCAAGCGTCTGTCCTGATTGGCATCTATCTGTGTGTGGTGGCAACACCTCTTTCAACTATTTTTTACTGTCGTTGTGCACCGCTGGCAGGCATGGGACTCATTGTGCTGGCTGCTTTGACGGCTCAGGCAATCGTTGAGCAAAGACTACAAGCCCCCAAATGGCTCGTTCGATCCGTGGTGCTGTGTGTGATGGTTACGGGGTTTGGCAGCAGTGCCTTGGCATGGTGGGTCTATCCCGTGTTCAAGGCAAAGATTAGCGGGATTGTCATGGAGGCAGATAAGAGTCATGTCTCGACTATCAGCGCGCCGAATCTGCGGAAGAGTCAGCTGGATTCCTTTCCGGCAGAAGTGTCACTGATGAATCCAGAGGCAGTCTTCACACTGGTTGGGGCACTTGCGCTTGGTTTCGCGCTAACGAGGGAGAAAATGGCACAGGTGCAGCTAGGTATGGCTGCGGTTCTGCTGATGAGTGCCATCCCCGTGTTGATGTTCCATTCGAGATTTAGGCCTTCCCATCCGATCGCCCTGTGGCAGCAACTCGTGAGAGGCGGCCCGGTGCAAACCCAGGCCAGAGATCTGCTAGAAGGTGGTTTGAGGCTTGCTGAACCTTCGTCAAATCGGGATATAGCGGTCTTCACTCATGCGATAGCGGCGATGTACGGCGTACACGTGGTACACGGGTATTCCGCTTTGCAGCCTGCCTGTCCCTTTCGTTACCCCCCGGAGGCAGCACCCGTCCCGGATGGCTGGCTCGCCGACTATGGGGTTGTTCCGGGAGATAGTTCTCAGGTGCCGGCTTTCGACAAGCAAAGTGAATTGGCCCGCTTCCGGCTTCTGTCCACTGGCGCGGCGGCTCCCGTGAGTATGGTTTCTGAGTCCTACAACCGCCTGACCCTTGATGCTTCGCGCCTGCCCGCCGACGAAACACTCGTGAGAACCGATACCTACTACCCCGGCTGGGTTGTCCGATCCGGTGCTTCCAAGAAGCGGCTTGAACTGGAAGGTGCGTGTTTTTCCACAATTCCGAAATGGCCGGCAACTGCGGATAGTCGGATAGTTCTGGAGTATTCGCCGAGTTATCTGCCCTTCGCTTGGATTTGCTGTGCGGTCGGCATGTTGCTGGTTGCCGCCATGCTGTTGTTTCCCTTGCTGCTGGCACGTTTCAAGATCGTCCGTCCATCCACTCTAACTATCGTCAAACCATGAACTCGAGATTTCTCCATTCGCTGATCGCTTTGGCCGTGATGGCATCCGTCGCCATGGCTGCGCCCTTCGATGATCTCCAAGCAGCCTTCAAGACCCATCGCGCAACAGCAAATTCCCAACGCGATGAGCAACTCGCAAAATTCGATGCCAGCTATTCCGGAGCCCTCGAACGACAGTTGGAGAAGGTGAAATCCACTGGCAAACTCGAAACCGCCATCCCATTCAACGAAGAAATCAAGGCCGTCAAAAAGGGCCAGGATCCTCTGCCGCCGCTATCGCCTAACGCCACTTCCGAACTCAGGAACATGCGCGCCAAATTCATGGAGGGTCGCGACAAGATCTTAAAAGACCACGCAGAAGTTGTCGTTGCCCTGATCGATAAAATGGAGAAGGAACTCAAGGCGCAGGAGATCGCGCTCACTAAGGATGGCAAGCTGGACGAGGCCCTCGCTGCCAAAAACATGCGCGACGCGCTCATCAGTGACGCCGACAGCATCGCCGCAAGGGAATTGGTGAAATTCAGTGGCCAGCATGGCAGTGGCCCTCCAGCCTATCAACTCCGCCGCTACGGAGATAATCTAGAGGTGCTCGTCTTCCGCGATCACCGGGGAAAAGTCAGCATGGACAGCCCAATCGAAATCGTTTCTCCAAAGAATAGCACAAAGAAGCCGCTGGGCACGACAACGGCCAAGGTGCTAGGTGAGTTTGTCGGCGCAAAAGGCTATCGCTGCGATCCGTACGTGGCCTACCATCATGTCTTTGACAGCAAGGACTTGGGTAAGTTCTCACTGTACGATATTCTTTCGTCATACAAGCAAGCGGAGGCCGGTGAAAACGGCATTCGTCTGTCATTGAAACCGGCGGCTGAGAATCCCTTGGGATCTCTGAAAGATGTCCTGCCACCGACCTCCAGCAAAGGAACCTTTAGGATATCTTGCCGCTACTTCATTCCGAAAGGCAACCGGGCAGTCAACGGGTTCTTCTTCGTACAGGAAGTGGGCGGACCCCTCGGTGGCCATGCATTCGATAAAGTTGGCAAGTGGGAATCTGGGGAGGTCACGACCGAATCAACTAACAATGATGCCGGAATGTTGTTTTACCTCAGCATCCCGCCTGCCAAGAAGGCGATTGATCCCGCTGGCGACTCAGTCATGCTGAGCGAACTGAAAGTTGAGCACATGAGATTCTCGGCTTTTGTCCGGCAGAAATTCGGGGATCATGGCGAGCCTGCGGAGGGCAGTGATGAGCCCAAAAAGCAGGCACTATTCATTTCCAACGGACAGTTCGTCAAAGAATGAAGTGCATGATCGATCCTGTCAATTTGGCTGGAGGACAGGCTGGATGCCTATTTTCCGCCAGCGAACGCTAAATGGACCGGATTGAGCAGCCCGCGCGATTTTCGTGCAAAGCTCTTTGCCTTCCATCATTCATAATCATTTTCTCGACCCTAAAGCATCTCTTCATCCATGGATTCCAATAAGATCAAACTCATCATTCTCGGGGTCATTGCGATTTTTGTGGCGCTTTACCTCGGCATCAGTGCCGCCACCGCGCAGTTCGAGGCCATCGCGTGGGTCGTTGGGAGTGCTACAATCATCGCCTGCTTGCTTTTTGGACCGAGAATCTGGCTGCTTATCCCATTTCTGGGAAGCATTCAATTCACGCTGATGATTCCGGGCCGCCCCTCAACGATGCTGCTGGCGCAGTTATTGGTGGTGATCTTTTCATTATTGATGCTTTTTACGCGCAAGCTGCCGTTTTCGATGCAGTTCACAGAGTTGGAATTTTGGATCGGGCTGTTGTTGGCTTGTGTGATGCAGGTGTATCTGAGAAATCCGGTGAGCGTGAGTCTGTTTGGGGGGGAGATGGT
>Ga0118677_10012110_pt1 | contig 12743 bp, 11 predicted proteins | sample AliMusrvi5mmetaG_FD_86154 | JGI IMG/M metagenome (GOLD analysis project Ga0118677, IMG submission 86154)
TGAGAACGTCCTCGCGGTATTCACGCAGGCGCTTCTCGTCCGGCGCCTCGTGGACGCGGTAGAGCGCCGGACGAGAAGCGCCTGCGTGAATACCGCGAGGACGTTCTCACCCACCATGTCGCGTGCGGCAACCTCTCGAACCGCATGGAGGTCCAGAAGCTGCTCGAAAGGCTCAACGGCCTCGCCATCGGCCAGGCCCTCAAGATCGGTTTCCTCAAGTCGCTCATGCGGGCCCGCTACGCCGTCGAACCCCTCGGGCATTACGGCCTGGCCAAGAAGCGCTACACGCACTTCACATCGCCCATCCGGCGCTACGCGGACCTGGTGGTGCATCGCGCCCTGTTCCAGCCGCCGGGCCGGCCCGTTGCCGCCACCTCCCTCAAGGAGGTTGCCGAGCATCTCTCTGAAACGGAACGCAACTCCGATGACGCCGAGCGGGACAGCCGCGACGTGAAGATGTTCGCCTTCCTCAACGCGCAGCTTAAGTCCGCGCACCCCACGCGCTACCCCGCGCTGGTAACCGATGTGCGCAACTTCGGCTTCTTCGTGGATGTGACCGGCCTGGGCATGAGCGGGCTGGTGCCGCTGTCGGGAGTGAGCGACGACTTCTACCAGTTCGATGTGACCCGTGGCCAGCTTGTCGGCCGTCGCAAACGGCGCGTCTTCAAGCTCGGGGACAAGGTCGAGGTGCAAATCGCCAAGGTGGACACGTTTAAGCGGCAGGTGGATTTCAAGCTGGCTGAAGGCCGGTAGCCGCAAGGTCCGCGCTTAGATGTTGGATGGTTCGGACGGGGGTATCCGACAGGTCAGGGCGAGAGCGTCTTCGTGGTCTCAGCCCGGAATATGAGCCATTTGCCCTCGACCTTCTTGAGCTGGAACTTCAATTCCTGCACGTGAAAGTCCTTCTCGCGCAGGAGATTGACCCTCGCGGTCAGGTCCGCCACGGCTGACCCCTGGTCCGGGGAGACACGGACGAGGATGTCAAAGAACTCCACGTTGAACCGTGTGGACGAGAACCTCGCGCCCCCGGCCGCCTGGGTCAATTCCGCCTGGCCATTGATGGTCTGGCGGGAGTAGCCCGGAACATCAACTGTGATCTCGACGTCGGGCGTGCAGAAGGCGGCGAGGGACTGGATGTTGGCCAGCTTCACGAAGTTGCCTTCGTTGCCTGTAAAAGATGCGGCACGCGCCAGATTGTGGAGTCGTTTGCGAATTACCTCTTCCGGGCCGGGGAAGAACACGCGCCATCCCCAGAAACCGAGCCCGGCCAGGATCAAAAGCGGGATGAGTCTCAGGCACCACTTTTTCATGATACCGGTCGGCGGCTGGTCATAGCAGCACCTTCCCCACGATCCGGCTGCGCGGCGCCCGGAACTTGAAGTGCTCCGATGGGTTCATCGAGCGGTTATCCCCCACGCAGAAGTATTCATCCGGCCCCAGCGATTCGGGAGGCACCTCCCAGTCGCAGGCGAACCTGACGTAAGGTTCGCTCAGGGCCTTGCCGTCAATCACCGCCTGCCCCTTGTGAAACGCGACGGTTTCCCCGGGCAGCGCGATGATCCGTTTCATGTACATGATGTGAAACCCCGTGGTGCGTATGGCAACAACATCTCCACGCTGTGGCTCGTGGCGACGGTAAGCGAGGCGGTTGACGAAGTTGATCCTGTGATCCTGGTAAGTCGGCAGCATGCTGGTGCCTTCCACGCGGATTGGCAAAAGGACGAAGGGAAAGACGGCGAAGGAAACCACCAGCAGGACGGCGATGCGCGCCAGCGTCCGCATCGGCCGGCGTCCAATCAACACGGTCTGCCACCATCTCCGGGGCGGCGTCGCTTCGAGATTTGTTTCCATTAAAGCACTCGTTCCTGGTCCGCAGTGAGTCGCTGGCCCTGCGGCAAGCATAAGCTCATCCAAATCCTGTCCAAATCAAGCCCGCCTTGTCAATCAAGCCGAGCCGTTTCGCCAAAGCTTTCATGTTCGGGCTGGAGGGAACGGACGATCGGGGAAGGCATTCCCACTTTGCCTTGCGGGCCTGGCATTGACCCAGGAGCATACCTGCTCTCCCCTGGTTTTCACCCGATTCTTGCTGACGGCTTCTGCCCTTTATGGAAGAATTCACCGCTGTATTGGCGAGAGTGCTTCACAACCTGGTTAAGGACAGTCCTTTTGAGGATGCCCGGATGACGGAAGTCCGCATCCCCGTCGCCAGGGGAACCTACGTCCTTGTTGCAGTCCTGGCCCGGCGGAGGACGTTGGAAATCGGTCGCCTGGGCGTTTGTAACATGCCTCCCGGGTATTATGCCTACGTGGGCAGTGCTTTCGGGCCTGGAGGTCTCCAGGCGCGATTGCGGCACCACCTGGGAGCCCATGCCCGGCCGCACTGGCACCTGGATTATCTGCTGGCGCATGCCCGACCGGTCGAGGTTTGGTGCGTGCTTTCCGCCCGGAAGCTGGAGCGTGACATTGCGGTGGTTCTGGAGCGGTTCCCCGGTCTTCGGATGCCGGTCCCGGGTTTCGGCTCTTCCGACTACCAGCGGGACGGCACCAGCCATTTGTTCCACTCCGGATGCCGGCCTTCATTCCATCGGTTCAAGCAGGAGATTGGCCCGGTCAGGGCCGAATTCCAGCGCTTGCGCCTCGACCATGCCTAACGCCTTGGTGGCCTGGATGCGAACTGCTCAGGTCACGATTCATGGGGCTTGCACAAGCCCGAGGAATTTGCATTGATGGTGTTCAGGATGAGCGCTGTGCTGGAGTCGCTTGGAGGCTGGCTGAATGCCGGTCTGGCCTTGGTCTATCCGGAGGTTTGCCAGCTTTGCGGCCAGTCGCGTGCCACACCGACAGAGGGCTATGTCTGCGCGGGTTGCAGGGGCAAGGTGAAGTGGATTGAGCGGCCTTTCTGCGACAGATGCGGGCGCCCGTATCAAGGGGCGATCACCGGCCGTTTTGAGTGCTTCAATTGCAAGGAAAGCGAGCTGCACTTCTCGACGGCGCGCTCGGCGGTGGTGGCGTGCGAGATGATGCTGGATGTGGTGCATCGCTATAAATACAATCGCCAGATGTGGTTCGAGCCATTCCTGGCGAACCTGCTCATCGGGCGGGCTGAGCCGGAGTTGGCCCGGGAGAAGTGGGACTTCATTGTCCCGGTCCCGCTCTACCCCGCGAAGGAGCGCGAGCGCGAGTTCAACCAGGCGGAACGCCTGGCGCGCCGGCTGGCGGCGGCGACGGGGATACCGGTCAACGGGCGGCTGTTGCGGCGCGTCCGCCCCACGCGCACGCAGACAATCCTGACCCGGGATGAGCGCGAGGAGAACATGCGCGATGCTTTTGCATTGCGCCCCGGGTGCCATTTGAACGGAGAGCGCATCGTGGTCCTCGACGATGTGTTCACGACGGGCGCCACGACAAGCGCCTGCGCCAGGGCGTTGCGCGCGGCCGCGTCGGGCGAAGTTTGCGTCTGGACAGTGGCGCGCGGAACCTGAATAATAAACAGCTAATCTGACAATGAACTCTGCCATGCAAATCAAAGATGTGGGGGTGCCGGGTGCCCCTCACCCCGCAGCTCCGGACGCGCAACTTTTTTAGCCATGGCCACGACTGCATTCACCAGGAAGACGCTCGGATTGGAAACGGCGGAGCCGGCGGTAACGCCGCCCCCCGCGGGCCACCAGACCACGTTCGTCAAAAAGCCCAAGCTGGCAGGCTCCAAGTCCAGGAAGCGCGAGATTCCCGAGGGCCTGTGGACCAAGTGCCCGAAGTGCGGCACGATGGTTTTCGACAAGGAGCTGGATGAGAACCTGAAGGTCTGCAGCCGTTGCGAGCATCACTTTCCCATCGGCGCCCGCGAGCGCATCCACTCGATGGTGGAGACCTGCACCTTCGAGGAGATGGATGCCGACATGACAAGCGTGGATGTGCTGAACTTCACGGGGGCCGCATCCTATAAATCCAAGCTCGAGAAGAATCTGGCAACCACCGGCCTCAAGGACGCCGTTATCACCGGCATCGGCAAGATCGGGGAACACCGGGTCGGGCTCGGGGTGATGGACTTTAAGTTCCTGGGCGGCTCGATGGGGTCGGTCGTGGGCGAAAAGCTGACGCGGCTGATCGAGCGGAGCACCGAGAAAGCGCTTCCGCTGATCATCATCTCGACCAGCGGCGGGGCGCGGATGTATGAGGGCATGTTCAGCCTGATGCAGATGGCCAAGACCTGCGCCGCGCTGGCCTATCACGCGAAGGCGCGGCTGCCGTATATCAGCGTGCTGACCCATCCGACCACGGCCGGTGTGATGGCCAGCTTCGCCAGTGTGGGGGACCTCATCATTGCCGAGCCCGGAGCGATGATCGGGTTCGCCGGTCCCCGCGTGATCAAGGATACCACGCAAGCGGAGCTGCCGCCCGGCTTCCAAACCGCTGAGTTTCTGCTCGACCACGGTCTCATTGACGCCATCGTACCCCGCAAAGAGCTGAAGCCGCGGCTCATCGAGTACCTGAATTACATGACGGTCGGCAAAAACTGAAATCTGAAGCCTGGAATCCTGAACCAAAACGTCATTATGAGGAGCCTTGTTCCGCCGGTGTTTGTTTTGTCCTTGTGGGTTGTGTTCCTGAATCAGACCGCGCGGCCTGCTGAGCCGCAAGGGGGCGCCGCGGCGCAGCCGCCGGCGGTCAAGACCCTCAACACGCCCCGTGAGTTCCCCAAGATAGATTCACGGAAGGAGTGGCAGGCGCGGGCCAAAGAGATTCGCGAGCATGTCCTCGTCAGTTGCGGCCTGTGGCCAATGCCGGAGAAGACCCCCGTGCAAGCGCATATCTTCGGCAAGATCGAACGGGATGGTTACAGCGTGGAGAAGGTCTCTATCGAGACGCTGCCCGGCTTTTACCTGGGCGGTAACCTGTATCGCCCGCTCGGTCGCGGCAAGGGACCGTTTCCCGCGATCCTGAACCCGCACGGGCACTGGAAAGAGGGCCGGCTCGGGGACACCAAGGACGGCAGCACCTCGGGCCGCTGCATCAGCTTCGCACGCCAGGGGATGATCGCGTTTTGCTATGACATGGTGGGCTATAACGACACTGTCTTCGGCGATTACTCCGGCGCCACGCCGCAGAACCATTACCAACGCCACCACAGCTTTGCCACCAGCAAGGACAACCTGCTTTGGAACATCAGCCTCATGGGGCTCCAAACCTGGGACAGCATCCGGGCGCTCGATTTCATCTCCTCCCTCCCCGACGCGGACACGAAGCGGCTGGCCTGCACCGGGGAATCCGGTGGCGGCACGCAGACCTTTATGCTCGGCTCGGTGGAGGACCGGCTGGCCGCGCAGGCCCCGGTGGTGATGGTCTCGCATACGATGCAGGGCGGTTGCCAGTGCGAAAACGCGCCCGGCCTGCGCGTGGAGTACTCGAACATGGAAATCGCCGCCGCCGCCGCTGCGCGCCCGCAAATCCTGGTCGCCGCGACTGGGGACTGGACGAAGGCCACGATGACAGTCGAGGGCCCGGCCATCGAACACATCTACCAGCTTCTCAACGCCGGGGATAAGTTCCGCTACGTGCGTTTTGACTTCGGCCACAACTACAACCAGACCAGCCGCGAGGCGGTCTATGCCTGGTTCGGCAAGTGGCTGCTGAAGAATCCCGATCCCGCCTCCCTGAAAGAAGCGCCCTATCAAAAGGAGCCGGACGCCGATTTGTGGGTGTTTCCCGACGGCAAGCTGCCGGAGGGCGCGGCGACCGAGGCGCAGATCATCGAATCTCTGAAGAACCGTCACCGGACGCAGTGGGAATCGCTAGCGGTGCGGAGCCGGGGTGGCATGGAGAAGTTCAAGAAAGTCATCGAGCCCGCGTGGCGCCATACGCTGCAGATTTATCAACCGCCCACAGCGGTGCAATGCCGGGCGGAGAACGTGCGGGAATCCGGCGAGTTCACTGCCGCCACGCTCCAGATCAGCCGCTCAGAAGGGGCTCCGGCTATCCAGACGAGTTATTGGGCCCCCCGCGGCAAGGCGGTGACCAAGATTGTGGTCCTCTGCAGTGGCGACACTGCTTCGGCGTCGCCGGATGCCGAGGGAAAGCCAGCGAATTTGCCATCGTCCCTGCTTGAGCGCGGCCTGGCGGTGCTTCGAGTGGACCGTTTCAGCACTGGCACCCCAACCAACCAATTCACCAATTTCTATTCGACCTACAATCGCACCGAAGTCCAGGAGCGGGTGCGCGACCTGCTGGCGGTTTGCACCGCGGCTGGTTCTAACGCGGACCCGCACGGACGGCGGTATCGCGAGGTGATTCTGTGGGGCAGCGGCCGGGCCGGTCTCTGGGCCCTGTTGGCTGCTCCCGGTGCGGGAACCGTCGTCGCCGACTGCGATCAATTGGATGTTGCCAGTGATGAGGCCCTGCTCGCACCGGATCTATTCTGCCCGGGCATACGAAATATTGGCACCTTCGAGGGCGCCGCCATGCTTGCAGCGCCACATCCCATCCTCCTCCACAATACCGGCGGGGCTTTTGCGACCGAAGCACTGCGTTCGACTTACCAGGGGATAGGCGCGAGCGATAAGCTTCGTGTGGCGGCCGCCCGCCTCCCGGACGAGGAACTCGTAAGCTGGCTTTCCCAGGTGAAGCGGTAAACCGCTTCCCATCGGCGGGCGGACATGCTTGTCGGACGTGGGGCAGACCTCCGGTCTGCCGGTTAGCCGGGCCTCTGGCCCGGTGTTCCAGCGACCCGATGGGCACGGAGTCAGAGACTCCTTGAACCGGCAGACCGGAGGTCTGCCCCACACCTGAACAGTTACAAATCTTCGCCGCCTGCGAGCCAAGCGGGATATACTGCCAAGACCGCGGGATAGACGACACGGAGCAACCCCTCACCCCAGCCCTCTCCCCTTCGGAAGGGGAGAGGGAGCAGCCTCGGCAGCTCTGGGTGTAGGGTATGCTGCGGACTCCTCAGTAGCAGTGCAAAGGTGCAAAGGCACAAGGGTTTCGGCCGCTGGGTGCCAAGCCTACCCCTGGCCAGCATTCTGCATTCTTCATTCTGCCTTCTGCATTCGCCTAAGCCACCCTCATGCGACATCAATGCGACATCAAAGCCACCACACAGGGAATGCAGAATGCAGAATGCAGAATGCAGAATGCAGAATGAAGAAAGGCGGGCGAAGCCACCCTCATGCGACATCAAAGCCACCTCAATGCGTGTTGCTAGCCAGGCGGTAGCCACCCCAAAGCCACCTCAATGCGTCTACAAAGCCACCCTCATGCGTCCTCCATGCGACCCCCATGCGTCCTCAAGGCTCCCACAATGCGCCCACAAAGCCACCGAGGGGCGAATGCAGAAGGCAGAATGCAGAATGAGGAATCGCCGGGGACTGAACTACGGTGCCCGCGCAAGGCCAAGCTTCTGCATTCTGCATTCCAGGTTATGGAGCCGAAATCCGAAATAGGTTTCCCCTGGCAGGCGCGGTCGGCGGTGCATTCGGGCTTCGGATTTCGGATCGCTTTCGGGTTTCGGCTTTCGGGCCTTCGGATTTGGGCGGGAAACGACCGGTTTTGGCAGCGTGCGAAGTTCTGGACGCTTTGTTGCATACGCGCTTGACGATCGCGCGTTAATCCCGCAGGCTGTGGCAGTCGGCAACGATCGGTTGGTCTTCATAGCGAATGGCGAACCCCCGCGGGGGCAGCATATTCCTTGCGGGCGGCCGATAGGCTGGAATATAGATACTGCTTATGGGTTCATTAAAGAAGCGACGGAAATCGAAGATTAACAAGCACAAGCGGCGCAAGAAGCTGCGGGCGAATCGCCACAAGAAGCGCACTTGGCAGAAGTAGCCCGCCGGCCTTTTGGTCTGGCAGTGGCTCGATTCAGCGCCACCCGTTCCCCAAGCGGAGCGGGTGGCGTGTTATTGCATGCAGCGGCGTAACTGGATCTTAGGCGCAACCGCAGCCTTGGGTATTGGGCTCGTGGCTGGATGTAGCTCTGCGCCCAGGAACCGGCCCGCGACGCAACGTGAGAAGGCCTCCGCGGCCATCAAACGCGAGCGGGCGGACGAGCTCTCAGCGCAAAGCCGCGCGGAAGCTCATGCCCGTTACGCTGCCGGCGTCATCCGGGACATGAACGATGACCGGAAGGGTGCCCTGGATGAGTACTGTCAGGCGGCGCAGATGGATCCAGACGACGAGTCGTTGATTCTGGAAGTGTCGCGCCGGTTGCTGCAAAGCAAGCAGCCGGAGCGGGCGCTGGAGATCGTCAAGCGCGCGGCGGCGCAGCCGGACGCCTCGGGCCAGCTTTACGCGCGGCTCGGGCTGATCTATTCTCAGCTCGGCAAGAATGAGCAGGCCGCTGCCGCTAACCGCGAGGCTATTAAGAAGTCCCCAGGCTCGCTCGCCGGCTACCAGAACCTTTTCCTCAATTATTTGCACAATAAGCAGCCACAGGAGGCGATCAACGCCCTTGATGAGGCGGCCCGGCAGCCAGGTGCGGATGCCGACTTTCTGGTGAATCTGGCGGAGCTCTACGTGACGGTCGGGGCGCAGGCGCCGGCGGAAAAGGAAAACAGCCGGGCAAAGGCGCTCGCCACCTTGAACCGCGCCGCCAAGCTGGGGCCCATGACACCGCTGCTGCGCTTGAAGCTGGCGGACGGGTTCAACCTGCTGGGCGACTCGGCCAAAGCCGCGCAGCTTTATCTCGAGGTGCTCAAACAGCTCCCCAATGTGCCGATGGTCGAGGATCGGGTGCGGGCTATCCTGACCAACATTTATCTGCGCGCCAGCGATCACAAACGGGCGACCGAGCAGCTTCAGGCCATTCTCCGCGACGACCCGACCAACCCCCAGGTCCACTATTACCTGGGCCGGCTGGCGCTCGAGGACAAGAAACCGGCTGAGGCCGCCGACCATCTCAGCAAAGCAGTCCTGTTGATCCCGGAGCTGGAGACCGCGTATTACTTCCTGGCGCTGGCGCAGATGGAGCAGCACAAGGGCAATGAGGCGCTGGCCACGCTCGATAAGGCGCGGCAGAAGTTCCCCCAGAGTTTTGCAATGGAGTTTTACACGGCGATGGCCTATAGCCGGCAAAAATCATACGCCGAGGCCCTTAAGCACTTCATTACCGCGGAAGTCATGGCCAAGGCAACCGATCCGAGCCAGCTCAACGAGGGCTTCTATTTCCAGCTCGGCGCCACATGCGAGCGCAAAGGCGATTACGATCAGGCCGAAAAGTATTTTGAAAAGAGCCTGGAGCTCGTGCCGAAATTTGCCGAGGCGCAGAACTACCTGGGCTATATGTGGGCCGAACGTGGTGTGAAGCTGGAAAAGGCCCGGGAGCTGATCGAGAAGGCGCTTAAGGCGGAGCCGAAGAACGCGGCGTTCCTTGACAGCATGGCGTGGGTGCTCTTCAAGTTGAACCAACCGGCCGAGGCGCTGCCTTACGCTCTCAAGGCTGTCGAGCTCTCGGAGCAGCCCGACGCGACGCTGGATGACCACGTCGGCGACATTTACGCGGCGCTGAAGCAAATGGACAAAGCGCGCGAATTCTGGCGCAAGTCGCTTACCATCGAGCCGAATGAGGAGATTCGGAAGAAGCTGGATGCGAGTGGCTCCAAGTGAGGTGAACGGACCACTCCCCAGCGCGGACTGGGGTCGTAAAAGGTTACATGAGTTACATGAGTTACATCGTTACAAACGCCGCTGGCCGCGGTTGCTCATGTAACCTATGTAACGATTTAACCTTGTAACCTTGCCTGCCACGCGCCATGGCCTACCGATTCGAGAAGCACTACACCCGGGAGGAAGCCCGGGGCCTGCTGCCGCAGCTCCGGCTGTGGCTGGGGCGGCTCGCGCAACTCCAAGTTGACTTGCAGAAATTCGAGGAGCGGATGGGTGGGCTCACTTCCTCAGGCGCCGACCTCGGGGGCGAACTGGTGAACGCATGGACCAAAACGCTAGCCGACCTGGAAGATGTGTTTCTGGAATTTCAACGGCGGGAAATCCAGGTCAAGGATTTTGAACGTGGGCTGTTGGATTTCCCGGCCATTATTGGCGGGAAGGAGGTGTTCCTCTGTTGGGAGAAGGACGAGGAGGACATCGAGTTCTGGCATGACCTGGATGCCGGCCTTGCCGGGCGGGAGCGACTATAGGGCAGGAAAGGCCGTAGCAGGCTGGAATTCCGGCGTTTGCAGGGGGCCGGCAAGGAGCGTGGACGCCAGCGGCGGGATAGCGCACGATTATTTTTGAACACTAATGCGGGGAAACAATCCAAACATGCCGAGAAGTCCCGGTGGGCGGTTTCCACGCGAGGGTAGGTCACCAGGTCGGCTGGGCTAAAAATGTAGTTTACAATTGAGCCTGAACCGGTTATTTGGACCGGTCATTTCGGCGAGAAATGCAACACGTAATATGATTAAGGTTCAGAATCTGGCGAAAGTCTTCGGGACTAAGCGGGCGGTGGATGGCGTCTCGTTCTCGGTAAATCGAGGCGAGGTGCTGGGCTTCCTTGGGCCCAATGGCGCGGGCAAGTCCACCACCATGCGCATGATCACCGGCTTCCTGCCGCCTTCCGGCGGGTCGGTGTCGGTAGGCGGCTTTGACATTGTGGAGCACCCGATCGAGGCTAAGCGGTTGATGGGCTACCTGCCGGAAAATGCGCCGGCCTACACGGATATGACGGTATATGGGTTCCTGAACTTCACGGCGGAGATCCGCGGTTTGCGCGGCGACGCGAGGAAGCAGGCCGTCAGCCGCGTGGTGGATATGTGCTTCCTGGGAGCGGTGCTGCACCAAAGCGTCGAGACGCTCTCCAAAGGGTTTCGCCACCGGACCTGCTTCGCCCAATCCATTATTCACGACCCGGAAGTGTTGGTGCTGGATGAACCGACGGACGGGCTGGATCCCAACCAGAAGCACGAGGTGCGGCAGTTGATTCGGCGGATGGGGGAAAAGAAGGCTATCATCTTCTCAACGCACATCCTGGAGGAAGTGGATGCGGTCTGTTCGCGGGCGATCATCATTGATCGCGGCAGGATTGTCGCCAACGGCACACCACAAGAGCTACGGCAGAGGTCGGAGTGGGCCGGGGCTGTGACCCTGCGGGTCAAAGGTGTGGTCGCCAGCGCAGTGACCGCGAAACTGTATCAGGTGCCACTGGTCAAGAAGGTGACCGTGGTGGATGACAAGGACGGTCACGTGACCGTGCGGGCTTTCCCGAAGAGTAGCGGCAATGGGGCTTTGGCTCAGGCCATCGGCGAAGCCGCCCATGAATGGCAGATCGAGCAACTCCACTCCGAAGAGGGCCGACTCGACGATGTCTTTCGCAGTATTACCATGCCCGACACGGCAAAGGAGGCAGCATAATGAATTCTTGGCGTAATGTATGGACTATCACGAAGCGGGAACTGGCGGCGTATTTCACCTCGCCGCTCGCTTACGTGTTCATCGTAATCTTCCTGCTGCTGTGCGGGTTCTTCACGTTCTTCGTGGGCGGTTTCTTCGAGCGGCAGGAGGCTTCGCTGGTTCGGCCCTTCTTTGACTGGCACCCGTGGTTCTACCTGTTCCTCGTGCCGGCGGTAGGCATGCGGCTATGGGCCGAAGAGCGGCGGGTGGGCACGATCGAATTGCTGCTGACCATGCCCATCACTGCCTGGCAGGCCATCGTCGGGAAGTTCCTGGCGTCCTGGCTGTTCCTGGCGCTGGCGCTGGCGCTGACGTTCCCGGTGGTGATTACCGTGAACTACCTGGGGCGCCCGGACAACGGGGTAATCCTGACGGCCTACGTCGGGAGTTGGCTGATGGCCGGTGCCTACCTGGCGATCAGTTGCATCACCTCCGCCTTGACGCGTAGCCAGGTGGTGAGTTTCATCATTTCCCTGGTAGTGTGCCTGTTCCTGATCCTGGCCGGGTTCCCGCCGGTCATCAATGTGATCGAGCAGGTCTCGCCCAAACTGGTGGACCTGGTCACGTTCTTCAGCGTGATGACCCACTTCGAGGGCTTCCAGAAAGGGGTGCTCGATTCCCGTGACATCCTCTTCTTCCTGTCGGTCATCGGGTTCTCGCTCTTTACAACCAGCGTGATCCTGCGCACCCATCGCGCAGGCTAAACAAGGAGGCTTTGATGCAAAAGAAATCACTCGAAACAATTCTCTACTCGACTGCTGGCATCGTGGTGATGCTGGTTATCCTGGTTGCCTTTAACTTCATCGCCGGTACGGCACGCGGGCGCCTGGACCTGACGCAGGAGAAGGCCTACACCCTCTCCGCCGGGACAAGGGCGATCCTGAAGAAGCTTGATACGCCCGTAACGATTCGCTTCTACTGCACGCAGAGCGAGAGTGCCACGCCTGAGACCGTCTTTCTCAAAGGCTATGCGCGCAAGGTCGAGGACCTGCTCGCCGAGTACAAGCAGGCGGCCGGGGGCAAGCTCAAGCTCGAGAAGTATGACCCGCAGATGGATTCGGATGCCGAAGACTCAGCGCGGTTGGACGGCCTGGAAGCGCAGCCGTTGCCGGGCGCCGACCGGTTCTATCTCGGCCTGGCCGTCAAGTGCGCGGATCAGGTCCAGACCATGGCGTTCCTGGCGCCCAACCGCGAGCGGTTGCTGGAATACGATCTGGACCGGGCCATTCTACGCGTGGAGAACCCCGAGAAGCCGGTCATCGGCCTCATGAGCCCGTTGCCGGTCTTCGGCATGCCCTCCAACCCGATGATGCAGCAGATGGAGCAGCAGGGCAGCCAGCCCTGGACCATCGTCACCGAGC
>Ga0118677_10012111_pt1 | contig 12738 bp, 10 predicted proteins | sample AliMusrvi5mmetaG_FD_86154 | JGI IMG/M metagenome (GOLD analysis project Ga0118677, IMG submission 86154)
TCCGACCCTGTTGATACATAACAACCGTCTGTATATGATTTGGTTGATTATTCTGTACACCGTAGACGGAGCGTGACTGCTCGAGTCGTTTTACTGAGATTTGATTTCGCCTGAGCCTCTGCATACGAAGTTGCCTTCGCTGATATACATAATATCCGAAGCTAGCCACGCAAATTGCTCCTATTGATCCGAAGATTCCCCCTAAAATCCGACCAAGTGCGCTCATAGATGCAGCTTGTGCTTGCGCCGCGACTGCTGCCAGATCAATACTCGCTGCAGGAGTTTTACTTGAACTTGCCGTTACAGATGCACTTGATGTAATACTTATCGTGGGTGTAGCGCTTCCTGTAGTCGTTGTACTAGGTGTAGGTGTACTGCTTGATGTTGGTGTACTCGATGGTGTATTTGACGCCGTTGCGCCGGTTGAAAGAGAGGGCGTTGGAGTGGGCGTTGAGGAGGGTGTCGCAGTTCCAGTTGGGCTCGGTGTTGCCGCCGCTACAAGTGAAAAGGTTGTAGGGGATGTGAGCATATATGGGGCCACACCAACGCCTGGGCTCTGTACACTTATATAGGCGGCAAATGTATTTCCAAAACCAGGAATCGTCTGTCCACGGGGGCACGGATAGCCTACACTCATATTTGCCTGTGCTGTGAGACCTGTAGTTGCCGCACCTACAGTTGTGCCACCACCTCCACCACCAGTTGACCGCAGAGTTACAGATGCTACGCCAACACCCGCCTCACCAATTCCCTGCCAAACTACAGTTATATTTCGACCATCACAGACTACACTTGTTCCACTCGACATAAGAGTAACATTATTGTAGAGTACTAAATTGGCGATTTTACTCTGAATCACTGCAATAGCTGGACTTGATAGATTTACTTGCGGACTTGAAACTGTCTGGAGAACCACGGAGGCGCCGCTTGTAACGCTTGTAACGCTTGAGCCTGCATCACTGATTCTTGTCTGGTAGAAATCTGCTGCACTGGAAACTCCCAGTGCTGGACTCAGTGTTCGTCCAAGAAAAGTGATTGTCAGATTTTCATCCGGTAGAATATTCTGAGCCGTCCAATTCATAGAGAGCGTCTGTCCTGTGTAAAAGGTTTGGTTTCCCTGGCTCGCATCAAGCGGGGTCGGCGGAGTCAAGGAGAAATTTGTAAGTCCAGCGATCATGCACGAATCCACCATACCAAATCCAGTCTCATTTGTTCCACATGTGGCCACAGCCTGATCGGTTAAACACCATTTGGAACTACCACCGGTCCAATCTGGCTTATAGGAGCATCCAACCGGCACAGATGCATTTGCCCAAGGAGTACTTATCGTATTCTTTTTTAAGGCACAGTAACAACCCGTGTCACTAACAATAGTTGATACTGTGAGAAAGGGACTATATAACGCGAGAAAAGTGAACAACCCCCTCATTTATCTAGAATCTCGTTTTAAATCTTTAATCGTTTCGCGGCGCAAGGCCGTGGTCCTCATAGAACGCATTAATACGGTTATTAGGAAAGAGCTGAGACTGAATCACCTCCTTGTGATCCTCTGACTGCCCGTGCTCGACTTCGGTCCACGACTCGACATCCTCCATAGGACCGTGGCCGACCCAGGAAGGATCCTTTACCTGTCCATCGACCGGCGCAGGAGCATCATGAGGTGACATCTCTCCCAAGGTCGGTGCAGATCCACGGCTGACAATGTAGTTCTTCGCCTGGAAAATCGAATAACGATTGCGCTCAACAAAGAGTGCGGTGACGGCAAGGAATGCTAGGATTCCTGTCATACTTCCAAGGCGAATTGCATAGAGCAGAAATCCGAGAAGAACTAGGCGACCCACGAGTGAGTCAACAAAAGACCTGACAGGAGCCGAAGGGAAGAAGGCTGCCAGCAGAAAAATGAATACACTTAGACCTGAAACGACTGACTGTTTGTTGACCATTCTAAACAAGCATGTGTAAATTTGATGATTGACTTCTGTTGAACTCAATAGTATTAAATGGACCCTCAAACACTCGACCGTGTTATCACATGTCGGGGATATGCTGTAAAGAAATCCAGTATCGAGTCCAAAGAACTTGAAGAGATTCGAAAGGAACTCACCGTCGCCCCGATTGTCAATGATAAATTCGGAAAGGGCGGAGACTCCTTTCCCATTTTCTCCGAATCGGCGACTCGAATCTACATGCCGCGTGCATGGGCCATGCGGCGATTTGGTGTTCCGCAGGCTAATATCGTATCGGAGGGTGAGGCTCTGCCGGCTCATGTCACCTTCGGTGGTAAACCATTCGACTATCAGATTAATATCATCAATAAATTCATCGATGCGGGAGCAAATGGACTCATTTGTGTACCGTGTGGAAAAGGTAAAACGTTCATGGCACTCGCCATTGCCGCCCGCCTTGGGCGCAGATTCTGTATTGTCGTAGACAAGGAGTTCCTCTTGAATCAGTGGAAGGGTGAAATTGAGGCGTTCTTTCCTGGCCTAACAATCGGCATTTATCAAGGGGATAAGAAACAGACGGGCTCCGAAGTGATCTATCAGAAGGAGGCAACCGCTACAGAGCTCAAGGAGCGCTGTCGCCTTGAAGGACTCAAACTCAGTGGATCGAAGGATGACCTTCTTAAACGCTTAGCCGCAGCAGGGATTGATATGACACCAAAGTCCAAGACAATCACCTACGATGTCACAATCTGTATGATTCAGACCATTGTACAGCGCGACATGGCGGACGATTCCTTCAAATCCTACGGATTTACAATCTTCGATGAGTGTCATCACCTCGGTGCGGCGCATTTTAGCCGGGTACTTGCAAAGATTCAGACCCGCTGGATGCTGGGACTCTCTGCCACACCTACACGCGACGACGGCCTGACCAAAGTCTTCGAATGGTATTTGGGCGAGCCCGTGTACTGGGAGAAGATTCGTGAAGCCGATGAAACAGTAGCCGTCTATACGATTTCATGCGCCTACAACGACCCCGCCTACGCGGAGGAGCCGGTTGATTGGAAGGGTGATGTGGTCATGGCGCGCATGCTCGGAAAAGTCGTAGACTATATGCCGAGAACAGAGCGTATTGCGAATCTTCTAAAAAAGTGGTTGGCGGAATCTGTTGAACGCCGTATTCTCATTCTGAGTGAACGGAAGGAGCATCTGCGCCGATTTGAAGAACTTCTGGAAGTCACAAAGGTTCCGATTGGATATTACATTGGAGGAATGACCGATGAAGCCCGAGAGGAGTCCGCGACAAAGTGTCGAGTAATTCTGGCAACCTATGCAATGGCATCTGAAGCCATGAATATTAAGACTCTTAATGCGGTAGCCTTAGTGAGTCCTCGTAAGAAAGTGGAGCAGAGTACGGGTCGTATTCTGCGGATTCGACCTGATCAGAGAAATCTAGAACATCGTATTCTTGATGTCATTGATCAACATTCAATGTATGCGGGTCAGTGGAGAAAACGCTTAAGTTATTACAAACAGTGCGGCTATAAAGTCTTTCGCCTAGGTGAAGATGATACGGCAACTGTTATGGACACCGGTCCTAAGAAGGCACTTGACCTCAGCGTCTGCCAGATGCAGGATTAATCATGATGAGTAGTAATTACTACATATTTATCATCTGCATCACTCTCCTTTTTTCCGTAAAGAGTAAAGTTTCTGGTTTGTCCCTCCTTTTTAAAAGAAATTCCATCAATCACCGTAATTCCGTTAGGAAGCTTACCAAAAAACGTATACTCTGCACTTTCTATACTTTTACCAGTTTTGTTTGCTATTTCTTTAACCTTCTCATTATACACTTCCATCGGAGTCTTATCACCACCACGCTGACGACGACCGCGTGTCTTTCTGCCCTTACGTCTATGGCGGCGCATGCGACGGCGGCTGCCACCCGTCTTCAGGCAGGCCGGGTTCATCATGCGCGCCTCATACGGAATCTGGAGTTGAACCGGCGCACCTACAGAGTCAAGCCATGTGCTCGGCTTATTATCATAGCCGGCCGTAGGCGCAACATACGCCTCGCTGACCGCCGCCTGTCCAAGAGGTGAGTAGCCACCGGTCTGTCCAAACGCCCGAGCAATGGACTCACCCAGACCCGCTGAACTGACCGCACCAGGCGTAGAGTTCGGGGCCGTGTGTGTCGGGTTCAGAGGATTCTGTAGGTTCGCCTGGCAGCCGATCTTTACGACTTCGGGGTATCCACCCTGTGCCAGCGCAGCACCCGCAGGCGCCGGCATTGAACCCAGGTCAAATCCATAGCGGCCACCTGACTGCTTTCTGCCACGGCGACGACGACCACCCCTCATGCCCATGCCCGGAAGACCTGTGGCAGGCGGCGGCGTAATCGCATAACTCGGCGTCACAGCGTGACAGTTTCCAATGGAATTCACAGAGGCCGCGTAGTTATTGACAGTCGGGAGGCCAGGTAGAATGGGTCCACCAATGGAATATCCCGCACCGACATTTCCGCCGACCTGCTTGCGTGAGCATCCGCGGCGGCTGCGCTTTTTGTTTCTGCGTGTTCTGTCCACAGCCATTCTACTTGAGCCGTCCTTTTTATTCGGTTACCACCTCTGAAGGCTTAACAGCTGGCTTCGCCTGCCCAAACCGTGCGGTCGGTGAACGCGGTGTTGCAGAGCTCACAACTGTCTGAATGCGGAAACGCTCAAACTCCTGATTCCAGGCAACTTCAACATAGACCTTCTCCTTTGCAATCCGTTCACGAATGGTGCGACTTAATGCAAGTTCCTGAACGGCTGCACGACCCACACAGACATCCTCCGCCGACCAGAGTTCATAGACATCGGGTAGACCCGAAACGGCGCGCAATTCGGCTACAAGAGAAGAGGCTACACCTCCAGCGGCCTTGATACGAAAGCGTCGGCGGTCAGGTAGTTCAGGACAGAGATCAATAGCTGACCAACTCAGTTCATTTGCAATCTCCTTCACATACTCAAGGGGCTTGTAGTTGGCGATGCGAATGGTGAGGCCGCCTGCACATCGAGCATCAGGCATCCAGTGATGGTCGAGAAACTGCTTTAGCAAGGCCCTGCGCTCCGTAAAGGTCTTTGACCCATGAATCGACTGGCCACTCCAGGCGAGAACATCCTCGAGCCAGAGAAATCCATCCGACTTATCGAGTGAAACAGCAAAAATGGCTGTCTGTGCGTGCATTGTGCTGCTGAGACGCATGCGAACAACAATTGACCTACGTAGACTCTCGTGCATATAAATGGGAGTGTGATTGGGACTGAAAACAAGGAACCCACTCTCTACAGGATTTGTGTGAACGAGCGCATAGAAGACCCCCTTTGAAAGAGGTACAAGGGCTTTATCACCCTGAAACGGCTGATAGATTCGTAGGCCTTGTAGACAGTTGTTCACGAGTTTCTGAAGAGCCTCGTGAGCAGCTGGTTTGGGATGCTGATACTGAACCCCCTGTGCGGGGCGATAACTTGAGCGGATGCTGGGGCTGGCGTCCATAGTTCTATTTATAGTTTGTGTGAATTCTTAAGACCGACTTTAAAACGCCGAAAAGTTTGTGGGAACATCCGTATCATTAGCAAATACACCGCCAGGGATAAATTCACCACCATTCTGCGCACCCTCTATGGAGAACTCCTGTACATTCGGCTGATTGGATAACATTCTCGACATGGCTCCACTCGCTGAGCCAACATCCGTAATGGTCGGTAGAGGAGCAGGTCCAAACATGCGCTCAGGAGACCGTGCATCATCTCCAAAGTTGCTGACTTGTTCACTTTGCGCATAAGGATCCCTGTCCACGGGGCCAGGCAGAACTACCGGAGTCTCTGTAGGGTCAGGAGGTGCACGCATTGCGGGCGAATTTGGTCCAGCAGAGGCTACCTGGCGGGGAGGCAGGGGCTGGGTGGGCTGAACAATATCCGCCTCAAGCTCAGCAGGTGTACTTGAGGCAAATGCTTCACCACCTCTAAAATACATTAAGTAGGCTACAAAAAGAATGACGGCTAGCGAAAGAACAAGAGCGATCTTCGCTTTCATCTGGCGCAAGATGGGAAAAAAGGTGTGGCGTGAACGTAGTAATTTAAGCGGGGGCTAAACAAAAATCTCCTAGTCTAAGTAGAAATGTCAGCGCTGGTAGTCCCCCCTGTTGTTCAAAGTGCAGCCGTTAGTCAAGAATTTGGCATGTTACAGGCGCTCGCGTCACATTACCTTGCAGGAAAGGCCTTGAGTGCCCCTGTCCTGATGTCCCTCGCCGCCGCCCTTTCGGCTGAGGTGAATACGATACAGACCCTTTCGGGTGGGGAGAAGAAGCAACTGGTGTGTGATATTGTGACTCAGGCCCTACAGACTGCACTAACGGCGTCCAAGGTTGGCCTGGGATCACCGGCAGTTGCGGCGGAGGAGGAGGTGGCCTTGACCTATGTTGCAAAGAATGTGATTCCTGCATCTGTTGACCTGTTGGTATCGGCCGCAAACGGTCAGCTGAATCTGAAGAAGGTTGCAAAGGTTGGATGGGCCGATTGTAAGTCGTGTGTACCCGTGGTTGCGCATCAACTCCGTGGCCCTGCCTGGGATGTTGCGGAGAAGTTTGTAAAGGCTGCGGAGACTTCTGTTGCTGCGGGTGCTTCTGTGAAGGATGTCGTTGCTGCCGGTGTTGCTGCGGCCTCGACGGCAGCTGTTGAGGATGCGAAGGTGGTTGTTGCACAGGTGACGGCTGAAGTGGCTGCAGTACCTGCGCCTGTTGAGGCTCCTGCACCCGCTGCTCCTGAAACGACCCCTCCTTCATCGTAAGAAGTCCATTTGTCAGTGCATAGTTAAATTCATCCACTCCAAATGACTCCCGAGGAAGCCGCGGAACCGTGTGCGGGATGAGCCATTCTTCCCAAGCCGTTTCAGAGAGTTTTCTCCGTTTAACTACATCATAACTGGTCCATGAATTGTCTAGAATTTCTGCAATCCATGAACCAGCATCATATCGCAGGCCTTTTAAGGGTAGCGCGGCTGCAGACGCCGCAACAGATTTCCAAGTGCGTACAATCATCCTATAGTAAATTTGATTTCGCTATTTAAGCGCTCTTCGATACAAAAAGAGAGATATGCCAACAACAGCTCCAATCCTACTTCTTACAAGTACGGGTGACATGAAAAGTGGAAAACTCACAATTAAGAGTGAAACCACCGGCTGCCAGCTCTCAGATATTCAGACTTATTTGAAGAAGAAGAAGGCGCCGACTCAGATTGGTACCTATGCATGGAAGTCAAATACCCTCTTCCTCTTCGGATATACCGATGGAAAGGCGGGAACTGAAAATAAGCACGAACTTCCTCCTCCGCATGATACTCAGCTTATCTTTGGCGATATTGTCGTCATGATGTCAAAGGATAAGCGCTCCTTTGCAAAGCTGCTCCCTATCAAGCAGGATGACTATGAAGCCTTCTATACGCAGGTCTTTGAAGGGTTTGAGTCACTCGATGAAGAGGAGGCAGATGAGGCTGAGGAAGAGGTCCTTCAAGATGAACTTGCTGATGAAGCCCATGTAGATGATGAATCTATTATAGACGATGCAGAAGATGAGTATGAGGAGGAAGGTGCCGATGGCGCAGATGAAGAGGGTGAGGCTACAGAAGAGGTAGCTGCAGTGGATACGGAAGAGCCAGCTGCCGCTGCACCAATTCCAAAGCCAAAGCGTGCCAAGGCTACCAAGGCGAGTATCGCTCGTAATAGGGAACTACAGCTATCACTTCTATCACAAGGCGTTGAACTCACAGAATCAGATCTAGGTACAATGACACCTCATAGGGTAAAGGTTGTGAAGGCGATCAGTGATTCTATGAGCAGCCTGCTTTCTGAAGAGGAGATTACTAACCTTGAGGCGGCCATCTTCCTTTCAACACTTCATTCCGCTGAAAAGCGGCATATCTCTAAAGTATGGACCTATCCACTCTTTACACAGCTCTACTCCTCGATGGCCCGTACAATTGTTGGAAATCTGAATCCGAATACTTATATTCAGAACAAGAATCTCTTCAAGCGATTTGAGGATGGTGAACTGAGCCTTGAAGAGATTGCCAGCTTTGGTCATACGGATCTATATCCTGAAATCTGGAAGGATTCTCTTATCCGGCAATTTGAGCGCGAGAAACGCCAGCTTGAGGGTAATCGTGCAATGGCAACCGACCAGTTCCTCTGCAAGGGTTGCAAGAAGCGTGAGTGCACATACTATGAACTCCAGACACGGTCTGCGGATGAACCGATGACTATCTTCATTCAGTGTCTAAACTGCGGAAAGAGATGGAGGCAATAATTCCGGTTCCATACAAATGACCACTCCGCTTGATACGGTTCAGTCTGTAAATACTGCTCCTGTCGAGCAAACTACAAACCCGTATGCCCAGCACCTCAAGTCTGTAAAGCTTGCAAATGCTGAAGAGGTTCCTTTTCTGAAGGATCTCTGGTCTTTTTTTAGTTCAAAGGGTGTAAAGACTAACTTCTTTAGTGTAAACCCTGATGCATCTCTTACACTGGACCTGGATATTTGTGAAAGCCTGGGCTGCCCTGTTCGTGTTCTGACAAATAGTGCGGCCATTGAGACAAAATGGTCCATTATTGCCTCTACACTCAAGGCGCGTACAATTGCGCCTGAAAATGCGAGTCTCACCTGGCTTGAGGGTATCCAGAAGCGTTGGATTCTACCGCGCAACCTGGTTGTAAAGCGCACAGATCTTCAGTGGTCTACTCTTGCAACGGAGGCCGCTGCCCTTGAGGGTAATCGTGTTGATATGCTAAAGGTTGAAGGCTCTCAGGAGGAGGAGCGTGTTCTCCTCTATAGTCTCATGGATGGTGGTTTCCGCCCTGGCGTGGTTCTTGTGCGGTACACCTATGACCCTGATGAAAATGTTCCGAGTATGCTTGTTGCCGGCCACCTTCAAATGATAGGATATCGTCTAGTTGAATGCACTGGCCCGTGGTTTCTCTACATCTTTGAAGATACATGCTTCTATGATTCCTGCTCCTGGCGCACAACAACATGCCAGAATCCACTTTCCAAGTATATTGCGGGCATGGGTTTTGTAAATGGCATAAAGTATGTTGAGGAGTCTCGTTCTGTAGCGAGTAGTGTAGGCGCCGATACACCTTCCCAATAAAAAAGGTAAATAAATAGATGGAGGTGGCCAGCCCCTCTGTTCTTATGGAACAGAGACTTTTAAAAATTCAAATTCAAAAGAGTTTGCGCGGACGCCGTGCGTGTACGGAAACACTTCTAGCAAGAAAACGAAATATACCGTCTGAAAAGAGAGGGTGTCGTCATGGTACGAACCACACGCAAAAAGTTCATAAAACGGCATCGAGCCCGTGCGCAGACAATAAAGAAGCGCCAGGGAGCCCTGCCAGCAACTCCTCAAGTACCTTCTCCCTTGACTTCGAAGAAACCCGGCCGTGATTTCTTTGAATATGTCAATGGAGCATGGTTGAAAAAGACGAAAATACCAGGAAACTCCTCATCATTTGGGATAAGTGAAGAACTCGACGCAGCAATTGAAAAACAGATTGAGAAAATCCTGAAAAAATCGGTTCAATTTGCTAAACTGGGCAAGGCTCCACGGGGTACGCACGAAATCTCCATGGACCTGGTGGGTCGTCTTGGACTAAGTGCACTTCGTCCCCGCGTTCAAGCAGAAAACACGGCATATCTCAAAAAACTCTGTAGAGCATTTGGCTGTATTCGCGATACAAATGATGTTTCGAATACACTCGCCGAGTTTGCACGCTATCGCATAACCTCTCTTTTTTCAGTGACTGTGTATTATGAACCTGGTAAAAAACCGCGTGCAAAACCCTATCTCTGTCAAGGTGGTCTTGGCTTGCCGAATGCCTCTTATTATAAACAAGAGGCGTCAGGAAAATCAAAGATTCTTTCGCACTATGGAAAATTACTTGACCGACTTTCAAGTGAACTCGGCACTGAAAAGCTCTCCACAGTAATTCCATTTGAAACATATCTCTCAGAAGAAATGAATTCTCGCGAAGTTATTGTACGGGGAACTGAACTATCTGAACTCTGTCCAAATATAGAGTGGGAGATTTTCTGGACAACTCTGGAAGTTCCTAACTGGAAAACACTTGAAATTAAAATACATTCAAGAGAATGGCTCAAGCAGATAAATAACGCATTCAAACACTTTTCACTTGAAGACTGGAAAACACTTTTTACAACACATACAATTCTTCACAGCCTCCGTATTTTACCCCATCCGTTTGATACACTCTACTTTGATTTTTTTGAGAAACGACTTCGCGGTCAAAAGAGAAGTCCAAGTCGTCTTGAACTTACAATTGACCTCTTAAAAGAGTGGGCCCCAAGTTCAATCTCCTACCTCTACGCAGAACTCTACATACCAAAATCTCTTAAATCTGAAATTCATGCATTTGTAGAGAAAATTCAAACTGCGGCGATTGATCGTATTCATACATCTGAATGGATGTCACCTCCTACACAGAAAAAAGCCATTGAAAAAGTGAAGGCACTGCGCCTAGATATAGGTTCACCTGATTCATTTCCAACTCTTCCCAAGGTGAATTTACATACAGATACACTGCTACAGAATATTTTTCTGTTAGGCGAGGAATACACACTACTTGATTTACGGACAGTAGGAAAAGAGGTTAATGTAGATAAGTACTGGGACGATGTTGTCTATTCTACAAACGCACACTATTACACCGAAACAAATCAGATGATTCTTCCTGCGGGCTCGTTTACATGGCCATTTTACCATGAGAGCGCCCCACTTGGCTGGAATTACGGCGGTCTCGGCGCTGTAATAAGTCACGAAATGACGCATGCATTTGATATGGACGGAATGAAATACAGTGCAATCGGCGAAAAGAAGAATTGGTGGACAAGTGGCGACCTTAAAAAATACAAGAAAATGGCGAATCGTCTTGTAGAACGATTTGGTAAAGCGGGTGTTCTTGGGCATCCTGTAAATGGTTCACTCACACTCGATGAAAATATCAGTGACCTTGGTGGCCTTGCAATTGCACTTGATGCGCTTAAGCTAGAACTCATTCAACATAAGGTGAGCCCCGCCGAAGAGAAAAAGGCGTATCGGAATTTTTTCCTCTCCTATGCAGTGAGTTGGCGTGTAAAAGACAATCCAGAGAGAGCCTTACAAAGACTTTTTATGGATGTGCATGCACCAACGCCGCTGCGTGTAAATTATGTTGTGAATCAATTTGATGAATGGTACGAGACCTTTGAAATTCAAGTCGCGGATGAACTCTACCTACCTCCAGAAGAACGTATTCGGATTTTTTAAAGACCGTGCCATTGCGGCGGAAATAGATCAAAGATTTGAGAAAACATCCAGCGTTTTGGATGGATTACAATAGAACCAGGATTAAATACTGCACCCCACCAACTAAATGTACTGTTTGCTATAATGGCGCCAGCCTTTATAAGAGACATTAGTGCGAGTGCATCAAGTTCATTTGCTTCATCAACCAGTTTAACTCCAGAAATTGCCATTAGCCATTCTTGAGACTTACACCATTCTATATCATCTGAAAGGATAAAGATCTGTGTAGGATGATATCCGAGTTTTTCTACCATGAGTCTAAATGCACTTTCATAATAGTCCTGTCCCTGTAGATAATGAATATCTGGTTTATCAAGATAATCACCGCGACGTACATGAATAAAAATATCTGTAGGATTTACCCTATATTTTAGAAAAGCTGCGTCGCATCGGTCAGAAAGTTTACGAGAGAGACTTTCACATACAAGAGGAATTGTCTCTTTAATTGCAGGGTAGTACTGAAAATATCCTAAGAGTACAGCCTGTCGTGGAACTTCTTCTGGTGTCCACGGATGAAATGCCAGACGCGTAAACATTGTAAAGCCTGGAAGTGTTAAAATATTTGTCCCTAAATACTCAGATTCATAGCCAAATTCAAAAAGTGCAGAATAGTTATTATGCAATGTATTATGAGAATTCATGAGTTCTTTACTAAAAAATAATGGACATTGGTATTTTAATGCAACTGTAAGTGCCGCTGTATATTGAAATAATTGATTTCCTAAACCACCCCATCGCTCGACGAAAATAAAATCCATTACTTCTTTTTAACAGAGCGTCTTTATATATGCTAAGGCTGCAATATATTTTGGAACATCTACTGTTAAATCCTCAAAGCCATCTGTTTCACCATTAACTACAGGTGACGCACCGTTATACATATAATGACGCAGACCACATTGAAGTGCCAGATTTACATAGTGATTTTTAGCAGGTGTCTGTCCATGATTAATTTCACAGATAAGTGTATTGGTCGCACAAAAAATAATGTGAGCCAACCCTGCTCCATGACCGCCTGTAATAATTTCAGAGGTAGCAAACAGTCGCACTTGCTGCACAAAGGTCAAATCTTCAAGATGATAAATACTGAATCCGAGTAATTTCAATGGTTCGTAAAGTTCACCCTCATTGACAATTCGTCGCGCCTTCTTTTTTCCCTTTTTTCTTGAAATGAAAGAGAATTTACCCTTTTCTTGGCGGCAGCCATCCCAAATATGTTTATATAGATTACGTACGTAACTTGTCATCCACGGTTCATCAATTGTATCAGGATACCAATTACATCCAGGCATCTCAATATATTCATACTCCTCCCTCTTTACTGTTTCACGCTGAAATCGTGGTGGTAGAGCACTAAGAGCAGCTTCTGCAAAAGAACTATTATGAATACTTA
>Ga0118677_10004848_pt1 | contig 12737 bp, 9 predicted proteins | sample AliMusrvi5mmetaG_FD_86154 | JGI IMG/M metagenome (GOLD analysis project Ga0118677, IMG submission 86154)
TCGATTATCCATTTTATTTAATTAACGCAATTTTAAAAATCTGTAAGATATTCACTATTTTTCCGGATGACAAAATGAATCCGGAATCTCCAATCTTCTTAAAGGACCACCTTTACCACTTCTACTTTTGCTCTTTCAAGCAATTCGACCCCGTCATTCATATGGTAGGCTTCCGAGAAAACCACTCTCCGGATTCCAGCCTGGATGATTAATTTTGCACATTCCAGACATGGCGATGAGGTCACATAGAGCGTTGCCCCTTCGCTGCTGTTGTGCGATTTCGCAATTTTAGTAATTGCATTTGCTTCAGCATGAAGGACATATGGTTTAGTTTTGTTATTCTCATCTTCGCAAATATTCTCAAAGCCGGAAGGTGTCCCATTATATCCATCGGAAATAATCATTTTGTCCTTAACCAGCAAGGCACCAACCTGACGACGGATGCAATAAGAATTCCCTGCCCAAACCATGGCCATTTTCAGATAACGTTCATCTAACTTCAATTGTTTTTCGATAGTTGGGGTAAGCATAACCATTCAACTTAATATTGTCGCCAAATTTAGCAGAAAATGTCACTTAATTCATGATTCTCCTGTGTTAACAATGCATAAAATCAAATGATCAATTAAACCAATAGGAAATCTTTAAAACAATTGCCCGGTTTTTCACCTTTAGGACTCCCGGAAAATAGTTATCCGTATAGACCAGAAAAATATCTGAAACCGGTTTATACCGCCACTGGAACCTCGCATTGAGATTCAGATTATCGGATTGCTGATTATACTGGACATAAGTAGTAAAGAACAGGGTATTGGTAAAAGTCACATCAAGTTTAGGGCCAACCTCCCAGAAGCCGGTATGGTGCCATGGGATGGGCAAAAGAAGATCGTTGTAGGTGTATACCATCGAGATATTCCCGTAAGGCTGAAAGCGGTAATTGAAAGATCCCTGTACATACCACCGTTTGCCGTTGTAAAAGCCTCCGTAACCAGTTGTAAAATCATACTTTAGGCTTTTCCGGTTGTCTGATACGAACTGTGCGGAACATTCATTCCAGTTGTAACCGGTTGCCGAAAGCAAATAATTGGTTCCTAAATTCGTAGGATCGAAGTTCTGCAGTAAAAGAATATAATGGTTATATCCTTTCAAATCAATACGCGCCCGGCTTTTGAAGATGAAGAAATAATCAAATCCCACATTCCGGTCAGTAATTTGGGTATTCCCGGGCTTATAAAAATTATTGATTTCTGTGAGGAATCCATGGTATTCCAGCAGGTTGCTTTTGGGATAAAACTTCAGCGTAACCCGGGGATTAAATTCAAGGAAGTTGATACGTGGAACAAATCCTGCCTCGGCATTAAAATCTTTACCAACATAAAGCTGGATGAATTCGAGCAGGTAATTCTTCCGGGAATAAGCAATATTAAATCCCTGGGTGAATTCCCTGGCAGAAGTGGCATGCGGCGAAAATGATTTTTGGGTGAATAGTTTGCCGGTCAGAAAGTTGTCGCGGCTTGCGAGGTTGTATTCGATCCCTGCTACCCGGTTATAGCTGTTTCCTTGCCAGGCTGCAGGGATGTCGAGGTGTTGCTTATTGACGAAGATCAGCCCGAAGCTTGAACGTGAAAAAACCTTTTTTTGAACCGTTGCAACGAAGAAGTTCCGTGCAAGGGTATCGCCGGTCTTGCCTGTTTGCATGTCCATAACCCCGAGCCGCCAGTCATTTCCGATCTTTCCGCTTAACCGGGCGCCGGCATTCACAGGTGCATCCAGACCGATTCGGCGTGAAAAGAAAGGATTGATATTGGTATTCCCGAAATTGCCAAACAGACCGCTATTCTCCAGGAAAAATTGTCTCTTCTCGGGGTAGTACAGCTCGAAACGCTGAAGGTTGGTCACCTGATCGTCGACATCTGCCTGGGAGAAATCGGGATTAACCGTGAGATCCAGATTTAGTGCCGAGGATAAGCCAAGTTTGGCATCAAAACCAAAATTCTTATTGTATTGTTGTTTTTGTCCATTTTCGAAATCCCGGGATACGCCACCTAAAACGTATGGAATCAAAGCGAGTCGAAGACCTGATTCGGGCGGTGGGGTCTCCCATTTGACCTGGCCGGCATAGGCCAGCGATGCGGTGGGGAATTGACGCGGAACAGGCGCCCAGGCCGATTTTTCATTCAGTTTCAGGTCCTGCCGCGAGAATTGAATATTCCAGTGATCAATCCCTTTCTTATACCGTATTGATTTAAAAGGAATTCGCATTTCGGTAATCCATTTGTCCGGATAACTTTTAGTCTTCGACTCCCATTTGCAATCCCACATCAGGTTAACGCCTTGCCCCTTATCCATGGTGCCGTCCCAGAGTGCCCCGGCCGCATTTACTCCAAAGGAGTATCCGGTAGTCTGGTCATTGAAGGAGTCGATAAAGACCAGAAAATTGTCGTTATTGGCAAATACAAAGTCTTTTCGTAGCGATTCAACGGGTCGTTTTCCGGGTATCGTGTCATGAAAAATAATTGCGAGATAAAAAGCTTTATCATCATAGACCATTCTTATCTCTGATTTTGCGACGCTGTGACCCGTATCGTAGGGAAGGACCATGTAGAAATCTTTCGCCACTTCTGCTTTCAGCCAGTCGGCTTCGTCAACGATACCATCCAGTTTAATCGCTCCTGTCGTTTTCATGGCATGAATTACAAATCGCTGATTAACGGATCCTAAAAGCGCATGGGTATTCCTTTTTGAAGCTGAAAAAATCTCCATATCAACCGAAGAGGGAATATTATCGCCTTTCAGTGATGGGCAGAGCAGGAAGCCAAAAATGAATATAAGAATCGGAATACGAACAAACATGATCTGGGACTTGAGAGGCCGAAGATAGGAAATAAGTTCGTGTCAACGGAATAAACCGGTGGGGTATCTAATTGAATTTATAGGATGAGCAGAAGGATATACTGCCTTTACGTATGACTGGAAGGATAAGGAGATGATTGTTAACTATATAAAACGTTAACAGGAACACCATAAACTTGAATCCTTCGAGGATGAATTGCGACGGTTGCTTAAAGAACATGGGATAGAAATTGATGAAAAATATTTTCCTTAATATTCTGATTCAACCCCTTCGGGGCTGGAAAACCTGCATGTCCCCTCCTGAGGGTTGCACTCACGGTTATTGAGATATCCGCTCTTTCAGAGCTAAGTTTAGGCAAAATTATTAGCATCATCTTTATTTTTAGGTTTTTAAATGAAGCATAAACCCTTAGCCGCAAAGCGGGTGAATTTCAATAACCCCGGTGGAGAATTCGTAACCGGGGTTATTAGTAAGGTGAAACTATCATGTGGATTACTTAATATCCCTTCGCTCTAACAAGCATAATAGGATTGATCATTTCACCGTTAATCATCCGGAATAGCCGCCACTGATTGTGGTTTACTTCAATAAGCCGCCAGTCCTTTGCCGGATCGGCCAGCTGTTTTTTGACTGTTCTTGTGAATGCATTTGCTGCCCGGGCATTCTCCCAGGTTCGCAGGGTTTTGAATATCGCCTGTTTATTCGGGCATCGCTCTACCGATTTCTGGTTTAGTGGGATAAACCAGGTGGCACCTGTACCAATGGAGATTGCCTCAACATGTTCGTATAACTCAACGGTGGAGGTGGAATCGATTGCAAAATTGCTGCCGAATGTGGCCGGAAAATAGTTTGAGACCGCAGCATCCCGAATATCCTTTCCTTCACTGGTAGCGCTTCCCCATTTGCGGGTTTGGGCATCATACATATTTTTCCCGCCACCTACGTTCCAGACACTCTGGTAGTGCCACGACCCCTCGGAAAGTGTAGCACCTGTAAATCGCAGATAGGGAATCTTCAATTGGTCAGCTCTCTCAAACATCTTTCTGAAAAAACGTTTCACCCCATAATAGCCATGTCCGGTATCAAACAAAAATTCCTCCCCATCGAAATCGTGAAAATAAAGGCCGTTAATGCGGCTTAAATCAGCATAATATTCAGCTATTTTATCCTGTAAAAACAGGTCAGGTATCAGTCCGTCATATCCATACTCGAGCGTAGCCATAACCTTACAGATTGTGTCACCGCGCTGATGAACGGCAGGCGTTGTTCCCCAATATCCCCTTTTAACATTCAACAGATTAAAGGGAGCCGTTTTCGATATCCCTGTATAATGAATAAGTTCTTTCCCGATTTTAATCAAATTAAGACTTTTGGCATGCCCCTCCCACCCCGATATTTCATCCAGGTATCCGGGATTTTCGGCCGCAATAAGGGTATCTGCGGCAGAAATCCGCATGGCCAGGATTTGTTTTTGCTGACAGCAAATACTATCACTTGGGATAGGGCTTGCATCTTTTGACCCCGGTGCAAGTGCCGTAGTTATAGTATGTCTTCCGATTAACAGGCCGTGTGAATTTGCATAGTCAGAGAAATCCTTATGAGATTTATTGCCTGAGGTAAAATGAAATGGCCTGATTCCAAAATCCTTTCCGTCTAGGTAACCCTGATTGGTGCGGTCAACTTTAAAAAAAGGATAAACACCGGTTTCAATCGCCTTGAAACCCATTTGTGAAACATAGGAAACGATACTGTCGTATTTATTTTCATCGGTTACCAGTGCATCGGGCTGGTATCGGGCAGGATCCTTAATCCATTTGCCATTCACTTTCGGATAGGGAAGCTTTTCCGCAATAACGATTTCCTGAATGACCTCCAGCAGTGCCGTACTGTCCGGACTTCCCCATAAGGCAATCGACGAAGCGATAAAATCTACTCCGGGCAGAGCCTGAACCTGCTGATGATTGGGTGAGTTAACCGGCATAAAAGGGATCAGGGAGAATAGGATATCTCTATTTTCTCTCCGGTCAACAGCGTGGTAGGTGATCAGAACCTGACCTTTGGGGTCGACCGTGGCAGAATTTCCATACAGGATTCTGAAATAGGGTTCCGGATGTGAATAAAAAGCAACATCGCTTATTCCATCGCCGCCAATCGAAAACAGCTGAGACTCGTGCAGACTATCGGGCAGAGGAAACCTGTTTTTATCCGGACTGTGAATGATATACTGAAAAGGTGCGGCATCACCCTGGGTTGTGGAAGTGCCACCGGTGGTTATATCGTTTAATGCCAGCACGCCGATTGCATAATTCACCGCGTCGCTCGTATCGCGTGCCACACCTATGACTTCGCCAAATAGGTTAGTTATGCCGGTATAATACGAACCCCACTGGATATCTGTTATCTTCTCACGGTTAGTCAGGGAAAGCAAAGTTAACCGAAAATATTTGGGAAGCGATTCCAATTTGACAGTCGCCACAGAACCATTCGGATAACCTATCGTAAACTGACTTTCCGATTTGGAATAGGTCGCCTTTTCAGGATAATAATAGTTCCCTGTTTTGTAATTGTAAAGTGATAACAAAGGCGATGGTTTGTCTGCAGCAAACTCACGATTGGGAGTTATCGTACTGTTTTTCATGCTGGTTATATAACCTTTGATATCAATATGGATTTTAAAATAGTGGGTCTTAAAATCCCATTGTGCCCGTGCAGAAAAGCAGCCCGGAAGAAGCAGCAACCCCAATAAAAAGGTTAATCGGATGATTTTTAGATCCGAAATTGATCTATTCATTTTTCTTTTTCCTGAAATGGAATAAAAGACAGGTATTCGTTACTAAAAGAGCCATTAGTGCAATGTATGAAAGCTTTTCATAGATTGTCCCCTGAAAATGTTCCTTTAAGCCATTGAATGTAACCCATAAAATGAAAAGGATGTTACCGGTGACAGCTGCCCAAAAGAGTAGTTTTAATAGTGTTGTTTTTTCTTGCCGCATTTTGTAAAGGATCTATGTTTGAGTATTCAATAGTAATTTATCCCAAAGAGATAATGTAATATTTTTCGACTAGGCGCCTTATGTGAGATAAAAGGAAAAATCCCACTAAGACGCAGAGTCGCAAAGTTTAAAAATTGGGAACCCCAGAGCATTAAGATTCAAATTATTCGGAAATAAATAAGTCTATTTACTATGTAGCATTTCCCGGAACTTATTTTCCCGGAAACCATCCTTTCAGGAATTGATCCTGTGTGCCGCGATAAACTGCTTCACCCAGGAATTCCTTCCCCAGTTGGTTTCCCCAGGAGTAATTGATAATCAGTCTGCCCTGATATTCGCAAAAATCGATATCCGAATTATTCCAGTCATCCGCTTTGGCAATTCTCTGAATCAGGCTGTCAGGCAGTATTTTATTGGCAAGCTGTTTGTCCTTTGCAGAGGCTGTTAAAACAGGATTCAGAGGGCTTGGCTCCCACTGGATTAAGTCTTTTGAACGCACAACCCTTGTCTCGTAGCCATGAAAGGCTTCGAGATAGAAATCATAATAATACCCATCGAGGTAGCGCAGACAATGCGGGGCAGTGTAGCGGTCTCTGGCATAATTATGATCTTTTGAAAGAATTTCCCAGGTTTTCAGATCTTCGGAGGTGGCAAAACGGGCCGTAAACCTTTCGCCAGCTTCCGATTCCGGCTTTCCAACTTCAAACATCAACACAAACTTGTTTTTAACTTTGATCATTGATGTATTAAACATTCCCCATCCGGGACGTTTAAAGGCCATCCATTGCTCCCAGTTTTCGAGGTCACGGGATTTAAAAATATAAACCTGTTCACCGTTCCCTTCGTCAACGGCAGTCACATAAACAGTATTATCCAATACAAATGCACTTCCAAAATCGTAACCTTTTGCGAATGGGGCCGTTTTCACGCCGGTTTCATGGTCCACAAACCGGAAGTATGAGTCGCGTGTTTTATTGTCCCAATAATTGGTCCTCACATATTCGAACCTGTAAAGCCTGCCATTAAAAACAACCGGCGTTGTCTCCACCATATCACAATCAACAGTGCCAATTTTTTCGATAAGCGGCCGACCATCCGCGTCTGTTGGGGGCTTGTTTGCTGCAAAGGCAGACAGAGAGACTGCACAAATCAGGATTAGAAGGCAGAACGATTGCAATAGTTTCATTCCAAGAATATGAGTTTGTTAAAAAGCTACCTTTATCACAGGTTTTCACCCAGGTCTTCGAGTGTTCTCCCTTTTGTTTCGGGGAAATATTTCCACACAACAACTGCCTGTACGATCATCATAACCGAAAAGAAAAGAAATGCATGACCAACCCCAAACTGGGAAGTTTTTGCAACCACCGGAAAGAGGAATGTGATCAGTGCTGCAAAAAACCAATGGGTAAAACTTCCCAGCGATTGTCCGTGTCCGCGGATGCTGTTTGGAAAGATCTCCGCGATTAAAACCCAGATCACTGCCCCGGTTGAGAAGGCAAAGAACATGATATACACCAAAAGCAGGATCAATAAACCGTAACCAGAAAAGCTTTGGGTGTAGAACGTTTTGGCAATCAGTCCCAAACAAAGTGACATGCCAATCGAACCGGTGATCAGCAATTTTTTCCGTCCCACACGGTCAATCAGGATCATTCCAAGGATTGTAAAAATGCCGTTAGTAACGCCAATGAGGATTGACTGGAACATTGAGTCGGCATTTGAAAGACCGCTGATTTCAAAGATGCGCGGGGCGTAATATAAGATGGCATTGATTCCTGAAAACTGGTTAAACATTGCGACCAGGAAGGCTACAGAGATGGGTTTAAAGTAGATCATTGAAAACAGCTGTTGGTTGCCATTTGCTGATCTGATCATGCTGTGCTTGATCTCTTCAATTTCCTGGTCGATGGATATGATCTCGATTTTTTCGAGGATGCTTTTAGCCCGGGCTATTTGTCCGATTTTGATCAGAAACCTTGGACTCTCAGGAATCATAAAGATAAAGGAGAAATAGAGAAAAGCGGGAATTCCCGCCACGCCCAGCATCCATCGCCATGGCTCAGAACCAAAATCGCGCAACAGGAAATTGGATATGAAAGCGATCAGGATACCAAAAATGACATTGAACTGAAACATGGCGGTCATCCTTCCCCTGATTTTGGCCGGAGATATCTCGGCAATATACATCGGGGCAACCACTGATGAAGCCCCAACTCCGATTCCGCCAAGGAAACGAAAGATAATAAAGGTTGTCACATTACCGGCCAGGGCACTTCCGACAGCAGTAAGCACGTATAATCCCGCAATAATAAATAGGATTGGTTTTCTCCCGTATTTGTCGGCTGGTGTTCCGGCAACCAGGGCTCCGATAACGGTTCCGATTAATGCTGAGGAGATTGTGAAACCATGCCAGAAAGGGGTAAGCTGAAACAAGCGTTGAATGTGCTGTTCGACGCCCGAGATCACCGCAGTATCAAAGCCAAAAAGGAAACCTCCAAGGGCAACAATCAGCGACCAGATAAAAACCTTTGTGTGTGTTTTATTTTCCATAAGACAGGGGAATTAGCAATGCAAAATATAGGGTGCAAAATGCAAAAAAAACGGGATTATCCAAATAACCTAAAAAGGATTGGAAGGGGTTAATTCCCAGGATTTCACATTTTTTATGCTGATATCACCACCTTCAGCAAAAAAACTTATTCCACGCCCTTCCAGTGTTGGGTAGACCATCCGGGCGATAGCCTGCCGGTCGTTGGCAAACACCTCAATAACAGATTTATCAATAAAAATCCGTAACACGAGCGGCTCCCCGTTTTTAAGTTCCAATGGGGCCTCCTCAACAATTTTACGGCCAAAAGTGAGCCCCGATTTACGGGTGTCGAATTTTAATTTTTTATCTGCCTTGTCGTAATAAATCAGTGTTTCTTCCCTTCCGTCATCTGAAACACCAACTTTAACACCATATTTTATGGCCTTGGTGGAGGGTATCGTTACTTCAAGTTCCATAAGCTCTTTACCTGCCTCAGCCAGTTTCACCTCGCTTCCGGAAACTACTTTCAGGTTTGAAACCGTTGATTCATTCAGTCTTAAAGTTTCGAGTTCAGTGACCGGTCTCATTCTCAGCGTGCCGTCAGAGTCAACCCATAACGAGCGTGGTAATCCGTAGGTCCCGGTCCAGCCACGGTAATTGATCACTGAATCGGGCCGGTCATCGAAGATCCAGCTCCACATGATTTGTCTCCCTTTCCCGTCGATCATCGCTTCAGGAGCAAAATAGGCATTATCCTTCCAGGTCATCCGGCCATGATTCTCCGGGTAGAAATGGTCATTCTTATAAGTTCCCACATAATACTGGCAACCCATGTTGTGACTGATAAACAGGAGAAGATGTTTTCCGGATGGTTTGCCGCCGTCAGGAGAAGATGGCAAAGACAAGAAACTTGGGCACATATCATCTTCGTTCTTATTGGTCCATTTGCGGTCGGACTGATAAAACTCGTGTTGGAACTTCCAGTTCTTTAAATCATCCGATGCGAATAAGTAGAGGTGATCACCCTGGTAATTCAGGGAGTCAGCCGGAAGAGGCGGATCCTTTTCGTTATTTCCAGGCAGTCCTTTTCCACGAGAACCATATTTGCGGAGCACCAGCAGATTCCCGGTTGCCATATAGTAGCGGCCATCCTTTTTCCAGATATTGGAGGGATCTGCTGATCCTACATGAAAAACTTTACCTGTGCTATCCTTTAAATCAGTAATTCCCCAATCTGCAGATTTGATGACGGGATTTTCCAGAGACTTTTCCCACCGATTAAAATCGTGATCAGTACTTCGGGCCAGACCGATTCCTTTGTCTCCCCATAGCATCCAGTAAGATAAGATAGCCGATCCGTCGTCATCCACAAAAGCGCCACCACTGAAGCAACCTTCATCGCCATTTCCGGGAAAGATGGCGTCGGGATGATTACGCCAATGGAGCAGATCGGTACCTGACACGTGTCCCCAGCAAAATCCGGAACCTTCGCGGTTATAGAGGTACATCAGGTGGTACTCGCCATTTGCAAAAAATGTACCATTGGGATCACCCGGCCTGCCATTCACTTCAGGAAAGCAGAAATGATAAGCGGGACGGTAAGGATCATTAATCAGCCGTTCACGGAATACCCGGGTTGCCTTGATGACTTCTTTGGAAATTGGCTTATCGTTGGGCATCTGTGATGCAACCTCATTTGTCTTATTTTGAGCTGAGATTGTAAATTGAGCAATTAAAATGACAACAATCAAAAAACAAATTCGATTCATAACTCCTCTTGTTTTGAATAATGGTTCAAATTAGATTATTTACCATTGCATCGCCGGAAATAACTTCCAGGCTTTCAGGCTCTCAACCCTGATCGGTTCATCCTCGGCAAATACCTGCACATGGACTGCATTCTTCAGGGTCGGATAGATGACCTGGGTCAAACATTGACGGCCATTTGCAAAGACTTCAAGCATCGACTTGTCAAGAAATATCCTCAGGTGAACTTTCTCACCCTTTTCCAGCGAGAATGGGGCATCCTCCGTCAGGATTACCGGGTTATGCTTCGGATCAGGAGAGGCAAAAACCATCGCAAATTCTTCATAAACAGGATGATTGACTCCTGATTTCTGCATATCCACCTGGAGCAGGTCTTTGGTTCTGTCAATTATGACGGGAGTTTGCTCCACCCCGTCGTTTGAGGAGAAGACCTTTACCCCAAACCGTTTCGCCTGACCCGGATTGATGGTGATATCCATTTCCATCATATTCCCGGATATGTTATTCAGCAGAACTGACTGGCCAGCAGCCACAGTAAACGGTTTTTCTTCCATCTTGTTAACGCGAAGGCCTTCCACCTCTTTGGGCGGCTCAATGATCAGGGATAGCTTGTCCGGTGCAAGGGTCAGCACTCTGGGCATCGACATGGTCCCACTCGAAACGCCCGATTTCCGGTCGAGCACCCAGGCCCACATGATTCGCCGACCCTTGTCATCAAGCAATGTTTCCGGGGCAAATATGGTTCCCCCGGGCCAGTTCATGCGGTGATGCGATTCAGGATTAAACTGTTTGCCGTCCCATGTGCCTATATAATAGCGTGCCCCCCTGGAGTGACTGATGCAGAGGAGTACCCATTTATCCCCAAGTTTAAAGAAGTCGGGACAAGAAATATCTTCAAAATCGTTCACATCAGGCATGTTGTGAGTCATAAACTCTCCAACCTTTTTCATGGGTTGATCGTAGGAATCTCCCACATAAAGAACCGGAGGATTCGGATGTTTGGCTCCGGGTGTCCCTCCCGAAATCTGGTAATAGGTATTCCCCTCAACCCACATGTGGGGATCCCAGCCCGGTTTGGCGATCGGGTTTGTTTTGGGTTTTATCCAATCATTCAGCTCTTTGTCACTGCTGTAAGCCACACAATTCCCATCGGTGCCTAAGCCGTGGTAGGCTAAAACTACGTTCCCGTCTTTCGCCAGAAAGGCATTACCACTGAAAATATCATGTTCAGGGTCGCCCGGATTTGGCTTTAAGTCATTGGCATACCAACGCCAATGAAACAAGTCTATACTCGAAAGATGCTGCCAGTTGCATTTCCCCTCATCCTGATAGATATACCAGAGATGGTACACTCCGTCTTTAAAAATGGCACCATTGGGATCAAAGGGCATTGCTTTTCCCTCGGCAATGGTGAGGTGCCATTCAGGGCGTATCGGATCGCTGAGTTCTGCCCGCCGGATTTTTCGGGCAGAGGTGATATCCTCCGGTTTGATATCCTGCGATGAGGCAACAAGCGGGAGAAAAAGGGAAATGATAAGCAGAAGGTTCATCACAATTTTCATAAGATCCTTAATATTAGTCATTTTGAAACACATGTTAACTTGGTGAATAATTCTGATATAAAAGTAATGGTAAAAATATAATGTCGTATTTAATTTTTAACGGAAGGATTGCTTCGTCACTCCTGGCATTGCGAGGAGGTACGACAAAGCAATCTTAACGACATTAAATTATTCCAATTGCTTAATATTGAACCTATTGTCCCCACAAATAGTGGTTTATCAGTTAATTCACCCGTTTTGACAATTCCTCCAGGGAAACCGTTATTATTCTCCCGATCGGTTTTCCATCGCGATAGGTGATTACCCGGAATGTATCGGCATCTTTTGGAATCGTCAGCTTTTCTCCCTTCTGATAAAGCGGAGTACGATGATCGGGATAAGTGTTATCAAACGTATAATAGAGTTTAAGTCCGTCAATTTCGGTATCCAATTGAATCAATAAGTTACCCTTTTCATCCTTCGACGGAGTAATTATCGCATCGTAGAAACTCCGCGAAAAGTTTATGCCTGCATTTCCCAGCCGATCCAATTGAACTTCTGTCCGGCTTACAAAACTTGTCCAGTTTCTCAGCTGCCGGGGAGTCCATAACACTTCGGCAAGGGCGAATGAGCGGGGCCAGAACATATATTCTGCATGACGAAATGTAGGCACACTTTCCGCCCAAAGATTCCCCTGCCCACCCAGAATATAGGTGGAGTCAATTCCCTTGGGTACAGGTTCAAAAGAATAGACGGTTATTAAGCGCAAAAGACTGTAGGTGGGAGGTTCAATTGCAGGATCCCCCTGGTACAAATCAAGATAGGCAAAGTTAGTTGGACTCATGACTACCTGATGATTCGATTTGGCTGCAGCAATGCCGCCATCCATACCACGCCATGACATTACGGCCGCATTGGGAGCCAGGCCCCCTTCTAGAATTTCATCCCAGCCAATTAATTTTTTACCCTTCTCCTGAAGCATTTTCTCCAAACGCTTGATGAAATAGCTCTGCAATTCATTTTCATCCTTTAACCCGTTATCTTTCATCCTT
>Ga0118677_10012113_pt1 | contig 12737 bp, 13 predicted proteins | sample AliMusrvi5mmetaG_FD_86154 | JGI IMG/M metagenome (GOLD analysis project Ga0118677, IMG submission 86154)
GTCTGGTACAATCGTCAACGCCTACACTCTACCCTGGGTTACCTTAGCCCGGTTGAGTTCGAGCGCTCTAACGGACATTAATCGTGTCTACTAAAACGGGGAAAGGTCAGAAGTCGATTAATTAATGTGGCCCGTTCTTTGATAAATGTACTGCGAAAACGAGTCAACTCTCGCAGCTCTCGCTGTCCCTTGGGTGGAATAAAGCTGGCTTTCAACAGACCATGTCGCAATAAGTCCGCTATCCATTCCGAATCTTTGACATCAGTCTTTCGTCCAGGCACAGCTTTGATATGCTGGGCATTCACCAACAATATCTCAAAATTATCTTCAAGGATGTTATAGATCGGTTTCCAATATTCTCCGGTGCTTTCCATTGCAACATGTGTTATGCCCTGAGCAGCCAGCCAGTCTGATAAAATCAGGAGGCTCCCTGTCATCGTCTCAAAAGACCTGGTCTCTTTTTTGAGTTGCCCTGTTTCATTGGAAACAAGAATGGTGGCAACTACGGTCTTTTTATGCACATCCAATCCTGCACAACGAGAATAAAGTATCTCCATTACCTGCTCCTTTCTTTTAGCAACCAACGTGGATGTCTATTATGTTAGAAACTGTCCTGCGTGCTCACCTCGGGGTGGCAACAATCTATGGTGCCTCCAGACATCCAGGTCAGACTTAGGTTCAGGCTCATGGCACCAATTGCGATCGGCCTTTGAGTTGGTTGCCACTTCTGGTTGTAACATATTTTCATGCTCGATAGTGAACCCCGTTCATGTTGACTTAGGTTAATTATTTAATCGGTCAAGGCCATCATGAATTGATGGTGATGATCTCCTGTGTTCTGGAAAACGAGGATACAAGTGAAGTAATTGGGATTTGCCAGGAATCAATTAACCGGACCAATATGTTTTCCAGTCAAGTGGGTTATAAACTGGCCAGAATGGGTATTGAGATAAAAACAACTCTTGAAGACACAACCAATGTCAAGAATGAGATTACCGCTTTTTGTCAGAAGATCGCTCCTGAAATCAATTTGTATATCCAGCCCCCGGCGACAATTAGAAATGGACATGGCGACTATTAGAAATGCCCATTGGGAATAATACACCTGAAGGGTGTGTAGGGCCATAGCTGCGGGTAGGACAGAGGCCCGGATAAACATCTATTCGCTGGGTTCTTCCTGAATACGTTGAGCAGCTTCTTGGGCGCGGTGGCTGGAGATCTCCTTTCCAAATTCAACAATAATAGAATGGTGGACGACACGGTCAATGGCAGCGGCGGTGGTCATGGGATCTTTGAAGATCTGGTCCCATTGAGAAAAGACCAAATTTGAAGTGATAATTACGCTGCGGCGTTCGTAGCGTTCGGCCAGCAGGGTGAAGAGAACTTCCATTTCATCGCGGGATTGTTGGACGTAGCCGATGTCGTCGAGGATAAGCACTTCAAAACAATCGAGGCGGCGCAGTTCGTTTTCGAGAAGCAGATCGCGTTTGGCCCGTAGAAGATCATCGACGAGACGGTAGGTCGGAGTGAAAAGGACGGTACGTCCATTCTGGACCAGTTGGTGTCCAACGGCCGCCGCAAAATGGGTTTTTCCATTATGGAAAGCTTTTCATAATGGAAATTATGGTAAGTTTTTACTTATGGAAAGAAATTCATAAAAGCAGGGTGGATTTGAAGAAATTTGATGAAAATCTTTCCATAATCTTTAACAAAATTATCTACAAAAATCCTGTAACCAGCTCAATAAATTAGTATCCTCTTCCCAAATAGGGATATCTTGTTTAACGATTTGCACATAAACTGCTTCCAATGCTTTCCTTTTTATGTCTATATTTGTTCTCAGATAAATTTCAGTCGTTGTAACATCGACATGGCCCAATAAATCCCTTATATAAATAAGGTTTACACCTGCTTCCAGCAAATGCATTGCTTTTGTATGCCGAAAAATATGAGGATGAAGATTTTCAGGAAACAGAACTTCTGAATGCGATTCCTTAGCCAATTTTAAATATTTATTTAGAATGTAAGTTATGCCAGGCCGTGTAAACGGCTGCCTGTTACTATTAAAAAATAGAGGATGTCCTTGATTCCCATTTTCCAACAGATTATTTTCTTTCATGTGATTCTCCAATAAGTTTCGTGTTTTTCCCATAATTGGAACACATCTTCTTTTGTTCCCTTTCCCTGTTAATGTTATCGTGGCCGGTTCCGCGAGTCTGACATCAACCGTTTTTAGATCGATCAATTCTTGCACCCGAGCTCCCGTATCATAAAGTGTGGCCATAATTATTAGATCACGACGACCTCTTTTGTTGGCAGTATCTGGTTGTTCCAATATACATTTCAAGATTTCCTGTGATAGATAATCAATTATCTTCTGCTGTTTCTTTTTAAAAGGGATACCTAAAATTCTTTGGCATTCCAGCATGATTTCCGGATGCTCTGCCTGGGTGTAACGATAGAAGCTATGGATAGCAGCCAGTCTTTGGTTACGAGTATTAATACCGACCTCACGTTTTTTTTCAAGCCAAAGCAAAAAATCTCTAATTGTTTCAACTTTTATTCTGTCAAAGGTAAGATGCTCTGGTTTAATGAACAATTCCAAATCACAAAATATCAGCAATTGTTTGAACGTATCACGGTAAGACTTTATCGTATTAGTGCTGACATTACGCTGGCCTGGAAGGTATTCTGAAAGAAAACGGGTAAGCGTTCTTGCAAAGTCAGTCTGCTTCATGGAAAAACACCTCTGGTATTAAATAAGAAAAGTTTTCCTCCACAGAAGTTAAGATTTCGGGATACAAATCAGCTGTCAGTCTCAGGTAGTGCTGTGTTCCTCTCAAATCAACATGCCCCAGATACGCAGAAAGATAGGGAAGGAGGTTCGTTAAGTCCGCTTTATTTAAAACCCATTTTTTCAAGCAATGGACAGAAAACGAATGCCTAATATCATGTAGCCTCGGGCCCTTTCCGCAATGGGAAATCCCAGCCTTCCAGAGCATTGTTCTGAATAAATTGTAAATGGTGCTTTCGTCATAACATCCTCCAAACGGAGATGGGAAGAAGAATGGATTGCTGGACGCATATTTGTGGACATTAGCTGCATACAAACGACAGCGATCTATCAAGCTTTCTGCCATTGGAATAATCCGTTCTTTTCCAAATTTCGCATCTCGTATAAATAATGTCCCTTGCTTCAAATCAACGTCAGCAGATTTTAAATTTAATGCTTCAGAAATCCGTAAGCCGCACCCATATAACATGCGGAATAAAAGTGGAAGTATCAGATGCCTGTTAGGAGATACATTGGAAACAGGATAGCTGTCGCATAAGGTAAAAATGCTTTTTAGCTCTTCTTGCGAAAAAATGTAAGGCAAATATGAGTATCTATCAATAGTTATGGCAGCGGCTGGGAAAATGTATGCGTCATAACCGAGGCGCACCATATAGCTTGCAAACCCGCGTATTATTGAAATTCTTCCATTTCTAGTTCTGTCCATTTCGTTTGGCTTTTTTTGTGTCCATTGCAGTATCAGTTCCTTCGGAAGCTTCTTTTCCATAAAATGGGTTTCGGCAACAAATGTGTCAAATTGTTTTAAGAGGGAGCTTGCTTTTATGTACTTGTAGCCTACTGCCCTCTTTTCCTCTATATATCCAGCCATTAATTCTCTAAAAATGCTAGTAAATGCAATTGTTTTTTCTGACATCTTAGAAAACCTCCTCTGGATCCAAAGCACAAGCTCGTAATCCTTCAATACCTGTATGAAGATAGACTTTTGTAGACTTAGAATTGATATGCCCAAGGATTTCAGAGATTACGGGCAAGGATGCTCCTTGTTCGAGTAAATTGCTCGCAAGACTGTGCCTGAGAGAATGCAATCCTTGCCTTTTATCCCTTGGAATTGTGATTCCAGATATTCTGGTATATTTCGTGATAATGCTATAGAGATTAGCGTCTTTTCCAAAAGATTCAAATGGGGCATTCATTCGTATAAAAACAAAGGGCGAGTTGCAAACAGGTCGTGCATTTTTTATATAATCAATCAATGCCCAACCGATATCATTTAAAATTGGATAGGTAACGGTATTTTTTGTTTTATTCTGATTTATTTCTATGGTTTTTGACTGCCAGTTTAAATCCGATAACTCTAAAGATTTAATGTCACCTACTCTTATACCAAGTCTAGCAACCAGAACCAGGATGGCATAATCTCTTTTTCCAGCGGGGTTTCCTCTGTCAACGCTTTCTAACATACGCATTACATCTTCTTTTTTCCATACAGAAGGAATAGGAGGAAAGTAATACTTATTCTGTTTTGGGACTTTTATGGATAGGTCTTCATCCGTAAATTGGTTTAAATAAAGAAATTTTAAAAATACCCGTAGTGTCGTTAATATTGCGGCAATGCTTTTTTCGTGGTGCGAACAGATTGCTTTTACATAATCAGAGATCAATTGAGGAGTAATAAAATTTACACTCATAACTCCTTTGGCTTCGAGATAGTCTATGAAAAAGAACAACCGTTGCATTCTCGAGCGTAACCCCCTTTTTGAATAGTCGTTATTATCACATTCTCTTTCATAGGCGTTTATTTCTTTTTCAAATTGAGGCGGCTTTACATATGCTGGCTTTTTTACAATTCTTCGAATTATCACGCCATGTAGTTGATAATCCCCCAAAATCCGTATTCCTCTGATCGGCCCTTTGCATGCAGTAGGCATGGCTTCTGAATAATAATTGACTGCACAGTTGTATTTTTCTTTTAAAAATGATTTCCCAAGTTCTTCTGAAAAATAAGGTGTCTCATTTTCGTTGGCAAAAGCTATCACCCTCTTGTATAAGCGCCGAAATCCACAAAGTGAGCTGTAAGAATATTTCAATCTTTCAAGTTCAGCTAGTGCTTTTTCTACAAGTTCTTCGACTGTCAGTTTTCCGTTCATAGTACCTCCTAGATTATTTTGAATAATCTATTTTGAGGTTTTATGGAAAGAAATAATAGTACCAATCAACCAGAACAAGATTGGCCCTTTTGTAAATACTCAGTTTTTGAAAAGTGTTTGGATTTTCTTCCCACTTATCCGGAATTTTAAAAGGCTAAAATGCCATTCAGTGGATTAATTATGCCTATTACAATAGGTTTCTCGTACTTTCAAACAAATATTTTGAAACTCGACCTTTTTGCTAGGATAAGTCAAGATTGTGTTTTATGGTTTCTTTCCATAAGTAAAAACTTACCATAATTTCCACGGCCAGGCAAACCAAAGACGAGTAAATTTTCAGCGCGATCGACAAAATCACCGGTGCAGAGTTGAGCCAATTGGCGGCGCAGACGCAGAGACAGGTGTTCCTGTTCGAAATTGGCCAGGTTTTTCCCGGCAGGCAGGTGGGACGATTTTTGCAGGCGTTCGGTGCGGCGTTGGCGGCGGCCTTCCAGTTCTTGCTCCAGCAATTCAGCCAGGAATTTCTCGATGGACCAGGTTTCACGCGTGGCGGTGGTGAGTAAATCGCCAATCACTTCCACGGCAGTGGGCATACGCAGCGTGTGCAGGTGCTGCTGGAGCTGCTCAATTTGCGGCATAGCAGGCCTCCGGCATGAGCAGTTGGTCGTAGATGGACAGGTTCACCACCTGCGGGATGAGGTCAGGAATCGTCCGCTGGGCAGGTTGTTGTAAGAGCTCAGTCAGGGTGGTGTCATCCCAGTTCGTTTTCCTGGCCAGCAGGAGGGTAAGGGCCTGGGTGACATCCGTTTCCAACCCGAGCGCGGCTTGTTTGAGGATGCGCAGGTAGGCCATATCCGCCTTGCGCGGCGGCAAATACGCTTTGAGGGCTTCCCAGGCCTGGCGAAAGACTTCCTGCGGGAACAAGTCTTCGTGGTAGCGGTAGTTGCGAAACCCACCGGGTTTCCGCAGCAGGGTGTCGATAACATGCCGGTAATTGATGTGGTAGTGATGGTTGCCGGTCAGGCGCGGGAGGGTTTCCACCCACTGGTTGGCATACCAGACCTCAATTTTCCATTCGTAAACGCGCACACTAACCCGTTTGCCTTTCAACCCACTCGGAACGGTGTAGCCGTTGGCGCCCACGCGCAGGATGCCGTTGCTGCCTACCCGGACATTGAGTTCGCGCATATGTGGCCAGGGCACCACCTGGAGAGGTTTCATCACCGCCAGTTCTTCAGCCAACTTTTGCTGCCGCCCGGCGTTGCGTTTTTCCATGATTCCAAAAAGAAAGGTTTCGTAGGTTGCAATGCTTGTGAAATCACGGGAGCCACGCAAGAGCAGGTGCTGTTTTACCGCCCGCTTGAAACCGCCGTTGGATGCTTCGATGTCACCATCCTCGTCATTATGCCGAGTTCGGCATAATGACGATTATCCCGAAGTTTTGCAAATCCCGAATTATTGAACCCAGGCCTAAAATAAGGCTGTTTCAGGCAAATCGGAATAAAAACTTCGGGATAATAATTTGTTGGGGTTATATCAGGCCGCAAAGTTTTAATATCATTTCTTCATTGTTTTGCCATACCGGTTGTTCCTGCGGAGAGTTATCGCTGTTCTTGGGCTGTATTTTTTCAAGAGCGGCTTTCATCATTGATGTATCTGTGGAAGCATAAATATCAGTGGTATTGACATTGGCGTGACCAAGAAAGTCTTTGATATAAGAAAGGGGAATACCTGCCTGATATAGATGCATTGCTCTTGTGTGGCGAAATAAATGGGCATGCATCTGCAATGGAACTTCCGAACAGATTTCATGGGCGGATTTTGCGTAACGTTTTAGAAAACAAGAAACATTATCATCAGACATTTTGTCTATTTGTCCCTTGATCGTAGTGAAGAAGAGATAGCCATCGTTATTCAATTCTGCGTTTGGGTGAAATATTTTGAGGTAAGAATGTAAATGGGCAATGGTTTTATCCATCAATGGGACTGCCCGTGTTTTATTTCCCTTCCCTGTCAGATAAACACAGGGTGTCTGGTCATTCAAATGAAGATCTTTCAACTTTAAATCTAATATTTCTTGAATCCTGGCCCCGGTATCATATAGAAAAATCATAAAGAACTGGTTGCGCTTCCCACGATGAGAGGTTGGATCCGGTTGTTCAAGTAGAACCTTCAAGGCCTTTTCAGACATATAAACCACCCTATTTCTTGTTACTCTTTGGGAACGTACCTTTTGAATATCCAGGTAAATAGCCATAAGGGCTGGGTCTTCCATTGCGCAATAATGAAAGAAGGATTTTAATGCTGCCAGTCGATGATTTTTGGTTGCCACCCCACAACCACGAGTACTTTGGATCCAGTTCAAGAATTCATAAATGACATCATGCTTGATTTGATTAAAATGGATCTGGGTAAAAGGCGTTTTCTTTTCTTCCAACATAAAATGGCGAAAAAGATTAATCGTATCGCGATAGGATTTAATCGTGTGCTGGCTGTAGCACTTATTTTTTGGAAGATAAACGGTTAAGAAGGCCCGCACATGCTTGAAGAAGGTATCATCAGATCTCATCACTCACCTCCGGGATTAAGTGAGCGCATTTTTCACGGGTTTTTTCCTTAAACAACGGAAAGAATTCCGGAACAAAATGCAGATAGTAATCCGTTTCTTTCAAATGAGCGTGTCCCAGATACATGCTCAGGTATGGCAAATAGGCATTAAGGTCTTTCCCTTCCTGGACCCACAAGTTTAGACGATTAACAGCAAAGGTATGTCGGAAATCGTGAACACGAGGTGGGTTGCCGCTGCTGGTCTGAGCCATTCCGGTTTTTTCCCAGAAAAGATGGAACCAATAGTCTATTATTCTCCCGGCGTAGTGCTCTCCATATCTATTTGGGAAGAAAATGATCCGATCAGGCAGAATTTGGTTGACTTTGGTGTGATAAATCCGGCAAAAAGACAATAATTCTTCAGACATCATAACCACTCTGTCTTTGTTGCCTTTGGAGTGCCTGATCGTTAGTTTCCCGTTTTTCAAATCCACATCTTCAACCTTTAAAAGCCGGGCTTCAGAACATCTTAATCCACAACAATACAACATACGAAAAAATACAGGGATGACCAAATACCTGAGTGGACTACGCGGATTGACCTGGCAATGATCAGTTTCCCTAAAAAAAGCTCGAAGTTCCAGGTTGGTATATATATGCGGAATATACCGGATCTGTTTACCCGGGATACCTGGCGGAATGACATATGCTTCAAGACCGATACTGATCATATATTTTCCCAACTGCCGTACAGGTGTAATTCGGCGCAAAAGTCCATTGACATGTTCGTTTTGCCTTCGTTCTGCCCAATGCATGGCTATTTCTTGGGTTAATATTTCTTTATCGGGGTAATTTTCTGTACAGAAATTACTAAAACCATCTAATATCTGGGCAGACTTGTTATAAGGATATCCAATAGCTTTTTTCTGCTCGATCAAACCTTCAATATAGGGGTTAAAGTGCCCGGAGGGAGAAGTATTCATCGTAGTTCCTCCCGGTTAACTTCAATTCCATTCAAATTCAACCCGCAGATGCGCAAATGCTCGAGGTCAGTGGATAGATAAACTTTCGTGGAGTCCTTATCCCGATGTCCCAAAATACTTGAAATGACCGGAAGCGGCGTTTCTTCTGCGAGCAAGCGTGAGGCTACCGAATGACGAAGGCAATGAAATCCTCTCCGTTCCCCTTTTCCTTGCCGTATCCCCGCCTCTTTCATGGTTTTGTCGCTGATATCATAACAGGTAGTATGCTCTACTAGATTTTGAAAAGGTGCGCGAATCCGCAGAAATATATAAGATTGCTGTGAATCCGGTCTTCCATTCAGAATATAGTCCGCAATGGCGTTACCCACATCGACAAGTAATGGGAGGACAAGGGGTACATTGGTTTTTTCCTGGATTATTTCAATGAAATTGTTTTCCCAATGGATATCTTTTAGTTTCAACTGGATAATATCAATAGATCTCAGACCAGTTCTGAGTGCCAGAAGCAGCATCGCATAATTGCGTTTTCCCCCAGGCGTGGTTATATCTACTGATTTCAGCAATTCCTGTTCTTCTGCCGGTGTTATCGTGGGGATAATGCCAGTTTTTCTTCCCCAACTACTGGGGATAACACCGCTCAGATATGGGAGTGTGCCGTCTTTCTTTTCCAAAAATCTGAGAAAAGAGCGCATCCTGGAGAAGACTGTTCCCATGCTGGTTGGCTGATATCGTTTTGAAATAAAGGGTATGAAAAGACGGATATGATCCAATTGGATATCTGTTATGTTGTTTATTTTTTGCTGCTCCAGATATTTTAAAAATTGCCTTGATATGTTGGCATAGTATTGGATCGTACTATAACTTAGCCCTTCTATTTTGAGGTTATCAAGGTATTCTTTTTGCAAGAGAATATACGCCGGTTGGCTAATCTGATTTGTGCGGGGTTGTTTATGGTATTTCCAGATAATATTGCCTTGCTCAAAATATTCGATTAACCAACAAGCACTGATTCGATACAGTTGATATCGCCACATCTTTATACTTCCGGCGTCCAATTTTACCTTCAAATCATAAATATATTTTTCTGCCAGTTGTGTTGAAAATGTAACTTGATGGGTTTCACAAAAATACTCGGTGAATGCCCTCCAGCCCAACTGGTATTGATAGAATGTTGACTGACTATGCTCAAATGAACGAATACAATTTTCTGTCTGTTCAATGAGTTCACTTAATAATATTTCTTTCATTCGACACCTCCATTTTTTAATTTGGGATTTCCCTGGTTAATTATGGAATACTGGCACGCATGAGAGAATGAAATATTATCCCGAGCTTTTAAATGTTGGGTTGTGAATGAAAACACCAGTCATTCATAAATTTGGTGGTTTTGTTTGGCGTTTTTGGGGGTGAGAATTATAAATTTAGTTCAAACACCGTTGAGATATATTAATTCGGGATTTGCAAAACTTCGGGATAATCGTCAGGACTTGCGATGTGGGTGGTACGACCTTCCAGGCCATAATGTGCCAATAATTGCAGGTATTCCTCGTTGAAACCGCGTTCCTGGAGGCTTTTATGGCGTCCATCCAGCCCCAGTTTGTGCGTGGCGGCGGTGCTGTTGTCTGTTTGATGCACCTGGGGAACGTATCCCAGTTTGACCAGGGTGCTTTGCAGTCCCAGACGAATGGCCAGGAGTGACTCGCTTTGCACCACGCGGCCCCACTCCCAATTCGAGTAGGGTAATACGCTGTGGATCAGGATGTGCTCAAACGTTTCCAGCTGGATGGTGATCTTCAACCCGTTCATGCAGGTTCCATCGGTTTGTATGACTTCCCCGGGTTGATGCACCTGGTCCAGGCTCAGCATCTGCGAACGATGCAATGCCCGCCAATTGCTGATGTGGCGCTGAAGGGTGCGCAGCTGCCCTTCCTGGTATTTGGCGCCCTTTTCCTCGCACAACCACTCAAACAGCGCTTTCGCTTCCAACTCAGGCGCTTCTTCCAGTTTCTTTTCCAATTCTGCCCAGTCTGCCTCAAACGGGTCAAGCCGGGTGCGATGGGTCCGCGGTTGTTTTAAGTCACTGGGCATCTGGCCCAATTGTTCATATTTCTGTACCGTTTTTCGGCTGCGTACATTTGCTTTGACGGCCGCTTGTTCCTGTGTTTTTCCGTTGATGCGTTCTTTCATGATTAGCCTCACTTGGGCGTCGGTTGCGGTCATTAGCTCTCCTTACCTCAGAGAGTCTAACCGTTTCCTTACCCCGATTTGTGGGCATTTCTAATTGTCATCAATGTGTATTTCTAATTGTCGTTCGCCGGGTTTGCTCACTCAGGCTGAAATACCAGAGTTTGTAAATGATGAGATCTTCAGGTGAATGGAGAAAATTTCCCCAATGGATTCTCTCAGATCAATTTTTTGGCGCCGTCTAAAAGCAGATTCTCGTAATATAATGCCTACACGCAATTGGCATAGATCTGCTTTATATCCACTATGCATATGGATCGCATTTATGGGAACATCTGCCCGGGTTTCAAGAATATTATCCATAATAATTTCGCCAGGATTTTCTGTGTCACATTATAATTTTGGACAACAATGTGGGGTAGTGAAGTTTACTTCGAGAAATATTCAGGTTAGTACAAATTATTATGAGGCCCATTGCGGATTGCCATGAGATTAGGCTTTGTTCTGGCGCCTTGAACGCCTCCGAAGGGGTTTGAAGGATTCATGCAAAATAATGGTGCACGGCCTGTACCACCTATGCTAAAATATAAAAGTCGGGGGTGTCTTCAATATGCAGGATGTCAACCCATTGGAGATTTTTAGGCGCGATCTCATCCCGGCGCTGGCTGCGTTATAAAAAACCGAAAGAATATCTCAATAATGCGGGGGATGCCAAAATGGGGCAGCACCGTTTATTTTTATGCCTGGCTGCTTTGACGTTCATTTTATGGTTCTCATTGGCCTGTACGGGATTGACACCCGTTCCTTCACCCACGCCTATTCCCACACGCACATCTACAGCCGCTCTTCCTTCATCCCCGACTTTTTCACTGCCAATCGTGACGACCACCCCGACGATCCACTCATCATCCACTGCACTACTTCCCACAGACTCTCCCCCCGCTTCCACCCCCATTGTGACTGGAAAATGGCGCATTACGGGCAATGATGTTCCCAGCCTGGCCAGTTTTGATGCTGTCCTCAAGGATTATATGCAGGCGCATAACATCAGCGCCGGCGCATTGGCTGTGACCTATCGGGGACGGCTGGTGATGGCGCACGGTTACACCTGGGATCTGGATGAAACCTATGCCACCCAACCCACGTCGCTTTTCCGCATTGCCAGCCTGAGCAAACCTTTCACAGCGGCGGGGATTCTGAAACTTGTCCAGGATGGGAAACTCAGCCTGGACACGCGGATTGTGGATATCCTGAATTTCACTCCGGCTCCCGGTGAAACCGTTGACCCCAGGCTTCGGGATGTGACTGTCGCCCACTTGTTGTACCACCGGGGAGGTTGGGACATTGACGCATTGGGATATGACCCGATGTTCAGCGATGCCCGCATCTCTGAAACGCTTGGAGTGCCCCTTCCCATTTCTCAAGCCAATATAATCACGTACATGAGCGGGGTCGCTCTCAATCATAATCCCGGGGCAACTTACGCCTACAGTAATTTTGGATACATGCTCCTGGGGCTTATCATCGAGACGGTCAGCCAACAACCTTATGTGACATATATGAAGCAAAATGTGCTGGAACCGCTGGATATCACCCACATGCAGTTGGGCCGCTCCATCCTGGCCAACCTCGAGCGCATCAAGGGGTTGCAAGCCACGGCGCGGGGGGAATCCGTGGTGGTCCTGCAGAACGATCAGCAACTCGCCATGACCCGGGGGCTGAAGGAGATCCAAGAGCGCCTGGAGTACCCTACCGCCAAAGCCTGACCCGCCGGCTCAGGGGCGGGGGGCGGGCCGAACGGGACGGAGCACGAGATTGCGATACTCGATTCCGGTATGATCGCCTTGGAGATAGAGGGGCCCCGGACGGCTGACATCGGACCATAAGGCTCCGCCGGTGCAGCCGAGGATGGGCTGGTTGTCGATGATCTTGGTGCCGTTGAGAATGACGGTCACATGGCGATCGACGAAAGTGATGTCCATGGTCTGCCACTCACCCGGAGGCTTCTCCGCGCTGGCGGTAGGCTTGATGCGGCTGTACACGGCCCCCATGTTATGCGCGTCAAGCGGCCGGCCATAAGTG
>Ga0118677_10012115_pt1 | contig 12734 bp, 7 predicted proteins | sample AliMusrvi5mmetaG_FD_86154 | JGI IMG/M metagenome (GOLD analysis project Ga0118677, IMG submission 86154)
ACGTAGAGGGCGCTCAGATGTTAGCGTGTTCTGCAGGAGTCTGCGAGATTTAAAATTATTTCACATGGTGGTGAGTTGGGGCCCTTCGGGGCCCCTTTTTTGCGTATTAGTATGTATGAAGTTTAAAGATGCACCTTAACATTAAAATGCATCTTTAACATACAGTATGTTAACGTGTAAAAAAGTATGTTAAAGTGCTGATTTGTAAGAAATAGTTTGAAAATGTACGAAAAAGTAAACTGGTAGTTGATTTTGTACGTTTTTATTAAACCGCAGATACGTCTGCTTGCCTAAGGAGCACTATGATTTACAGCATTGACTTTGAAACCCGCAGCCACATCGACCTAGTCGACCAAGGGCTCGACATCTACGCCAACGACCCCACAACAGAAGTGTTGTGTATTGCGTTCGGCACCAATCCAGACGATGTAGATGTACTGTCACCCAAAAACTGGGTAACTCAAGCAACACTTTTAGAGCATGTCCGTAAAGGCGGCAAAATACAAGCATGGAACGCCATGTTCGAGTACGCCATCTGGAACTGCGTCTGTGTGCCAAAGTACGGCTGGCCACCACTAAAGCTAGAGCAGTGCATTGATACCATGGCCATAGCCGCGGCCAATAACATCCCACAATCACTCGGCGATGCAGCCATCTTCATGGACGCAACGCAGCAAAAAGATACCCGTGGTAGATACCTGATTCAGAAGCTGTGCAAGCCTACCCGTAAGGGCGGCTTTGAGAACGACCCGGAACTGCTTAAAGAATTGTTTGATTATTGCGCACAGGACGTACGCACAGAGATGGCCATAGGAAGCGTTTTAAGGCCCCTCTCACCGTCCGAACAGGAAGTTTGGTACCTTACCCAGCAGATCAACCTAAAAGGCGTTCCTGTGGACCCTAATGAGCTCCACAGCGCCGTCTTGGCTGTGGTGAGGGCCCAGGACCAACTAGACAACGAATGCGTCACCTTGACCGGTTTTAAGCCGTCTGAGAGGGCTAAATTACTGGGTTGGATTAATGAGCGTTTAATGGAGCCATTGCCTGATTTAACCGCAGAGAGCGTTTCAAATTTGTTGCAGCGCAATGAAAAGTTTGAATTATTTGACCAAGGTGACAGAGTTATTAGGGCGCTGGAGCTGAGACAGGAAGGAAGCCAAACTAGCGTGGCTAAGTACGCTAAGATGATGGAGATACAACGTGAAGGAAGAATTAGGAATACACTGGTATATCATGGCGCTAGTACTGGCCGCTGGGCGAGCCGTGGTGGGCTCAATTTGCAGAATATTGCTCGCCCCACAATCAGCGATGAAGAAATTGAATTGGCAATACCAAGAGTCTTTAATGACGCCGAGGGATCAATGCGAGAACTTAGCTCGCTGGTGCGATCAGCTATCGTTGCACCAAGGGAAAAAACCTTCGTTGACGTGGATTTTAGCTCAATTGAAAACCGAGTTGGGGTTTGGCTCGCAGGACAAAACGACAAAGTCGAATTGTTCCGGAAAGGACTAGATGAGTATAAAGTCTTCGCTGCAGAGAGCCTGTATAGAATCAGCTATGATGAGGTTACGAAAGACCAACGGCAGGTTTCCAAATCGGCAGTTCTTGGAGCAATGTTCGGACAAGGGGCTAAAGGACTTGTCAAGTACGCTGAGGGAATGGGGGTCAAACTAAGTGAGGTGCAAGCTAAGAACGCAGTAGATGGTTACCGCAGTTCGTATTCGAGAGTGCGGGACTTGTGGACATCGTGTGAAAATGCCGCGATTGAAGCAGTAAGCAATCCCGGAAGCCCATTTCGAGCTTACCGGCATATTGTAATGAAGGTTACAAAAGATGCTTTATGGATGAAGTTACCATCAGGCCGCTTGATCTGCTGGCAGAGGCCACAACTCGAGCTGGTCACTACTCCTTGGGGCACTACTAAGTATGGTGTTACGGTGCATAGTCAGAACACATACACTCGCCAATGGACACGAAACCAACTGATCGGGAGTAGTATCTTTCAATCCGCAGTGCAGGGAACTGCTAGAGATTTCTTGGCAGATTCTACGCTCAATATCGTTAAGGCGGGATATGAGGTGATTAACTTGATCCATGACGAAGTGTTACTCCTAGTGGATGAGGACGGTAGTGATAAGGCTTTAGATGATGTAATCAAGATTATGACTACACCACCTAAATGGGCGTCTGACTTTCCTCTAGCTGCAGAGGGATGGGTCAGTAAACGTTATAAGAAGTAATTACTTCTTTTTTCTTCTAACTTTACCACCCTTAGCTTTTTGCTGGGGTGGTAGTTTAGTTCCGCTAAGAATATCAGTTTGACCTTCTTCGTAAACACCTTGATTTTTTGGGTTATCCAAGGTGGCAGCTTGTACAGTACCAGGCATCATGCCTTGCACGAAAGGACCACCAATCATTCCAAGTGCGCCCATAGCGACGTCTTCTTTAGAAGGAGCTTTTCCATCAATAGCCATGTTGATAAAGGGAGCAGCAACTGCAGCTGCAGTTCCACCAAGTTTAACTTTATCAGAAAGCCCTTTAATAAACGGTGCAATAGTTCCAGCTGTACCAGCACCACTAATAAGAGCTTGCGGATACTGCTCATTGGTTAAACGATTTTCTAAATCTGTAATGTTGGCCATGCTAAGAGCACCGGCAACGGGTAACTTCTTACCAATATTTGCAGCGGTACCAAGACGTTCACCAGTTGTTGCGGTTTTTTCTGCCATCTTTTCAGCAGCTTGTTGTTTAATACGCCATTCTAAAAGTTCAGCAGCTTTTTTAGCTTCTTCTTTTTGCGCCATTTTAGCTGCGTCTTCTATGCTAACGGCTAATCCGGATTCAGTTAATGTCTTACCTGGGTTTGCTTTTTCAAATGTGGCTTTAGCAGCTTGCTTTTCTCGCCATTCCATAGCAAGACGTTCAGCTTCTTTTTGGTTTACACCTCGTACAGGAACATCTGCATGTTGCCCCGCCATCCAGTTATATACATCGCTAGGAACGTTTGGATCAACTGGCATACCTTTAGGGGTAAACTTAGGAGGCTCCCATGTACCTTTATCAATATTAGTGTTGAGCTTAGCGTCTAACGAAGATGGTGGAGGAGCTGCAGGAGGCGGAGCACCTTTTACACTATTTATTGCAGCTTTAGCCACATCTCCAACTATGCCAGCGCTTTTACCAATTAAATTTTGCGAAGCACCAACGGCAGCACCTAAAGCAGCAGCACCAATTGGGTCTCCGTGTGGTGTTTGATTCATATTAGCAGCAATATGCTCAATAGCAGCGTGTTGCTCTGCTTGAGATAGACTTTTAAAACTATCGTCTACTTCTATTTTTTTACCATGGATTTCAAGAAACATTAGTCAAGAACCTTATATTTAACACCGCCAGGAGTTTGTTGGTGTCCTGTTGCTTTGTTTTCGTAATGATCTAAATTTTCAGATACAGTTTTGTATGCTTCAGGCTGACGACGTTTTAATTCTTCGTCTACCCACTTATTAATGGCTTTATAATCTGGAGAGCGCATGTAATCATAAGCAATAGGATTTTCACCTTTATGAGCTTTTTGGTACTTCCCCCAGCCCTCAAGCATACGTTGGCGCTTTTCTGCGGCCACATCAATTAAGTCAGCATTCAAGCTATTAACGGATGCAGGAACCGATGAACCTACACCTTTAGCTTCAGAAGCCATACCAACTAAGCCCAAACCTAAACGTGCTCCAGAACCTGGAGGGAACATTTGTTTAGCAAAGTCTAAACCTAATTTCTTAGCATCAGCATCGGTTGCAACACGGCGCTCTAACGCTTCTTTTGGAATTGATGGTGATAAGTTGCCATAGATTTTTTCTACAGTAGAGCCAGATCCCGGAACAATAAGGTTTGGAACTGCTTCCAAAACGCTAAGCGCTGTAGGAACAGCACCTTTACCGTAGGACCAACCAAACTCTTCTGGGTGTGATGCTGCGTGTGCTTTAACACGTTTTGCAGCACCTTGAATTTCATCTGTGCTTAAAGCTAAGTTTTCAATACCGGAAATAAACTTTCCAGCGGTATCACGTTCAGCTTCTTCTTGCTTTAACACAGCAGCATTGGCTGCTTCATCTTTTCGTGCACCACTTTCTGTACCGATTTGAGCTGCTTTAGGATTAAAGCTATAGCCAACAGCGGGCATGCCAGATACGCTTACAGATCCTTGCGGTGCAGCTTCTGCGCTTCCCATAATGGAACTTAATGCTTTATCTAATAAACCACCTTGCATTCCGGACCCCGGAACTACAGGTGCAGATAGAGCAGCAGCTGGCCCAGATTGGGTTGGTGCAGACATATTTGCTGCATCAGGTGCAGGCATGGTTTGATCTGGAACAGGCATTGGTTGCCCACCAACTGCTAAATGTTGAACAGAGCCGCCCATGGCCTTTTTCTGTTCCGGAGCTTGTGAAATATACGGTCTAATTTGAGCTGGATAGATATGTTGGTCTTCATAAGCCTTAGCCTCAGCCTTAGATACGTTCATAGACTCACTAACAGGTCTACCTTGTCTATCAACACCAGTAACAACAATATCAACACGGTCACCCCAAGCAGGATTAAGTTGAGACTGACTATGAATATCAGAAATAGCTTTAAAAGCAGAGTTAAAGCCGCCTAAGTCAGCTTGGCCAATATAGTTTTGTAATGTTTGGTATTCATAAACAGTTAAAGGGACACCTTTGAACTGATAGCCGCTAGGAGCTTGCGGATTTTGGTTTTGACCAGCTTGCGGTTGAGCTTGACCAGCTTGTGGTTGAGCTTGACCAAATCCTTGATTAAGTCCGCTTAATTGATCGCGTAACAAACCAACGTTTGCCATGTTTTGGGCAATATTATACTTGGTAGTACGTTCGTTCTGTTCTTTTTGATTGACAGCTTGAAGTGCTGTTGTTGGATCATAATGAGTATAAGCAATTGCTTTATCAATACTGTCTTGGAATTTTTTGTATGGACTGTTGTACTCATCCAACATTTTTTGCATGTTGTTAAGAATACTGGTGCTTGACGCATCAGTAGTTGCCCCCGCTGCAGGAGAAACATAATCAACTTTACCCCCAGCACTTACTGGGTCTTTAGCTAAAGTTGGAAGATTACTTAATCCGGGAGTTGCTGATGTTGTCATATTTATTCCTTAAATTGATGTATCAATACCATTGATTGATCCACCCGATGGGTCAGCCGGCCCAGCTGCTACAATATTGTTAATATTATTTGTGTCAGTTGGCGTTGCATTAGCTAAAACAGAATTTGAAATATTATTGGCAGTCCCACCTGAATTTGTAGTAGTTGGTGTGCCTGTAGTTGAATTACCTAATCCAAGCGAGTTCATAATACTATTACCTAAACCACCAAAGCTAGAACCCGTAATACCCAAGCTACCCAACAAACCACTTGCTGCACTTGGAATACTTGCCAATGATCCAATCATAGACAATGGAGACATTTGGTTTTGTTGTGATACTGTAGCTGGTGCATTTACAGAGTTTACCAGATTTGCGTAGTTTGTAGCACCTTGGAATGGAGCGTTCATTTGTGCTGCGCCAGTTGTAAGATCCGCAGTAATACCTTGGTTGGCAACGTCACCAAGAGTACCAGCAGCAGTAGCGCCGGTAGATTGGTTTTGTAAAGCAGCTTGCATTTGTTGTGCTGCTAGTGTATCAAAAGTATTTGCTCTTGATGTATCTACAGCAGTTTGACCACGAAGGCTTCCAAAGTTTCCGGAACCAATTGCTCCAGCTTCGGTACCAGCAGTCTGGTACGGTAGTAGTTGGTTTAATTGCTGGTTCTGTGCTTGAAACAACCCACCCATAGCAGTTTGGGTGTTTGGGGTCACAGCACCGGTTGTCGGATCTGTTATCCAAGGGTTGGCAGCACCAGAAGCAATAGTGTTTAAACTGCCTTGTGCTTGAGTAAATGGGTTGGTTGCGCCCGGTTGTAAAGTATTAACCGCACCTTGAGCAGCAGTTTGACCAAATGCCGGGGCCGCACCTTGAGCAGTACCAGCTTGGGAAATAACATTTTGCTGCGCCGTATCCATCCATGATGGAAGAGTTGTCTGTACCTGATCGGTACTAGCCAACATATTATTTAATCCGGAAGAAGTTGTTGTTCCTGCCATTATGCTCTCGCTTTTTGTTTTGCTTTTAATAAGTAAGCTAACGCACCCTTAGAATCTGGGGGCAGATGCTTAGCGTCGTGCTTTTGTTTATGTTCTCTAACTGTCTTTAAAAATGCGTCTAATACATGCGCACCACTTTCGTTACTACCATTACCTAAACTAGATACTACGTCGGCAGGTATAACAAATTCGCCGTTTGCCAACATAGCTGGAACGCTATCGCTAGTACCATCACCAGGACCTTGCACAAACTTATTGTGCAATGAATTTAACCCACCTTCACTAAAGAATTGTGGGTTATGTCCTTCTGGTAGCGTTCTATCTTGCATAGATTGGCCACCAGCTTGTAAATGCGGTACATTAGTTAATGGTGATCCGTGCATACCAAACAAATTTGCGTGTGTTGTTTGGTGCCCACGTAATTGTTGTGAGTTCATTGGTAAATCACCACCATCTGCTCTATGAATTATACCACCATTTTTAGCTTGTTGAATTTCTTGCAAAGATAATGGGTTTGGAGCTGGAGGAGCATAATTATATACTTGCTCAGCAGGGGCGCCAAATATGGATGCAATTTGAGTACCTTTTAGCAAGGTAGCTTTTGGTGCTGTTGGTTTAGTTGCCACAGTAGGTGTTCCTGATGTTGTCGTTGTTCCTGTTGTACCAGTGCCGCTTCCTGTACCTGTACCTGTACCAGTGCCGCTTCCTGTACCTGTACCTGTACCTGTACCTGTACCTGTACCAGTGCCGCTTCCTGTACCTGTACCTGTACCTGTACCTGTACCAGTACCGCTTCCTATACCTGTACCTGTACCTGTACCTGTACCAGTGTCGCTTCCTGTACCTGTACCTGTACCTGTACCAGCTAAAATAGAGGCTACAACAGCTGCTGCTCCAGCATCTGCTGCCACATTAGATCCGCCACCTGTTGTGGTAGGCGTTGTGCCTGTACCTGCCGTTGTGCCTGTGCCTGCCGTTGTGCCTGTACCTGCCGTTGTGCCGGTACTTGCCGTTGTGCCTGCCGTTGTGCCTGTACCTACCGTTGTGCCTGTACCTGCCGTTGTGCCTGTACCTGCCGTTGTGCCTGTACCTGCCGTTGGAGTTGTTTCACCACCTGTTTGTGGTGATGTCACTACTTGTTTTGAAAGATCAGTACTGGTATTATCTGGAACAGGTACACCCCCGGTATCGCCACTAGCAGCTACATTTACGGGAGCTGGAGCTGGAGCTGGAGCTGGAGCTGGAGCTGGAGCTGGAGCTGGAGCTGGAGCTGGAGCTGGAGCTGGAGGATTAGAACTAGCAACTATGCTAGCAACCACATCAGCTGCACTAGGCCCGCTGCTTGCGGGGGTGGTTTGATCGGTTGTTGGCAAAGTAGTTGCTGTACTACCGCTACCTGGAGTAGTTGTTGGTTGTGCTGTTGTAGTACCGCCTGCAGGACCAGTAACTGGTGTTGTTACATCTGGCGAAGGTGGTGTAACTGGTGGTGTAACTGGTGGTGTAACTGGTGGTGTAACTGGTGTCGTTAGATACGCGTCAATTGTGTTTAAGGGATTTGGTGTACTTCCAGAGGCAATTAAAGTGCTTCCGGTATTTGGTCCACTTGATCCAGATCCAGTTAATGCTAGTGCTGCATTTGGATCCGTAGATGGTGTTCCTGAAGTTATTAAAGCAACACCATTTCCGGGTAAACCAGAAGAAGATATTACATTGCCTTGAGCATCAGTTACTGTCTCATTTCCTGTTGCTCCGCTAGATGAACTTACAACGTAATAACTACCAACCGGCATTCCGGTTGCTGCAGCATTATCAGATGTAACTGATCCAACTGTCATCCCATTTGGGGACGTGTAAGTTCCATCAGCGTTTTGCACCAATACACCATTTTGAATGCCAAAGTCCACCGCGTTAGTTATGGCATTAATAAAATCAGTTTCTTGACCTGTTGGTATTTGAGCAGCAGCGTTCATCATTTGCTGGTAAGTTTGTGTAGCTGCAGATTTTCCCGCTACCGTCAATCCAGCTTCTGTAGATGTTGGTAGTACATCGGTTGCAGTTGTTCCGCCAGCTATTTGACCAGCACCAGTGGGGTTAGTTGCCGGAGTTGTGATTACTGCGCCATTAGAATCCAATGTTACTGTACTGCCATTTGTTACACCTGTTGCCGGTATTGTGGTGACACTACCGTCTGTACCCAGCACGGAAGCTGTATTTGTTGCTTGGTCTACACCAATAACAACACCGGTAGGTGTTGGTGTGGCTGCCGGTGCTGGTATAGGTGTGGCTGCTGGTGCAGGTTGTGATGCAGCATCAATAGGAGACGCAGCTGTTGTATCAACAGGAGGCCCAGAAACTGTTGCTGTGGCATCAATAGGTGATGGGTTAGGGCCGATTTGAGCAGACGGCGCAGATAGTGCCACTTCTGGAATAGTCATACCAGAAACAAGTTGACCACTAGAAATTTGTGATAAACCGCTTAATGTTGTGCCCAAAGAATTAGCCACATTAGTAAGTGTTGATTGGTTTGCACCGTATTGTTGTAAACTTGTGTTTAACGCATTTGTACTGCTTGTTGCCGCTGTTTGCAACGGTGCAATTGAGCTACTATACAAATTTTGTAAATTAGTATTAGCTGTTTGGAACGCTGTATTTGCTGGCGTATACGCATTAACAGCAGTTGTATACGCATCAGATGCAGCTTTATACGCATCGTAATTTGCTTGCGTTGGGTTGGCATTAAACGCATTTTGAGCATTTGTAAATGCAGACTCAGCATTTGTTGCTGCGGTATATAAACCACTGACTGTTTGCTGTTGATCTTTTAAGCTATTATAAGCGTCAGAATATCCTGTACTTTTAAGCGCGTTATCTAAAGCGGCTTGATCTGCTTTTGCTTGGGTATACGCACCTGTAGTAGAGGCTGTAGTAGCATCTAGTGTACTTTGTGCACCTTGCACACCGCTAATTTGGTTTGAAGCATTGCCAGCTAAAATATCAGCTTCAGCTTTTAACTGAGATTGAAGCAATGAATTATCAGAAGTATATGGCTGACTGTTATCTGTTACAGGAGTCGGTGTAATAGATGCCGATGGTGCAGTTAGCGCATTAAGACCGGAGCCTACCGTTGCACCAATTGCGCCTGTTTCTGCACCCGTAGCAACATTACCACCTTTAATTGCTGAACCAGTGGCACCCGTAGCAGCACCTACAATTGCATTTGCAACAGGAGATGGAATACTACCAGACATTGCACTGTTAGCTTGACCACCTATAGAGCTTAATGCACCGCTAATTGCTGCATTTGATAATACAGCTTTTGGATCAGCACCATTTGCAATAGCTGTAGTTGCCGATAACAAAGCTGATGCAACAGGAGTACTTAACGGTGCAGCCCAGCCCATCTGAGCAGCCAAAGCTGGAGACGTAAGGCTATCTAATGCACCACCAGTGAGTCCGCCAGTAATAGCACCAGATAAAATGGCTGTTAGCGGGTCTTGACCGGTAATGGCAGCTTTTACACCCCCCATTGTGCCGCCTGTTAGCGCACCAGTTCCAGCTGAATTAAGCAAAGACTGTAGAGGAACTCCTTGTTGGAGTGCAGCATCTATTGAGCCAGATGTTAATCCGGTACCTGTACCACCAGCAGTAGTAGCTAAAGCAGTAGCTGCATCAGTAACACCAGCTGCAGTTGTACCTGCTGGAAGCCCTAATGATGCGGCATCAACTCCAGCATTAAGAGCTTCTGTAGCAGTTTCATACCCAGCTGCTTGTGCAAAACCATCAGCTGTAGCCAAAGCCTCGCCGGTTAAAGCACCTCCTGCCAGCATCGGAGCTAAATAGGGAGCGGCAATAGCTAAAGCAGCAATACCTAAAGTTGCCCAACCACCGGGAATGGCGTTATGTACAGATTTGTCTAACTGAGCACCTAAACCTAAAAGGCCGCCGCCGCTGCCGTCAGTACCCAGAGCATGAGATACAGCATTAAATACTGAGCTCATTTAATCTTCGCCATGTAAGTAAATTTAGACATATCAGACTTTTCTACGTCCCAGCCAGTCTTTTTCATTAAGCGCACAATTTGTGGGTTCTTTGTATCTATATAGGCTTTCTTAACTTCAGAGGCTTTTAGCTTTTTAAGAAATCCAGAAAATGAACTGCGCAAAGTGATGGGGGAATCGGCTGTAGATAAATACAACGCGGCTCTCCCATCACCTAGGCGGACGACCAATAAGACTGAATTATTCTTTTGTAAAAGTACAGCATGGCCGCTTTTTACGGCGCCAGAAGTTTGGCGGACAGCCGTTTCCGGGTCCACTCCTTGGCTTTGCGCTTCCTTTATAATAATTTCAGATGGGGTCATATTCAATAAGATTGTGATCTACATCTACTAATGCAAAAAATAGGCTGTTTTCGCCCTAGTTAATGGGATTTGCCGTTAATACTTAAACTTACTTCTTCAGCCCAATCTTGCCAATTATCAAAGGTTTCGGGGCTAGGAACAGGAAAAGCAGAAAACGTAAAAGTACTAGCTATTACAGAAGCAGTATCTTTCCAGTTTTCTTCGTTGTTGTACGGTACATTAAGTTGACCATAATAAATAATAAAATTACCGTTCCAATCTTCCCAGCTTGATAATTGTGAGGAAAACGGAAAAAATTGTTGGTTATTTTTATTAACATAAACTGTCACGGACGTTCGTCTCCAAACTCACAAGTAATCAAGTTACGGCCCATTTCAAAATTTCCGTTAATTTCGTTAGATTCAAACTTTAAACGAATTAAACGATGCTCAACACGAAGGTCAATTTTACCAGTATCTTGTGTAAAATAATACGGACCAGAATCTTCTTCCAAGGCACTGGAAGCAAACTTACGACCTAAAATGGTCATAGACATAGTGCCAGTTTGTAAAAAGTTAGGCTCAACACGACGTAAGTGCATGCGGCGGTTAACACCCACTAAACCATCTTGGCTTGGGTTACCTGTTAACCAACCAATGTCGCTGGTAGTAATGCTAGAATACACGGCAGTTTCATCGTTTAAATTTACTTGATTTTGACCATACTCATGCTGCCAGATAGTAAACCCACCAATTTGTTGGTACACCAAAGAACCGGGTACAACTGTAATTGGTGACTCTTCTGTAAACGTCACTAAGGTAACACCTGGGGCACCAATAGTGGTGTTAATGGTAAATACAGCAGAACTTACTTGATATGTTGAGTTATAGTCTGCAGTCTTATCAAATGTAATAATGGTGCCAGGACTAAATACAGGAGTAACATCACCAGAAAGATACATTTGATCTGCAGTAGGGGCAGCCATACTAGCTGGATGTGTTATTACTGTGTATGGCTGGCTAAATGATGGTGCGTAGTTCCAATCAGCCCAAATAGGTGTTGGAAAAATCTCAGTGGTGTATCCACAGGATCTTTGTGAACCGACTGCAGAACCTGAATCGTACCAGAGTTTATCTTGGGTATTATAGATAATAGCATCGGTACATTCTGTAGCAGTACCTCTAGGATAAAAGAACCAAATCTCATTGTAACGGGGAACCTTAGTTGCCCATACTTTTTGGCGCTGCGTATAGTTAATGTTGTCAAATAGCCAGTTTATATTTTTATCGTTAGGTACTACTTGTACACTACCGTTATAGGCATAAAAACGATCAACACCCATCCACCAATACACGCCATCCATCTCGACCACGGCATTAGATGACATGATTGAGATTTGGCTAGAAATAATATCGTAGTTCCAAAACTGATTTGTGGTAGTGGTACCAGAAGCCGAGGAGTTAAAGGAAACGCGAATAAGACTATCAGTTGCCCAAAACAAACCAGCTGGCGAGTTAGTACCACCACGCATTGGCATACCTTTAACTATCTTGGATGAAGATACGTTAGTTTGGTTAGCTAATGGGCCGTTCCAGTCGTAGAAATTTTGTTGCAGGTATGTGCTACTTACGTTGTTATTTGCAATATAACCATGCGAACCATACACAAAAATAAATGGATATAGCACGGTAACACCACCATCAACGCTAATTGGTTGATAAGTTGGATTTTGACCTGCACTATCTGATAAGCCAGTAAAATTCCAAGTATTTGCAACAGAAGGAGCAATATTTCCAACTAAAACCTGAGACGGAACTCCGTTATCAATATCTTGTAAGTTATATCCCGGGTGCGCAAAAATAGATAGCTCACCACCTTGTGGGCTAAATTGAGCATCAAACTGCCAAGTAACACGGTAATTGCCAATTGACGGATCTGTTTGTAAATCTGGATCTTCAGTAAATACGGGAGTATTATTTAGCCAAACATTAGCTGGTGTTCCAGATAATGTTCCGGTAAAATTTACAGTTGTATTTGGAGCAGAATATGTTGCTGTTGTCGTTACATACGTTACTGGTGTTGTTTGGTTAAATATAACCTTAGTACCAGTGGGGAACGAAGATGTAACATCACCCTTGATTACAAAGCTAGACGCGGTATTAGAGACAAGTACAAACTCTACTGTCCCAGGTAAAATGTTAGCTGCAAATGGGCCACTACCTGTACCAAATATGCTTGCCGTCT
>Ga0118677_10012117_pt1 | contig 12732 bp, 12 predicted proteins | sample AliMusrvi5mmetaG_FD_86154 | JGI IMG/M metagenome (GOLD analysis project Ga0118677, IMG submission 86154)
AAAAAAATCTTTTTGGGGCTTCATCACTTTTGATGATACCACCTGAAAACTTTCGGGAAGCTTCGTCACATTTGATGATAACACCTGAAAACATTCGGGAAGTTTCATCACTTTTGACGATACCACCTGAAAACTTTCAGGAAGTTTCGTCACTTTTGATGATACCACCTGAAAATCTTTTTAGGGTTTCGCAATTTTTGATGAATACGATGAAGCCAATCGCTGGGTAGCTCAGTCACTTATGAAAGCTTTCCTTGAAGCTAAGGCGATTGCTTATCATGATTTGTATGAAACGGCAGCCCTTAAAACTATGTTGCCATGGTTAACTGCGCACGTAGAAGATGCAAAAAAATTATTTGGTAATGATTGGTGGTCTTATGGTTTAGAGGGCAATATGCAAGCCCTTGAGACTTTTACTCGCTATCATCATGAACAAGGACTTTCTCCTAAAAAATTAGAGGTCATGGATTTATTTGCGCCAGAGTCCCTCGAGGCTTTCAAGATCTAGGCTAGATCCCAAAGGTATGGAAATCTCACCAGAAATCATCAAAACTTTTTGTGTCATGCCCTTCAAATTTATAAACTCCGGAAGTTGGCCTGTCCAGAAAACTTAAAATATGCATTAATGTTGATTTACCTGAGCCAGAGGGCCCCATTATTGCCACAAACTCTCCCTCTTTTATTTCAAAACTGACGTCACGCAAAACCTGCGTTACAACATCATCATTAACATAATCCTTTTTCAGATTTTTTACTTCAATCAACGACATTATTGTTTCATATAAATAATAATTTCCTGTCCCTCGGTTAACCCAGAGGTAATTTCTACCAATCCACCGTCTGCCTGTAAACCGACTTGAACCTGGACTTCATGATAAGTCTTATTTTTGTCGTTATCGATAACCCTTGCATACTGCTTATCATTTTTATTAATTATTGCAGTGGAAGGAACAGCCAAAACATTATCTTTTTTAGCGACTAAAATTGTCATGTTAGCCGTCATGCCGGGCTTGATGCTTGGAACATTATCTAGACTTCCCTTAACCAAATAATTAACAACTCCGGAAATTATGGTTGCCCCCTGATTTATTGTTAAAACTTTTCCTGCAAAATGCTGATCTGGCCCAAGAGCATCAAAAGTATAATCAATCGACTGGCCAACCTGTAATGAAGCAATATTGGCCTCACTGACATCCGCCTCTGCATGTAAGTCTCCGATATCTTGTAAAATAACTGCTTCTTTAGACGGAACTGCCTGTTCTCCAACTTTTATATCTACTTGCGTTATTGTACCAGATGATGGGGCAACAATTATTAAATTATTTAAAATTGCCTGCGCGGCGTCAATCTGAGCTTGCGCCAAATCAACATCTTCTGAACGCGGAGTTGATTGCCTTGCCAATAAATTATGTTCTGCTGTTTGCACAGCTACTTTACCGGAAGCGACACTGCTTTGTAAGGAACTGACGCCACTTAACGCAGAACTAACTGCGGTTTTTTGCGAGTCTAACGCGGATCTATCAGCAGCAGTAACTCTTGAAATATAATTATCGGTGTCAACTTGATTCCTAATAACCTGCAGTGAAGTTAAAACACTGGCTAAAGAAGTGGAAAAATTAGAAATTGTCGAATCGATAACACCCGAAATGTTTGCTTGGTTTAGATTGTTTTGCGCGATAATTAAATTGTCGCCTATGTTTCTTCTATTATCATGAACCGGGCTCCAAGATGAATCTGCTGAAGTAAAGTATGTGTCTTGAATTACTTTTGCCTCTGCATCGGCATTAAAAATTGCGGTATACCCATTGTTCAACACACTAAATGCTCCAACGTATGCATTATTTAAATTAACTTTTGCTAAATTAACAGCATCTTGTAAGGATTGAATATCGTTTGTAGTTGCTCCATTTACTAATTTATCATAATTTGCCTGGGCCTGTGATAAATTAGCAAGAGCTGAAGACTGGTCAAGCGAGGCCAGTGTTTGTCCTTGATAAACCTTATCGCCTTCTTTCACCGAAACTCTCCTGACAACACCACTACTTTGGAAACTTAAACCCAAATCTGTCCCGCTAACAACCTGGCCGGTAGATAAAACCGTTTCCTGTAAATTTTGCTTAGAAACAAAACCTGTTTGTATAGAATTAGTATTATTTTTTGGTTTAAAAATAAAATAACCGATAACAATTAAAATTACAATAATCGCTATAATCCAGATATTTCTTTTTCTTTTTAAAAATTTGGGAATCTTCATGTATTTTTTATTAATTTTAAATTAGTTTGGTTATCAAACTATTAGTTTATCTTATTATATACTAAACGCTTTCGCGCCGTCAAGCCATTTTCTAAACTGACAATCAGAACTGTGAGAAGGCGGTGTTGGCAACCGAAGTATAGTTACCGCATCCTTAAAAATTCCATAAACATCTGCAGGATTTGTTTCTATCTCAACTATTTCTTTTCGAAATGGCAGGCGGTCAATAAATCCCCTGCTTTTATCTACAATATAAAATGCCAAATATCCCTTATCTTTTATCTTATATCCATTCTTTTCTAGAAGAAATGCATAAGTGTCTAACTGCAATTGAAATCTATCATAAACATTGGCCGCTGTGCTTCCTGTTGATTTATAATCTAATGGAGCTACTTGGCCATTATCAAATTCAAGAACATCATCTACCGCTCCAAATAAAGTTGCCTGTAAGGCTTCATCAAAATATCTTATGCCCGCCAAATTATTCCTCCACTGATTCAATAATTTTTGATTTGGAAAGAGATGAGCCTTGATATTATTTTCACGAAGCAATGGATGCGGCAAATTTTTCTCGCGGTATGTATCAAATTCTTCTTTTAACAAAGCATCAACCGCCGAATTTAAAGCATAAGGATATGGCGGAGGCCGTTTAATTCCTAAATTTTTGTCCAGCCAAAAACAATGCGGACATTCCAAAAATAGATTTAATGAATTCGGCGAAAGTTGTATTTTTTTGTCTGCCATATATTAATACATTTTATCATATATTTTGTGCAAAAAAAATCCCCACAAAGTTGCATAGCAACCAGTGGGGTTATATGAATAAACGTACTGCCAGTTACGGAAGTGGAATAACGTTGATCGCGCGTTTTTCCTGTTGCAACCGCAATATGGCATACAGCGCAGGATTCCGGCCGGCAAGGATTTTCAATGCTGCCAGAACCGCAAGTTTGGGGTTGGTAACAACCATCAACGGAACCTCGCTGGGCATACGCGTTGATGAATTGATGTCCACCGGATCCGGAACAGTGCTAATCACCGGTACCATACTATTGGCGGCGCATACAGGCCCCAGACCGTTGCTCATGCCGACATTGGTCACGATAACCGGATCAGGAAGCGGTTTAGAATCGCCCAGACCTTCGCAACCAAACTCCAAATCCTCCAGCATAAGCACCGACTGCTTCGTCTTCTTGTGACCTGAATTGACAACACCAACCATGCACACCCCAGGACACCTCTGGGAAAATTTTTCGAAAGCCTCCGCAAAGACGTCTGTCTTGTCATCGGGAGAACCGCTCCAAATGACCAACGTCTGCTCAGGAATCCGGAAAGAACCGGTAAGGGTTGCGGTCCGGCGAAGAATTTGTTCCATTACGGTGAGCCCTTCGTTGTCGCGATAGGCCTGCTTGGACAACTTCTGCCCGTCTTTCATAACGCGCCACGAATCGGCATCAATCACGTCGCCGATGCAAAGAGTGTTTGCATAACCTTCGCCATTACGCCAGCCGAACTCGATCTTCCAGTCCAGTAAATCGTAGCCGATAATTTTCCAGGCCTTCTCAATGATCAAAAAAGCGTGCGTATTCAACTCAGCCATAATCTTCATGACTTCCGGCCCATCACCTTGCGGGAAGATTTCATTGAGTGGGATCTTCAGGAATGGCTCTTGTGTCGCCAACGGAATATGCGCGTTATAGAGCAAGACATCCTTGCCAACGATTTTCATATACGGATCGTCACACGATTTGCCAGGTATACTTTCCGGGAACTTATGACCATTGAATTCGCAACCATGGGTCTTTAAGTAAAACTCTGTCACCAACTTCGGAAACACAGTGCCATTGGGAACGTGCGGATTGCGCTGAAGGTATGAACCTGTCGCAACGCGACGCGCCACAACTTCCAGTGGAATCATATCCAAGCCCGGCGCCAAGAACTCCGTTTGGCTGAGCTGTTTTTCGAATGCAACCGGCAAACCGCATTGTTTGAGCAGCGAGAACATGTTGCACGTTGTCGTAGTAGACAACTCGGCTTTATTTCTTATAATATCATGCTTCTCACCATCGCCGGCCGTAATGTCGTCTTTCGATTCAACTACGACCATGTCTGGCGACGCGAGAACATTCCAGATTCTCTTGGTCTTACCTTCGGAACGAGGAGCAACACTCTTATTTGCTGTAGCCATTTTACTACCTCCATTTTTTCAACGAACGTTTATGCTTTCTCGTGAAAGCTGGGTTAAAATTATCAAATTTACCGAAATTTGTCAATAAAAAATCCCGCAATGCAAATGCATATGCGGGTTATACTTTTCGTAAGGGAGAATCAAAGTTTTGCCAAACAGCCATTTTCGCCGGCTTTTTTACCAAGGACTGGGTTTTTTGCAACGACGCAATTTCACCCTTTTCGGCGCGACAAAGAAGTTCATACAAACCATCGGAACCCATATAAGCCTCTCCATTTTCTTTAAGAATAATTGACTGCCCGGGAATTTCAAATTGAGATGGCAGTAAAATCTTGCCACCCTGCTCGCAAAAGCCAACAGCAACAACATTCACATTGTACTTGGCATGACAGAGATATAATTTAAACATTCTGGGCAAAATTCCCGTATCGTCAACAATCGCGACTAAATAATAATCTGTAATGAACGCGGTGGTTGCAAGTAGCTTTAAGTCGTCGTGACTGTTCATCACGTCCACTCGAATTCTCAAGTCCCAATTGCGTTTTTCCAAAACCAACAGCATTTGCTGTAAATACGACTCATCGCAGCAAACCAACAAAACATCTTTTTTCTTTTCTACCGTGGTTGTCATGTATGACTCCCTTTTAAATAAGTTTACAATGTGCCGCACCCCATCATACGACAGGGCAAGAACCCGACCCTCGAGTTCTTAACCTATATTACTATATACTAAAATTTTGTCAAAAAAAGACCCGGGCGATTATCGCACCGGGCTATAAACTATCTTATTTAATACCAAAAATATTTGTGAAAAGACATGCTTCGTCTTTGAGACGATCTTGAATTGAGAAAACATTATTCCATTCGGTTTCAACATCAGACAAATTACCGAACAGCGCACGCAAAGCTGCATTCCATTTCTCGACATCTTCCTGCGTCGCATCAAGCTCTGGAATAACGCGCAACTCTGCTTTTTGTATAATGCGCTCAATAGACAAGAGCTCAAACGAAACACCAACAAATTTCTTTCCAAGCAGTTCATCGGCTTCACTTAAAGATTTGGGCGGATTTTTTCTTATGTCTTTCGCCGAATCCGTGGGCTGAAAAGCAATGAAACTTGCCAACTGCACAATTCGATAAGTTTCCTCGGTTGTGATGAGAAGCGGAGCCAATCTTTCACGCAAGAATTCTTTAGCTGGGCCAGCCGCCCAAGTCCCACGAGTGTCAATAATGTCTTGAATCATGTGATCTGGGTAAATTTGCAAACCTTCAATAACTTTTGTGCAAGAAGTCAAAGATCGCATCGCAACATGGAAAAGGTCTGGCCAAGCAATGCGCTCAACAGACGACTGCTCAATTGCCCGCTCTTCCCAAGTAGTGATGTTTTGCATAATCATAACCAGGTATCCCAAAGCCATTCTTCCCATGCCTTCCAGTTGTTCTGTAGCAATGGTATTTTTTTTCTGAGGCATGCGCGAAGATCCGGTCTGTTTTTTCCCAAAAGGTTCTTGGTAAATTGGCCGTGGCGATCTGGCACCAAGCCGTATGTCTGTGCCAATCTTGGAAATAACCAACACCAGCGCCGTTAAAGCTTCTGCCAAAGAGGCGTGAAGCTGGCGTGGCAAAATTTGGGTTGCGCCATAATACGGCTTAAATCCCAAAATTTGCAAAGCCTTTTCTTCAATCTGTGGCGTGACTCCGCCATAATTGCCAATCGCACCAGAAAGCTTAGACGTACGAAGTTGCCACAAGTTATCACTAACCTTTTGTTTGGCCGATACTAACTCCCTGTACCATGTTGAGCATCGCTTGCCAAATGTTTGAACTTCGGCAAATTGACCATGGGTAACTCCCATCATCGGACAATTACGATATTTTAATGCCTGCGCCTTTAACCCGTTTTCCAACGCGGCGCAACCTTCAAAAACACAATCAACAGACTGCTTAATGAGAATTAAAAAAGCTGTTTCTTCTGTGTCGTATGAAGTCATTCCCTCATGGAAATATTGGCGAAGTTCAACCGGTAAATGCCGGACTCTTTCTTCAACCCAAGCCTGCAAATCATGATTTGTCTCTTTTTCCCGCGCCTTCCACCAATCAAGATCAACCGGATTAGCCTCCAAGATGCTCTTAATTTTAGCGTGAGTACCTAATGGTATCAGGCCAAGACATTCTCGAGCTTCAATAACCGCCAATTCAACCTTCTGCCAAACTGCAACTTTCTGTGCATCTGTCCAAATTCCGGCAATCACCGGATTTTCATAGCGTCGTATCATTTTCTTATCTCCTTCGTAGTTAAATTTACAACGAGCCTGAACCCGACCTTCGGGTTTCTTACCCAATACTACTAATTTTACAAAATAAATCAAGCAATCTTAACATATCGCCACCTGCCAAACTGATCTTTAAAAAATTCGTAATTTTTATATTTATATTTTTTAATAAGTTTTTCTATTTCTTTTTTTTGCGGAAGAGCCTGTGGTGAGCTCGTCGAACGATCAAACTCCATAAAAATAACTCCCCCATCATTTAAATATTTATTCGCGTCTTTTAAAAACTTCTTAATATAAAAAAGCCCGTCGCCACCTCCAAACAGCGCCATTTTTGGCTCAAACTTTAAAACCGACTTTTGTATCTTATTTTTCCGAGTTTTAGGAATATACGGCGGGTTAGCGAAAATATAATCGTACCTCCCGCGAATGTTTGAGAAAACATCTGATTTAATAAAATTTGGACTATCAAAATACTGGTGTTTATCGGCAAAAATAACTCTTGCATTTTTCACATGATGCAAAATGGCTATTCCAATACACCCCGACCCAGAAAAAATATCCAAAAATTTACCGGCCGTAACATTCTTTAACGCCTCGCCGACCCAAAATTCCGTTTCGGTCCTTGGTATCAAAGGCTTTTTTGACAAATCAATTTTGCAACCCAAAAACTCAGTAAATCCAATTACATAGTCAACGGGCTCCCCCGCCTTTAATCGTTCAACATCTTTCTCAAAATTTTTGTTTGGCTTATTATCATACTTCTCTTTTAGAAGCCACCCTATTTCTTTTTCCATTTTTTAACTCTATCAGAATTATACCAATAAAAAAAGACTCATGTTAATGAGTCCGGGCGTAAATTATTAAATCTTACGCATGAGGATCGAGAATCATCTGTAACAATGCCATGCGGGTAAACAATCCGCTGTCGATTTGGTCGGTTAAATAAACTGCGCGCGAATTATCATCCACATCCGTGGTAATTTCGTCCACGCGGGGCAACGGATGCATAATGATTGCATCTTCTTTCATCATGCCGACAACCTCCCAGTTAATAATAAAGCGCCCCAAATTGCGATCACTCTTGTTGAAGTCTGAACCGCACTCTGTTTGAGTCCGCGTTTGGTAGATTACGTCTGCGGTTTCCGCGGCTTCACCAATATCAATAAGCTCCCTGAAGCTAACGTTATGCCGATTTAGATAACCCTTAACGTCTGGCTTCATCTGAAGCGTCCCGGGTGAAACAAAAGTAATATCAATGCCTTTAAACTTGCCGAGCAAGTAACAAAGAGATCGAACTGTCCGGCCGTTAAGTAAGTCGCCGGCCATGGCGATCCTCAAACCATCGATCGATCCGCGACGCTTAAAGATTGTCCTCAAATCCAGCAATGCTTGCGTTGGGTGCTGCCCCGGAGCGCGGTCTCCCGCGCTAATAATCGGCGCCCGCGAAACCTTAGCGGCGAACTCTGCACCAATTTCCTGGTTGTACCTTAACACAATCACATCGGGACGATAACGATTGATGACCCTGATGGTATCTGTGAGAGTTTCGCCTTTGCTGGCCGAAGAGAACTCGCCAGCGTTATCACTTGAAAACATAACTCGCCCACCCAGACAATCCATCGCTCTTTCAAATGACATCCGCGTACGAGTGCTAGGTTCATAAAAAAATGAAACCATTCTCTTACCCCCTAAAATATCACTGCCTCCCTGCTCAAAAATCTCTTGCATATGATCGGCTAATGGTAAAAATTGACCTTCAATCCATTCACGACTAAACTGCTGAGCCTCCACAATGTGTGGCCATCCTTCGAATCTTGTCTTCATGATTCTTCCTCCTATTTGTTTGTTGACAAAGGACACATTTTTTCTAATTCTACTCTTCCCAAAAATCATGTCAATACTCTTTATGCACAAATTGTCGCACAATAAAATCCGGCGCAACAAAAAACCCGCGAAAGCGGGTTTTAAATATTTATTTGATTCCGATTACCTCTATTTCTGTGTAGGGCTGTCTGTGGCCGGTTTTTTTACTCTCTCTTTTCTTGGGTTTATATTTGAAAATAATTATTTTATCTCCTTTTCCATGGCTTAAAATCTTTGCCTGAACTTCTGCCTTAAGCATTGGTGTTCCTATTTCCACTTTGCTGTCTTTTTCAACTAATAAAACATCGGGAAGAATAAACTCCTCTCCAATGGCTTTTTCTATTTTTTCTATTTTTAATTTGTCTCCGGGCTTAACAATGTATTGTTTGCCACCAGTTTTAATTATTGCAAGCATGTTATTTTTGTTTAGTTATAAAGATAGTTTATCACACTATTATTCACCAGTCAACTCTGGTCTATCGACTTCATCAATTTTTATCTTCGCCTCCCCTGCTGTTAACTTAACCACATCTTTATCTATCTTCTCCAATTCTTTGCCCGCTTTATTATAACTGCTCACGGCAGTATCTAAATGCTGGCCAAGTCTATTCATGTGTTCTGAGTAAGTAAACAAGTGCTTGCCCAATCTTTCAACCTCTTTAATTATTGTTTGCGCTTGTTCGGAAATTTTTTGATTTCTTAAGCCCTGCAAAACTGTTTGCAAATATGCCAAAAATGAAGTTGGCGAAACAACAATAACTTTTTTCTTCCCTGCATAATAAATTAAATTGTTTGTGTCTTCGGCTATTACCCCAACCTTATTTATTAATAAATCGTAATAAACTGCCTCTGATGGAATAAACATAAAGGCAAAATCCATTGTTTTTTCTTCGGGCCTTACATATTTTGATGTTTCGTCAATTCTTAGCTTTAAATCATTTACAAAGGCAACCTCTAGCCTCTTTTTTTCAGCAGAATCATTTGTCTGCAACATTCTATTATAATTATCTAAAGAAAACTTTGAATCAATAGGAATTATTCTTTTGTCTACAAAAACAACAGCATCAACAATTTCACCGTTAGAAAACGAATATTGCATTTGGAACGAAGCCGGCGGCAAAACATTCTTTAAAACTGTTTCCAAATAATATTCACCCAAAATGCCACGCTGCTTTGGATTCTTTAAAATATCTTGTAAAGATTTTAGCTGGTCGGCAAACCCAACCACTTGCCTGTTTGTTTCATCTAGCTTGGTTAATTTCTCAGTAACATTTCTAATTATATCAGCTGAGTGCTTAAACTGCTCCTGAACATTTTTATTTGATTCTGAAAGTTTGCTGTCTACAGCCTGCGCAACCTGGTTTAATTGTTGTTGCAACATTAGAAGCGAACCTTCTTCTTTCTTAACCGGCTCGGTTTTTTTTCTCAGTAACAAAAAAATTGCCAAAACCATCCCCACTGCAATTATTATTAAAAGTATTGTTGTTAAATCCATAGTTTTACTTTACTATATTTTTCGATGGACGCCAATAACGAAAATAAATTAATTTCACCAATTCCGACATTACAAAATAAACTGCCGCGAGCAAAAACACAATTAGCATTGGAATTAAAGATGGAGCAACAAAGTGGAACCAGGTTTGCCCAATTTTTAAATATGGCAAGCAAACAATAACAACTCCTGCAACGGCCGTAGACAGAATGAGCCAGAAACCGGGCTTTTTGGCTTTCCAAAACAAACCCCTTGTTCTTATTATAAAAATTAAAATTATGTCTGTCAGCAAACCTTCAATAAACCAAAGTGTTTGTATTGTAGCCGGTTTGTTTTTAAAAAATATAGTAAAAAATATAAAATCGAAAAGCGTACCAACTAGCGCCAAAGATATTATTAATGGCAAAACCATATGCAACTGATACATTTTTGGCTTTCTCAACTCCTCTAAATCAACTGCATCTGTAGCAATAAAAATCATCGGCAAATCAGATAATATATTGCTCAATAAAATTTGGACAGGAAGCATGGGCAAAAAGTTTACAAACAAAGAAATTACCGCCATTGAATAAAACTGCCCAAAATTATTAGACAGGGCTGTTTTTATATATTTATTAATATTTGCAAAAACCATTCTGCCATCTTTAATGCCGTTAACAACAACTCTTAAATCTTTCTGCAAAAGAATAACATCTGCCGCATCTCTTGCCACGTCTGAAGCCTCAACAACGGCAATACCAACATCGGCAGTCTTTAACGCAGGCGCATCGTTTACGCCTTCGCCCATAAACCCAACTTCGTATTTTTTTTGCAAAGATTTTATTATTTCATGCTTTACATCGGGAGATATTCTGGCAAAAACAGATTTGGCATCACAAGCGTCATCAAATTCCTCTTTAGATAATTCTGCCAGTTCCTGCCCGGAAATTATGTCTTCCTGACTGCCGGCCAATCCGGTCTGCCTAGCCACATACCCTGCCACCTCTTTTGAGTCTCCTGTAATAATTTTAATTTTAACTCCCAATTTTTTAGATAATGCAATAGCTTCTTTAGCCGTACTTTTTAAGGGATCGGTGTAAACAGAATAACCTAAAAATGTTAATCCTTTCTCGTCCGCCTCCGTAATTTTTTCTTTATCAATTTTTTTAAAACCCAAAGCTAAAATTCTTTTTCCCTCTTCGCCATCTTTTTCTATGTCCTCTTTTAATTCACTAAATTTTGCTTGCCCGCCGTAGCTTTGGCGGTTGCGAGAGCAAATTTTTAAGATAGATTCCGGCGCACCTCTTACAATTAAAAACCTCTCTTTTTTAAATGACTCAACCACAACAGCAGACCTCATTCTATAAGAGTCGAATGGCAACTCTGAAATAACTTTAAACTTTTTGGAATCTTTCAAAATATCGCGCCCGGCCCTGCTGAATAGTGCTGCATCAAAAGGGTTTAATATTTTTTCCTCTACTCTATCGGCACCGGCGCTTAAAACTGCATATAAGAAATATTTTTTGTTATCTGAAGAGACTATTTTTCCCAAAGACATTTTGTTTTGAGTTAATGTCCCTGTTTTGTCTGTGCATAAAACTTCTATATTTCCTAAATCCTCAACGGCTGACAATCTTTTCACAACCACATTTTGTTTGGCCATTTTTAAGCTTCCTTCAGACAAAGCAAAAGTTACCACTGCAGGCAATGCCTCTGGCAAAATACTCACAATTAAAGCAACCGAAAACAAAAGAAGTTCTAAAATGTTGCTTGTACCTTTCAAAAAAATGTTGACGACAAAAATTAAAATAATCGTTACTATAACAATCCTCATTATTAGCTTGCAAAAGTAAAGAATACTTTTTTCATATGTGCTTTCTCTTTTTATGCCAGAAATTGTTTTAACAATACCGCCAAAAACAGTATCTTTACCCGTGGCAACTACAAGCCCTTGCGCCTTGCCGGAAGTTATAGATGACCCGGAAAAAATTATATTGTTTGCTTTAAAAATTTCTTTTTCCTCGCGAGACAAGGCATCTATAGTTTTTGATACGGGACCAGACTCTCCGGTTAACACCGATTCATTCACTAAAAAATTCTGCATGGTTATTGCCCTTAAATCTGCATCAACTACGTCGCCCGCCTCCAGCAAAACAATATCTCCCGGAACCAAAAACTCTTTATTAATAATTTCCTCTTTGGAATTTCTTAAAACTTTAACTTTTTGAGGAATAAATTTCTGCAAAAGTGAAACTGCTTTTTCCGCCCTGTATTCTTGAAAAAATCCAATGACAACATTTATAAAAATAAAAGCTAAAACCGCAATGCTGTCAGCTAGTTGCCCAATTGCAATAGATATAAGCGCCGCAGCGAGAAGCAAATAACAAAACGGAGATTTAAACTGCCTTATTAAAACATTAAATGCATTGATGCTCTTCAATTTTACTTCATTCAATCCATATTTTTTCTGCGCCAAAATAACCTCCTTTTTTTCAAGCCCATTTATGGAGCTTTTCAAAATACCCAATGATTCCTCTGGTGATTTATTTGTGAATTGAGAGAAAATCATTAAAATTTAATAAAAATTTCCGTCATTAAGAAAACAATGTAAACAGAAAGAAGTATTAATCCTTCTGTTTTGGTCACTTTTTTCCCGGAGGCTATAAAAAGCAAATACAAAACA
>Ga0118677_10012118_pt1 | contig 12732 bp, 9 predicted proteins | sample AliMusrvi5mmetaG_FD_86154 | JGI IMG/M metagenome (GOLD analysis project Ga0118677, IMG submission 86154)
CATTATCACAAATCTTCACAAAAATGCAGTTTCCATCTTCATAGCCTGTAAATCTAATCTTTTTTTCTTTAATATCATTCATCAATAAAGCATCTTTGGCATTATTGACAAGATTTATGATAACTTGTACAAACTCATTTTCACTGCCTTGTATCCTTCCATTATATCTATTATCAAACTTATAGCCTATATGATGGCGAGTCAATGAGCCTTTTAGAAGGATCAGAATCCTTTGCCAGATCATCTCGAACGTAAAACTATCATTTAATTTACTTGGATGTAAAAAGCTGCGAAAATCATCAATGGTATTTGACATATAATTGATTTGAAACATCGATTTTTTAACCATTTCACTCATATATTCCTGATCTAGCTCTCCATATTCATACGTGTCTTCAAGATTTTGGATAATCAAGGCAAGCACATTTAACGGCTGTCTCCATTGATGCGCAATATTTCCAATCATCTCTCCCATAGCACTATGTCTGGACTGCACCAACATGATTTTCGATTTTTCCTCAATCTTTTCGTTGGCAGTAGAGAGTTCTTTTGTTACAACATTGATAAGATGTGTCAGTGCTTTGAGCGTACCTAGGGAATGGAGAGGATACTCTTTCGAAGATCTATTTTTGATACTTTTTTTCTCTACATGTAAGGAATTATTTTCCCACATTCCTATAATTGTCGTGCTTTGATTGAAGAGATAGTTTGTAGCATTTTTATGAAAAAATTCTCCATACGTACAAAAGCCTGCTATCGGTGCTATCAAACTCAGTGGCTCAAACTCCAAAGAAGCATTTTTATTTAAAAATCTTCTACGAGCCATACATGAATAAGAAAACAGAGACTCAACCGGATAGGTATTCATCGTATCTAAAAGATGATGAGACTGAAGCAAGATCTCATTGACCTCGCCGACTCCAAAGTGAACATACGTGCCCTGGGGAATATTTCCAGCAAATAACAGTGAGCCGTCTGATTCTTTTGCCAAAACAGCTCTGGCATAATTGTATCCGCCTTCATGAATAATAAGCGGGAATTCTATACCTATTGCAGGAAGTTTTCTCCCCGCTTCCTCTCCTAAGTATCTACTATAAACTTCAGCGGCTGGCTGATTGTCTATCGTATAAACATGGTTTTTTTCAGAGCCTGTTACTAACATTTTTTTGCCTATAGGTATCCATCCGAAGCTAAAATCTGTTACAACATTCAGATCTCTTCCATCAAGAGCAACTGCAATAACACCGTTTTCTACGATTCCTTCATTTGTAAAAATATACGTACCGCTAAAGGAAGCATTATCACCGGCCAATCCTCCTGAAATAATGGTATTTGGATGTATAGAGCCAAATCCTTTTAAAAACTCATCAGCGTTAATGTGCAAACCATCAGCAAAGCTGATCACCGCTTTTGTATCTTCAAAGACTATCGATGTTGCAAGCTCGGCACCATTTTGAAAACTATCTCTGTGTTTCATCTCAGAGGAGGAGCGATAAGATCTGATATGACTTTTTTCAAAAAAAGTAAAAGAGAGCACTGTCGTACCAGTATAAACAGAAGATCCAAGTATCTCGCCATCTGTCGTAGAGCCCATGATAATGGCATCTGGCATAAATATGTGCAGTTCATTGATGAGCGCATCAATAAAGTTTTTGTCACACTTATGAGTAAAAACTTGAATGAGCTTTGAAGAAAAATTTTCTTGCAGATAAGATTTAACCATCTCTTTATATAATGAGTTTGGCGTATAAAGTGTATTGACACTAAACATAATACCTTCCTACCTTTTGATCTTAATTTCAAAGATCTTTTTTTCATTTTCAAGTAAAAAAACATCTCCATCATGCGCTGTGGCTATCTGCTTACAGAGGATCAGTCCAAGACCGTTGCCTTTGACTTTAGTGCTTTTAAATGCTTCAAAAAGAGCCTTTTTATTTTCAATAGGCACACCAGAATCATAAATATAAAAGTGATGAAACTCTTCGTCTTGCTTGTAACTGAGTTCAATAATTCCCTCTTCCTCATCATCAAGTTCGATCGCATCGATGGCATTGATAAGAAAATTTGAAAACATCATCAAAAGAAGATCAAAATCGCCATAAAGGGTAAAATCATCCTCTAAAAAACGAAACTCTATCTCTTTTGAGTAGCTATAATAAGTCGTTATTTCATTTAACGCGTCTTGAATCTCTTTCCAATGCAATGATTTTTTCTCGGCACTCACACCTTTAGAAAACATCAAAGTCGATTTAATAATCCGCTCAATTCTATAGATCGATTTTTCTATCTCAGTCACGATAGCAATATTTTCTGGTTTAACCCGTTTTTTCAGTGTCGAAGCAAGCAGAGCAATAGAACCGATGGGATTGCGTATCTCATGAGAAAGATGTGCGGCCATCTGTCCCATAGTTGCGAGGTTTTCTTTACGTTTTTGTTCGGTAATATCTGTAGCGCTGATAAGATATTTATCCTGATAGTTACTAATGCGCACAAGATAAGAATTCTCTTTAAAATTGATCTCATAATCATTTTCATCAAGACGAAGTATCACTAAAATTTCAGAGAGTTCTTTGGCTTGAGAATTTTGTAAAAATACTTTACCATCATTTTCAAGTATCCAGATCGCATTTGGCAAAAACTCCACAACTTTTTCTATAGTGTCTTGAAGATGTCTATAAGAAGCTTTCAATTCTCCAAAATTACTCTCTATCTTGTAGGTCTGCTCGATTAAATGCTGAAGCTCTTCTTGCGTTATCATCTAAATCTCAAGCAATATTTTGTATAAGCTGTAAGCATCATCACTACCCGCACTTTCTCGGATGGAGTGCATTGCATAAGTCGGCACACCGATATCTATGGTATCGATCCCGATCTTTGCCGCCGTAATAGGTCCAATGGTTGAACCACAGGCCATATCGCTTCTGGTAACAAATATCTGAGTTGGCTCACCCACTCTTAAAGCAGTATCTAAAAATCTCGCTATAGTCTCAGACGAAGAGGCATAACGCTGATTTGAGTTTACTTTGACTACAACTCCCTGATTGAGTTTTGGCGCATGCAGAGGCTCATGTTTGTCTGCGTAGTTTGGATGCACGGCGTGGGCGTTATCCGCAGAAATGAGCAGAGAACTTCTTGCAAATCTTGCTTTAGCTTCGGCAGTTGGGAACATTCGATCAATCACACTCTCTAAAAATGAACCGCCAGCTCCACCCACACTTACACTTCCAACCTCTTCATGATCTGAGCAGATTATCATCATCGGCTTTTGCGTAGAACAGATCGTGATAAGAGAAACATAACAGCTTAAAAGATTATCAAGTCTTGCACTTGCAATAAACTCATCATTAAATCCGACATAAGAAGCTTTTTGAGTGTCATACAGACTCAGATCATAAGAAAGTACTTCTTGACAATCTTCTATCATCTTCGTCAGCTCACTTTTGAGTGAAAAGTCCTTACATGTAGAGACAATTGGAGGCAGATGATTTTGCTCATTGACTGTTTTAGAGATATTAACATCACGGTCAAGATGAATTGCTAAAGATGGGATAATCGCCACTGCTTTTTGCATATCGATGAGTGCTGATTTGAGTCTTGCATCTACGCTTTTATAGCTCACACGCCCTGCGATGCTGAGATCTCTATCAAACCAAGGATTTAAAAGTACACCTCCATAAGTCTCAACACCAAGCTGAGTAATCCCATCTTTTTTGATCTCTGCATTTGGCTTGATCTTTAAATTTGGAGAATCGGTATGCGCACCAACTAAAATATACTCAAACCCTTCATAATAGTTAAAAGCGATAATCGAACTATCAGCTCTCACAACGAAATAACTATTTCCAGTAATAAGATCAAAATCTTCTTTCTCATCAAGTTCTATAAATCCAGCATTGAGCAACATCCCACTCATATTTACAACCACATGAAAGGGTGTCGGCGAAGCATCCAAAAAACCTAAAAGTGCGTCATTAAAATCTTGTTTTGTCATTATCTCGTTCTCCTATAAAATATTGATAAACTCTAGCTGTTGCAGCTCTTCTAAAATGCTGTTATCTACGCCAATAGCCGTGTCGATAAGTACATTTTGCAGTTTTGAAACGATGCTCAGTTTCAAAGGGCGACGTCCCGGATGTCGTCTTACAAGTGCATAAAGTTCTTCAAGCTCTTTTGTTGCAGAGTTGAGATGAATGCTTACATGTAAGAGTTCCTGAGGTTTTTCAACAACAGTTGTTTTTACTTTTTTAGACTCTTTTTTCGCCTCTTTGAGAGAAAGAACTTTTAAAACGGCTATACGTGTAAACATCTCTGTATGGGTTACTTTGACTTTAAAAGCGACTGGTTCATCAAGGTTCATCGTCTGTAGTTCTTCGAGCTTATCGGAAAAAAGCATCATCTCGATATTGCCATGAAAGTCCATCAATGTGACGATGCCAAAAGCATTTCCTTTTTTAGAGACTTTTTTTTGTATCTCTTCAACTTTTCCAATAAATATCGCCGTTGAGCCATCACCGATATTTTCTATCTCTGAAGAAAGCGAGTATGTAAGCTCATCCATCTCTTGACGGTAAGAATCCAGCGGATGCCCTGAAACATAAAATCCGAGGGTATTTTTTTCAAACTCGAGAATCTCTTTAAGTTCATATTCATCAGAGTTTTTCAGTTCAAGTCTCACCTCTGTGATCTCAGCATCATCTCCAAAAAGACTTCCCATAGCATTTTTCTTCGCATCACTTGCTTTTTTTGCAGTTTCGACAAGCAAATCTATTTGATCTAATAGTGCTTTTCTTGAAAATCCAAAGCTATCAAATCCACCCGCTTTTATAACAGATTCTATAACACGTTTGTTTACCTTTTGAGGCTCGATGCGGTTAACAAAATCCTCCATCGTGGTGAACTCTCCGCCCTCTCTTATGACCTCAAGTATGGTTACAACCGCCGCACTTCCCACACCTTTGATAGCGCCAAGACCAAAAAGAATAACATCCTGACCATCTTTTGTTATCGCTGAGAACTCTAACTGAGAATGGTTTATATCAGGAGGAGAGAGCGTGATTCCCATATGTTTTACTTCATCGATGTACTTCACGACTTTATCTGTATTGTCTTTCTCACTTGTAAGTAATGCCGCCATAAACTCATTTGGATAGTAAGTTTTAAGCCACGCAGTCTGAAACGTGATCATCGCGTAAGCTGCTGAGTGAGATTTATTAAAACCATATCCCGCAAACTTTTCTATCAGATCAAAGAGTTCAGAAGCTCTTTTATAGTCATATCCCTGCTTTGCCGCACCGCTTGCAAACTCATCGTTATAAACAGACATATCTTTTTTCTTACCCATCGCACGGCGGATAATGTCAGAATATCCAAGAGAAAAACCACCAATAGTCTGAACAATCTGCATGACCTGTTCTTGGTAGACGATGACTCCGTAAGTGTTTTTAAGGATCGGCTCCATCGTATCAAAAGTATAAGCAATAGCCTCACGTCCATGTTTACGCTCGATAAAGCTGTCAAGCATCCCCGACTCCATCGGTCCCGGACGATAGAGTGCAAGTACCGCGATAAGATCTTCAAAACTATCAGGCTTCAAACGTTTGTTCAAATCCTGCATACCCGATGACTCTATCTGAAACATTCCGATCGTATCTCCGCCACGAACGACATCATAAACCTTTTGATCATTTTCATCTATCTCGTGCCAGTCAATAACTTTGTCGTATCGAAACTTGATAAGTTTGATGGCATTATCGATAACATCGAGTGTTTTGAGTCCCAAGAAGTCAAATTTAATAAGATCGACATCTTCAAGATAATTCAGTGAATACTGAGTAACAAAAGTATCTTCGCCTGAGGGCTTATAAATAGGTGTTTTTTTCCAAAGTTCTTCATTTGAGATAACAACACCGGCGGCGTGCATTCCAGAGTTACGTTTAAGTCCTTCGAGTTTTTTACTAAACTCCCAAACACGTGCAACTTGAGGATCTGTTTCTATCATCTCGACAAGTTTTGGCTCTTTTTGGTACGCACCTTCGATAAATTCGCCCTTTTTGCTTTTACCGTTAAGAGTGATACCTAGCTCGTCAGGAATGAGTTTTGCCATCTTGTCCGCTTGAGAAAGAGGCATATCAAGGACACGAGCGACATCTCGGATAACTCCTTTTGCAAGCAATGAACCAAAAGTGATGATCTGTGCGACTTGATTTCGTCCATATTTTTGCACCACATAGTCGATGATCTCCCCACGACGCGCCTGCATAAAGTCCATATCGATATCGGGCATGCTCACGCGTTCAGGATTTAAAAAACGCTCAAAAAGCAGATCATATTTGATTGGATCAATATCCGTGATCTCTAAAGAGTATGCGACCAAACTTCCAGCCGCAGATCCACGTCCAGGCCCAACAGCAATGCCCATCTCTTTTGCGACTTTTACGAAATCCCAAACGATTAGCATATATCCCGGAAATTTCATAGAGTTGATAACATCCATCTCAAACTCTAATCTTGCTTTGTACTCTTCATGTTTTTCTTGTGCCACATGAACTAAACGCTTTTGGAGTCCATTGCGACAACAAAAGATAAAATACTCTGCATCATTTTTATCTGACGCACTTTTCCAAGCTCTTTTTTCATCTTTTGAAGCATCACTAGGCAAAGGTTCATCTTCTGCATTGTCTATAGTTAAGCCATCATTTTTAGAATATTCAGGCGTAAATTTAAAGTTTGGAGGAGTTGGATCACCGAGTTTAAGTTCTAGTTGGCACTTTTCTACGATCTCTTGCGTATGTTCCAAAGCTTCGGGGATGTCCGCAAACAAACGTGCCATCTGTTCTGGAGATTTGAGATAAAACTCATGCACAGAGTGACGCATGCGTTTTGGATCATCATAAAGTTTATTCATCCCAATACACATAAATGCTTCGTGATACTGAGCATCACCAGGGTAAGTATAGTGAGTGTCATTTGTTGCGACTATCTTGATATCTAGTTCTCGTCCAAGACGTAAAACTTGTTCATCTATAAACATCTGATCGCCGATGCCATGGCGCATCATCTCTAGGTAGAAGTCATCGCCAAACATATCTTTGTATTCTAACGCTGCTTTTTTTGCACCTTCATATCCAAGAGCACCATTTTTTACGTTACGTTCATTTTGTAAGTTTAGATGCCAATTCACCTCGCCTTGAAGACATGCAGAGGTACAAATAAGCCCTTCGCTATGTTCACGAAGTTCTTTTTTATTGATACGAGGAAAATAATAAAATCCCTCTATAAATGCTTTAGATGAAAGGTACATGAGATTTTTATAACCGATCTCATTTTTGGCAAAAAGACAAACATGAAAACGCTGTTTTGTAGACTTATCATCTATCTCTTCACCATTATGGATATAGCCTTCCATCCCGATTATGGGTTTTAAACCTGCGGCTTTCATCTGATGATAAAAATCAATAGCACCAAACATATTGCCATGATCTGTCATAGCGATGGAAGTCATGCCAAGTTCTTTGGCACGTTCTACAAGATTTGATATTTTATTTGCACCATCAAGGAGTGAATATTCTGTATGGAGATGAAGATGTGTAAAAGCGGGTTTTTTGCTCAAAATAACTGCCTATAAAAAAAGATTAGTATTTTTTATTATAGTGAGATAAGATAAAATCTAGGTTTAAAACAGAGCTTACTTAACGATGGTCACGAACACATCTGACTTGTGCAGTTTCACATTTGTCATCCGTATAAGTATGGGCGTACTGCATATATACAAGCCAAGCTAAAGTATCATCTTCTTCATAATCCTCACCTGTCCAATACTCACCTTTTGTACCAAATTTGAATTTTCTAGCAACTGTAGGATGTTGCACCATATCTGTAATGCTTAAAAGTTCTTTTCTCATCGGCATACGCCAATCACCATGTCCCTCTAACTCAAGAGTACTACAGTAGCTTTTAGACATTTTCAGTATCTTTTCATCAGCTTCTACATGCGCTGTATCTTCCCACTCTAGATGTGTTTGGGTATCGACAAAAGTTTGATTTTCTGCATATGCAATTAATTGAAAAAATAGAAAAAACAAAATACTTTTCATATGACCTGCCTGTATAAAAGTTTTAATAACGATAGATTATAAAATAGATGTACTGAAAAATGAGTAAAACAGAATGAAGGAGAAGAAGAACCGCCCAAAAAGGGCAGTTATTAAGAGGTGATTAGAAATCGCCTTTTGCAGCTCTTGCAGGAATCTCTTCCATAGCTTTTTTAACTAAGACAGCAGAATCTAACATCTCTTTTGGAAGTGTATGCCCACCATAAATCGCAAGTGTCATATCCATACTGATAAGGTATGCATCACCATTTCCGTATTGAATATACATAATTCTACATGGCATAAAACCACCATAGTAACGAGAGTAGTTCAAGAATACTTTAGCAGTTGTAAGATTACATAAAGACCAAATTCTTGCTTCTTTTACTTCGTTTGGCGCGGCATCTTCTTTAGTATACATTTTCACATAACCAGTTAAACGCATATTATACTCTTCAGTAAGTGCAGTAATTGATTCTTTTACATCATCACCTTTGATACCGTCTTGAACTTTCCACTCTTTCATCATAGCTCTTGCTGGATCACCATACTCTGCAACTTTTGAAAACATAGCATCGTACGCTGGCATAGCACCATCATCTAAAGTATGTGCTTTTGTTACCGCTGTCCAACCCATATGCATTGTTGAACATCCACTCATCGTTAAAACCATAGCTAGTGCAAAAGCTGCACCTAAAACTCTTTTTATCATTTGAATCCTTTTTTATATTATTTACATGTAACGTTTATGTACTCCAAAATCCATGTAATTTTGAAGATTAGACAAGAATTGTATAACAGATAACTTTGCTTTTTCCTGAAATATTTGATAACTTTTTGATATATAAGCAAATTTTATCAATTGTTTTTTTGAAACAGGTGAAAATTTCGATGAGTTACACAAGAAGAAGGCTTATCTAGGAGGATTTGAAAAGATTTTATTTTATAGTTTAGATTTTAGAATATGACATATAAGAAAAGAAACTCTTACATGTAAGAAGATTTTTTAGCAAAAATCGGCTAAAAGTCCTTCTTTGACATTTTGTTTTATCTCTTCACCGACAAGAATCTTGACGATTTCAAGTCCAAAACAGATGGCAGTCGCAGGGCCTCGTGAAGTAAGAATATTTTTATCGCTTATAACTTTTTTTGTTGCATCATAACCGTTATTACCTATTTGTTCTTCTACAGATGGATAACACGTATATTTCTCTTTTAAGACACCTGCTTTGTCAAGCGCAAACGGAGCCGCACAGATTGCGCCGATATGTTTGCCTTTAATATCCATCTCTTTTAAGAGTGACTGTACTTTTTCATGTTCTGCTAGGATTTTTGTACCACCCCAACCACCGGGAAGTACGATCATATCGATCATATCCGCAGTAACATCGTTGATACTTTTGTCAGTTTTGATCGTGATACCGTGAGCTCCACAAACTTCACCATCTGTGTCCACAGAAGCGATGATCACCTCTATACCTGAACGTCTTACAGTGTCGATGATCGAGATAGCTTCGATCTCTTCAAAACCAGTTGCTAAAGCTACTAAAACTACGGCCATCAGATCTCCCTTAAAAAGATTATTTTACTTTTTCTAGATACTCGCCATCAACAGTGTTTACTTTGATAGTGTCACCCTCTAAAATATGGTAAGGAACTTGAACAACCGCACCAGTCTCTAAAGTTGCAGGCTTTCTACTTCCACTTGATGTATCACCTTTGAAGTTTGGAGGCGTGTCAGTGATAAGAAGTTCCATAGTTTCAGGAGCACTTACAGAAATAGCATCATTTTTATAAAAAATCATATCTACGTTAATCCCGTCTTTCAACCATTTCATAGCGTCATCACACTGCTCATACGTCAAACCGATTTGATCGTAAGTATCGTTATCCATAAACTGAAGCATTTCGCCATCATCATAAAGATACTGCATAGTCTTGTATTCAATTATAGGAACTTCAAATTTATCACCTGCATGAACAGTTTTCTCGATAACTTTACCATTCATAAAGCTTTTCACTTTCATACGAACAAATGCCGCGCCCTTGCCTGGTTTAACGTGTTGAAATTCAACTACTTTATAAGGCACGTCAGAGATTTCCAAACGCACATTTTTCTTGATATCGCTCATACCGATTGTTGCCATATTATCACCCTGATTTTAAAAAATTTACGCAATTTTACCGCAAAGAGGCTTACATGTAAAGCTTGCCTCGCTCAAGACGAATAAAAATAATTTCTAGAAAAGTCCTCGAAGCATCAAATGCCAATACATCAACTCTAACATATATCGATCAAACTCCCACCACATCCAACGAGGTTTCCAATAGTCTAAAAATGGGATAGTTGGTTTTGGTCCTTCGTAGTTAAACTCTGCCATTAAAATCTTTCCGTACTGCGTTTTGAGCGGACACACAGTATAACCGTCAAAATTTTCTTTAAGCTCTTTGCCCTGCATCACTGCTAAAAGATTTCCAACTACGACTGGTGCTTGATGACGAGCTGTTCCACCCGTTTTTCCCATAGGTATACCACAGACATCGCCGATACCGAAGATATTTTTGTATTTGTTGTGTTGAAGCGTATTTTTATCTACATCAAGCCCTTTGTCATTAAGAAGATTTGACTTCATAAGAGCATCAGGCGGTGTCATAGGAGGTACAATATGGATAAAATCGTATTTTACGACAACCTCATCAGCAAAACTTTGCATTGATTTATCACCGAAATCTGGATCTATCACCTCTTTTTCATACGCATGAACAAAGGTAGCTTCTTTCGCTTTTACATCTATAGAGCGTAAAAAGTGGGAAAATTTTGTTTCAATCTTGTCGTAACTTTGTTGCACCTTAGTAAGTTCTTCATCTACTTTTGGCAAATGAAAGAGATTTTTAAGTCCAGTATAAAAATGGTAGTCGGCACTAAGCCCAGCTTCTTTTAAATAATCAGCACTCAGATAAAGCATCTTTTGTGGTCCGCCGCCGCATTTTATAGGAGAATCGGGTTGTGTGTAGAGGACTGTCGGTCTTTTAATTTTTGCCGCTGCTTTTAGATCATTATACCAATCCCATGTAGCAGTCGCTCCGCGAGCCGTACCTTTTTCGAGATCGCTTAAGTAAACGCTTGTGATCCCGTTTGTTCCGATATCTTCCTCTTTTAATCCCTTAATCTTGTCAAAACGGTTTACAACGCCTGTTGCGACAATCATAAAGTCATAAGCAACCACTTGACCCCCACGAGTCGTGACTTTTTTGTTCTCAGGATCAAAACTTGCCACTTCATCTTTTATCCAGTTTACATTGCTTGCTATGAAATCTTTATTTGGTTTTTGTAGATCTTCCTGCTTCATAAGTCCCGCAGCTACAAAAACCTGTCCCGGTTGATAAAGATGCGTTTCATTTGGAGCAATGATAGTTATATCAGGATTTGAGATCGATCTGTTTAATCTTGCAAGCGTCATGATAGCGCCGCTTCCACCGCCGACTATAAGAATTTTACCCTTGACGTCAACTGCTTGGGCATCTGTAACACTTCCACTTCCCATAGATGCAAGAACCGTCGCAGCAACAGGGGAAATACCAATCAACTTAAGAGCCTTACGCCTTGACATAGCACCTTTTGGGGCACTTACTTTAAACAACTCCGACAAGTTCTCGTTTTTCATGGGCTATCCTTTTTTGATATAAAAATACTATATCCAAGAATAGAACAGTTATGCTTTAACTATACTTTTTTTCATCAATCATATTTATCAACTTTTAAAAGTTCTGACATACAACTCTTCCACTTTCGTTCTCGCCCAAGGTGTTTTTCTCAAAAATTTTAGACATGAACTGATAGTCGGGTTTATCAAAAAACAGCGAACATTTATGCGACGGCTTAACTCTTCAAATCCAAAATGATCCACCAAACTCTCCATAATCTCCTGCAACTTAATCCCATGTAAAAGATCGTTCCTATTTTTTTCTGCTTCACTCATTTGTTTTTCCTTTTGAATTAGTTAACATCTCTTCTGCTTTTTTAAAGTTTTCATCATCTGCATAAAAATACTCTTCTAAAAGCGGTCTTATCTTGTACTCTTTTACAAACTCTAAATCTTCATCATCGTTTATATTCATAAAATAGCTATGCCCCAACATGTAATCTTCACTAAGTTTTTCTTTAATAAAACTATTTAACGTATTAAACAACTCTTTTGCTCTTACATGTAGGATTAAACTCTCATTTGGTTTCATCTTCAAAAATGTAAATCTTCGTCTTAATGCTATATCTATAGTCGCTATTGATTTGTCAGTTGAGTTCATGGTTGCTATGATGTAGAGGTTTGAAGGTACTTTAAACTTCTCTTTTGAGTATGGAAGAGTTACTTCATACATATCTCTTTTATCCTCTTCTATAAGCGTTATCAACTCTCCAAAGATTTTAGAGATATTTCCTCTGTTTATTTCGTCTATCACTAACAAAAAATTCTCTCCCCTTGTTAATTTAGAAGCCCTGTCTATTGCATTTAGCAAAACTCCATCTTTAGGATAGAAGCGCCCTTCAGTATCAATGTATATTCCTCCAATAAACTCATCATAAGAGGTAGATGGGTGAAATTGGATAATAGAATACTGTGAGTATTTTGGGATAATCTGACTC
>Ga0118677_10012119_pt1 | contig 12732 bp, 15 predicted proteins | sample AliMusrvi5mmetaG_FD_86154 | JGI IMG/M metagenome (GOLD analysis project Ga0118677, IMG submission 86154)
GGCGAAGGCCGTGCTGGCCTGGGTCGTCGCGCGCCGGGTGCGGTCGGCCGAGTCGAAGGCCTGGGGCGGCTGACGGGCGAGGAAGGCGGGACGGGCGCTACGGCGCCGGGACGCCCTTCGCCTTGTCGCGCCGGACGCCGCGCGTGCCGAGCGCCCTGTCCTTCGCGCGCATCGCCTTGAAGAAGTCCTTCAGGACGGCCGCGCACTCGGGTTCGAGGCAGCCGCCCGAAATCTCCGGATAGTGGTTCAGCCCCTCGACGGCGAACAGGTCGGTCCTCGAACCGCACGCGCCCGCCTTGGAGTCCTTCGCGCCGTAGAACACCGCGCGCAGCCGCGCCTGCTGGACGGCCCCCGCGCACATCGGGCAGGGCTCGAGCGTCACATAGAGGTCGCACCCGTCGAGGCGCCAGGAGCCGAGCTTCCGGGAGGCCTGGCGGATCGCGTCCATCTCGGCGTGCCGCGTGGCGTCCTGCCGCGTCTCGCGCTGGTTGCGTCCGCGGCCGACCACGACCCCGTCCTTCACGACGACGGCGCCCACCGGCGTCTCGTCCTCGCGGGCGGCGAGGCGCGCCTGGGCCAGTGCCATCTCCATGAAGCGGACGTCGGGTTCCGGACCGTACATGCCGCGTGCCGCCCGCCTGCCGGTCATTCCGCGAGGATCTCGGACGAGCCGAGGGCGCGGATGCGGAGGACGGAGGGGGAGTCCGCGCCGAACAGCGCGCGGAGGTCGGCGAGGTAGGCGCCGAGGAGGTCGCGCGGGACGAAGGCCTGGACCGTGCCGGCGAATCCGCCGCCGTGGACGCGGCAGGCGCCTCGGCCCTTCAGGGCGCGCTGCGCGGCGGCGAGGCCGATCGCGAGCGGCTGCTCCTCGGGGTGGCCCGACACGGAGATGTTCTGCAGGAGAGTCCAGGAGCTGGCACCGGATTCGTTCACGAGCCGAAGGAAGTCGTCGACGTCGCCCCGCTTCAGGGCCTCCGCCTGGGCGAGGACGCGGGCGTCGTCGGCGAAGAAGTGCATCGCGCGCAGGACGGCGCGGTCGCCGGCCTCGCGGCGCACGTCGGCGATCCTAGCGTAGAATTCTGCCGGGCGGACGGAGCGCAACGTCTTCTGGCCGAAGAAGGCGGCGACGCGGCGCATCTCGGCCGGAATCGCGGCATACTCCTCGTTCAGGTCGGCGTGGCTGCCGCCGGTGTTCGCAATCACGAGCGCGTAGCCGGCCCGGTCGAGGTCGAAGGCGACGGGGGAGAGGACGGGCGCAGCGGAGTCGGCGAAGTCGATCGAAAGGAAGCCGCCGACGGCGCAGCCGCACTGGTCCATCAGCCCGCTGGGCTTGCCGAAGAATCGGTTCTCGGCGTACTGCGACACGATCGCGCGGGTCACGGCGGGGATGCCCTCGCCGTTGTAGAGCGCGCTGAACACCGTCGCGACGAGCACCTCGAAGGCGGCGGAGGAGCTGAGTCCCGAGCCCTTCGGTACTTCGCTCGTCGTGTACGCGTCGAAGCCGCCGACCTTGAATCCGCGCTCCGAAAGCCCCGCCGCGATGCCGCGGACCAGGGCCGCCGAGCGGTACCGCTCCGGCGCCTGGGGCTCGAGGTCGTCGAGAGCGATCACGTCGGTCCTGTCGTAGCCTTCGGAGTGGATTCGCACCACGCGGTCATCGTTGGGCGCGGCGAAGGCGAGGATATCGAGGTCGACCGACGCGCACAGCACGTGCCCGTTCTGGTGGTCGGTGTGGTTGCCGCCCACCTCGGTGCGGCCCGGGGTGGAGAAGGCGCGGACGGCGGCGTGCTGCGGGAACATCCCGGCGAAGAGGCCGGCGAGGCGCGCGTACCGGGCCCTCTCGCCCGAGAGGCGGAGCGGGTCCGGGCCGTAGAGTTCGACGAGGGCGTGCTGTCCGGACCTCGAGTCCAGGAGGGTCGGTATGCGGTCGAGCGCGACCATCGCGGTTCCCCCTTGTCGGGTGGGCCTGTCTCCAGGCGGTGAGCCATGCCTCATTATACAGGAGGCGTGGCGCTCGGCGACAGGGCGGGATGTCGGAACGGCCCCGCGATTTGTCGCGGAAAGCGGCCGGGTCGGCAGGCGATTGACGGTCCCCCCGGCCACAACCTATAATCACAGGGCCGAGCTCGCATAGCTCAGCTGGACAGAGCAGCGGTTTCCTAAACCGGAGGTCGGGGGTTCGAGTCCCTTTGCGAGCACCAGGAGAACCCGTCAACCAATAGGGTTGGCGGGTTCTCTGTTTTTCCAGAGATATGGATGCCGGACGAGTTTTGGCACGTTTTTGGCACGATGGAAGAGTTGTGCAATCGAGGGGCCCTTGCCACTCCCCCCTCATATAAAGTGGGGATGGCAGAGAACTTCTCGATATCGGCCGGATCTTCACGTCGTCGTCTTCTTCTGGCGAGACTTCCTGCGCGGCTTCTGCGGCGCAAGGAGATCGCCTAGTGCTTCAGCCGCCGCTGCATCCGCGGAACGGATGGCATGCGCGTAGATCGCAGTCGTGCTGGTCTGCGCATGACCGAGACGCTTCGAGACCGTCGTCAGGTTGGTGCCCGCTGCGATCATGAGACTGGCGTTCGTATGCCGCAGCCCGTGGATGTTCCCGTGCGGCAGGCCGTGCTTCCGCAGGAAGCCGCTGAACCAGCGCGTCAGGTCGTCCGGATTGAAGTACGAGCCGTTCCAGCGACAGAAGACGAGGTCGTGCTCCTGCCACATGCCTTCTTCGCAGGTGCGCCGCTGCTCGAGTTGCCACTTCTGATGCTCGAGGAGGAGATGCACCGCCGCGGCGGACATCTTAAGGACCCGGACCGAGGAACGGCTCTTGGGGGGTTTCTCGAAAATGCCGCGGCCGGGGATGTATTGGATCGCCCGGACCACCTGGACAACCTGCTTGTTGAAATCGATGTCCGACCACTTGAGCCCGAGAAGTTCGCCCCTTCTGAAGCCCAGATAGATTATGAGGATGGCCATGGTCCGAAATTCCGGTGGCTCGGTCTGCAGCAGTTCGACCAGCTTCCGTGCCTGGGTATCGTCCATGAAGACCGGGTCCGTCTTCTGGACTCGCGGAGCTCTGACCCGGTCCGCCGGGTTGGACGGGATGATCTGCCACTCGACCGCGGTGGTGAGCATCGAGCTGATCAGGCGGTGGTAATGGAGGATCGTCCGACGGGACAGTTGCTCGCGTCCCACCTTCTGAAACGCGTCTCCCGACCGGAGTCCCAGAGCCTCGGACAGCTTCGTGGCGGTCGACTTGTAGACGGCACCCTCTTGTAGAACAATGCGGACGGTCGATTCGGACAATGCCGCCTTTCTCGCAAGGGCAGGCGCCTTCATCCCGGACGTCGACACGGCGTCCAGGAATCCACGGGTCGCCCGATAACGCACATCTTTCCGGATGCCGCATTCCTCGAGTTCGGCGTAGAAGGCGATCAGGTGGTTCGGCTGGAGCTTATCCAGTCGAACGTTGCCGATGGCCTTGTTGATTCTCTGAAGCAGTTCCTTGTATCGTTGAATGGTCTTGGGCTCGAGCCTCTTCTCGACGTATTCGATCCACTTCTCGGCGTAGATACTGAAACGTATCGAGCTCTCGAAAAGTCTGCCCGAACGGACTTTCTCCTCGAGTGCGACGATGCGCTTCCGAATCTCCTTGTCGATTTGAGTCTTCGTCATGCCTGGGTCGGGTTTGAACATGTCGTGGGGCCGGACCTGACTTCCTTCGCCGTCACGGCCGGCACTGATCCGGATGTAGTATGTGCCTTTTCGTTCGATGACCGACGCCATCTAGGCCATCCCCCCCATCAGGAATCCTTGAGCCAGAGGAGCGTCTCCGGTTCCTTGGACGGATCCTTTTCTGCCTTCCTGATTCTTCGTTGTGCCCGCTTCTGCCATTCGTGAAATCCCTCCAAAGAGGCGCTCAAATCAAGGACCTTTTCGTACCTATATTTGTATCTCTTCAGGTAAGCCCTTTTTAGCGGCGTGCCATTACGCAGGTCTGCGTCCCTTTGGGAACCGAGCTTGCGGCAAGATTTCTCTCCGTTCAAAGGAAAGCCTGGGCAGTACTTGGCATCGCGTTTTGTTCGCAATACGAATGGACGATGGCAGATTCCGCATTCCCGGACTCGGGCATTGTTTTCAATGAGCGCCATGAGCTCGACCATGGCTAGGCTGCCGGGATGTCCGTCGCTGAACCCGAGTATGGAAGATCCTTTCTTCCTATCGTCCGCATACCGACTGTACAAGTCCTTGCGGTCGGGCTCGGAAAGAAGGAGCAGCGAAGCATTGGGATTCTTCGGCGCATCATCACGGGATGCGATCTCGAGAAGCGGGGCGAACGGCTCCAGCCTGCCCTCGGTAAAGTAGCCAGCCATCAGGTACTTCAGGTCAGTGGACACGGAGAACAACCTGTTGACCTGACCTAGGTCATACAGGTTGCGTGCTTCCAGCCCGGACTGCCGTCCTGGTTCGTCGAGATAGAGGCAGAACCGGATGACCTTGCGGATCTCGTCCTGCATGCGGTGGTAGTTCGCGCTGGACTTGAGTAGCGTCTCAAACGTGTCGCGATGTCCGAGGTAGTCATCGATGGGTTCGCGTCGGTAGAAATATCGATGGTTCGGGAAATAAAACATGTTAAGCCCTTCATATCCAACGAATCCGAAATAGGTGAAGTCATAGGCGATTTTCGTCCTCATGGACTCGACCGTCTCGTCGGCTCGGGCGAATTCCCGAACCAGAGGACGCTGCACTTTCGTGAAGTAGATGCCCAACCCTTTAACGAACTCCTCGTCACTCAGTTTTTCGAGGAGTTCAAGCCTCTTTTCGTCATAATCTGTGAAATCGAGATTGAGGAAGTCGGTGAGCAACTGGCCGAGAGGGTACTCGTCTTTCAGCTCGCCGTTCTTCCAGAATCTCGTCATCTTCTTGGCCTTTCGCTCAGGTCCGATTGTGATGTAGCCGGGTAATCCCCCCCCCATCGAGCTGTAATTAGCCGTGCTGGGCTTGATGGGGAAGTCCTCCATAGAATAGCTTGCGATGTCGAACTCCTCGGCAGGCTGCCGCAACAACCCCTGGAATGCCATACCGAGCGACTCCACATCGAACTTCTCTGTATCTTTCTGATTACTATCATTCCCCATGAAAATCTCCAATCTAAAACTCAAGATTTCATATATATTCTCAAGTCTGGATTCGAATCTGAATATTCAATATACCGTGTTAGGATGAGTCCACGTGGACATATATATCCTACCACGCAGAATGAACGGGTTCAAACGCGCCACCAAGACGACAATCCAAATGCAATTTCAGTAGATTGGAGAATTGAACATCATGAAGATGCGCTGCATCAGAACGGCGACGGCCTACTTCAAGGAGATGGACCCTGACACTGCCGTGACGGAGAGCTTCATCAAGCGTCTGATCCGCTCCGGGGTTATCGGCCATCGCAAGGCGGGCAAAAAATACTTGGTCGATGTCGACCAGATCGTCGACTACCTCCATGGAGAACCGCGCGAGTCCGATCCCAGAACCGACCGAACACACACGAAACTTGGGGGATGACGCAGCCGTCGACTTCAGGAAGGTGCGATCGCTGCTGATCATTGAATGAAGTAGCGCAGCACGAGTGGAGTAGGCCCCATCCCGGCAGACAAGGAGAGGAGAAGATCGTCGGCACCTGGACCGGGAACATCAGCAGCCCCGCGGCTTGGGTATGGCGGTTTACCACCCGACAGCCTAAGCCCCGCTGAAGGAAACCATGCGGGAATCGTCATGAAGACGAGCACCGCAAGCAGAGAAAGGAAAGTGCTATGAACGAGCAGAAACTCTCAATCACTGACGCCACCGTCCAGCAGAGCATCGCGAATCTTCGCAATATCAGAGCGCGTGTCGAGTGCATGCGTTTCATCATCGAGCAGGACAAGGATCATCTCCTTCCCGATGACTACCGGGTCTTTCTCGTCGACGTCTCCAATATCTTCGCCAAGACGCTGAAGGTCTTGGACTCGGATAACTTTCTCTCGGACGATCCGCAAACCGAGCGGCTTCGTCAGTTTGTAAAGGATATGGATGACGTCGGGAATGGGATCGATGGATCCATGGACCATTTCTATCGCCTGACTCACGTCAAGACCCAACAGGACGCCAGAGCTCAGGACGAACAAAAGGGGAGCGCGTCATGATCACGCACAAGGGCAAGGCCGAAGGGGCGCGTATCTTCGCATCCCAGGGCTATTCTGTCACCGAGATCAGTCGGCTGACCCACATGAGCGAGAAGGAAGTGGTCAAACGGACCGGGAGAGCTCGGCTCAAGAAGAGGCTCGAGCTGGCCTTCGAGAACAGGGTCATGTTCGAGTCGCACGCCGGGATATCCTGCGACAGCACGATGTTGCTGTCCGTGATGGAGACGGGCGGGTACTCCGTTCTCAACTTCCCAGTGAAGCTCAAGGACTTCGGCAATCTTCCCTTCAGGTATGAAGCGAAGATCTCCGAGATCAAGGCCGCGACCGAACTGCCCAAGCTCCTGTTCGACAAGGGGTACACGCCCGAAGAGATCAGCGAGCTGACGGGCATCATCCTGATGTCGGTCAGGCGCTTGTTCGGGCCCAAGGAGCCCATCGAGGACCGGCTGAAAAAGGCGCTGACAAGGACGGCCGACGATCCGCAGCGCCAAATCGCTGCCAAATGGGAGGTCCTGAAAAGCGTGCTGGACGAACTTCCGGAAGGCACCGCCCCCGAGTCCCTGCCCTTCCCTCTCCACGTCGCCGGTCCCGTCAACATGGCCTATCGCCTGTTCCCGTCGGGCACGCCGATCTCGGAGATCTCCGGGCGGACAGTGGTCAGGATCGACGGCAGGTACATCGCGAATGCCTTGCTGGACGACGAGAAGGCCGCCCTCCAGGCACTGCGCATGAAGGGGCTCAACAACCGCCAGATTGGCGTCGAAGCCTGCCTCGCGCCCGATCTGATCAAAGACATGATCGGGAAGGACCCGTGCGACAGGACCCTCATCCTGAACGCGCTCGCCAACCGGACGGCCGCAGACGCTGCGCTGGAGATGCAAGTGGAAGGGAGCGCACTGCGCATGGCCGTTCGATCCTACAAGAAGGACCATGACATCGAGTTCCTGCCGTTCGGCGCGAATCTCGGCCTTGGCGACATTCTACCGCAAGGGGCACCAGCCGCATGGGTCGCTGAAAACCCCTATATGGCCATCGAAAGGATGCAGAAAAGGGAACAGAACGAAGGATAAGGCGACCTGCCCTATGGCTTCGGTCCCGACTCGGGAACATCATCCACGAATAGAAAGCGGCCGGGAACCCGGCCGCTTTCTATTGTTAGCAGGAGGATCGTCCGGCTCTAGCGTCAAAGAAACTTCGCTAACGAACTCATGTGCATCTTTCTTGTACGCGCCAAACGAAGGCATACTTTGGCTCGTCTTCTCGATGATTATATATTAGTAATCCTATATGTATTATATGTTCTTTGATTGGAAAGTACAACGCATTCGACGGTTGGGTGGGTCATCACAAGGTGCCAGCCCGATATGTCGATTTGTGGAGGCCGTTTTTGGATTGCCTTGAATCATCGTATAAGAAACAAAAGCACGGCGAGGTACGTCGTGCCTATGAAAGGCGGTGGTCCCTATGACTTTTTCCCCTGTCCTGCGCTACCTCGATCGACTCCTGGTCCTTGGAGAACGGCTGGGCGGCATCGCGCTCATCCTATCGGCCGCATCGACGCTGCTTGACGTGATCGCAAGAGTCCGCCGCAACGCGCAGGCACGTGCCGAGGGTCCGTCCGACCCCGAAGAGGAGGGGTTCGAAGCCGATGAGTTCTTCTGACAGACCGTTTCGCCACGTACTGACCGCCTGGCTCAGGGCTCCTTCCGCGACTGCCTCGCACGCGCGGAGGCTCCTGTATCGGACCGCTTGTGCATAAATGAAAGGAGAGACCCATGACGACCCCATTAACATTGAAAGAAAAGGCAATCGCTTATGGCCTTGACATGCTGTCGGACTCCGACTTACTCGGACTTCTATGTCATATTGCGCCCGATACGCTGAAGCCGACAATTGACGAGCACGGCCTCCATGAGCTGTTCTCGCGCCGCTACGATCTCGGGGCCACGGAAGCCCAGCGTGTGTTGCTCGAGGCCGTATACCAAGTCGCCCAACGCATTGCGAAGGCGAAGTATCAGCCCGGACTCGAGGTCCGTGGACCGGACGCCATCGGACAGATTCTGGTGGATCTCCTCCAGTACAGCGAACTCGAAGTCGCAAAGCTCGTCCTGATGGACGGGCGTGGCAAGTTGCTCCGGATCCACGACTTTGCGACCGGAGCATCGAACGCGGCGTTGATCCTACCGAAGGATGCCGCCGTAATTTGCCTACGGGCGGGATGCACGAACTGCTTGCTGGCTCACAACCACGTGAGCGGCAACCTCGAGTTCAGTCCCGCAGATGTACAGGCGACGCATCAACTTGCCGAGGGGCTTGCGATCATCGGTATCCGGCTAGTCGATCACATCCTTGTAGGCCATTCCGAGTGGCGGTCCATGAAGAAGGAGAAGCTCTTCAAGTAGAAAGGAAGGAGAAACAAATGAAAGCGAACATCCTGGCAACGACACTAGCCATGCCTCGGGAGGAATGGAAGGAGATCCGCCGACAGGGCCTCGGCGGCAGCGATGCCGGCATCGTCATGGGGCACAGTCCCTGGTCGAGTCGTCTGAACCTCTGGAAGGAAAAGCGTGGACTCCTCGAGGAGACCCCTGAAGAGACCGAGGCGATGACCTTCGGCCGCGCCCTCGAGAACGTCATCATCGACGAATTCCAGAAGCGGACGGGCAAGCGCGTCTTCCATGTCAACGCGATCCTCGCCAGCCGGGAAAATCCGTTCATGATCGCGAACCTCGACGGGCGCATCGTCGGCGAGTCCGCAGGATTCGAAGCCAAAACGAGCTTCACGGCCGACTACTGGGAGGATGGAAACATCCCGCCGCTCTACTACGACCAGGTCCAGCACTACTGCCATGTCTGTGGCTACCAGGCTTTCTTCGTTGCCGTTCTGATCCAGGGCCGTCGTCTCATCTGGACGAAGGTCGAACGGGACCAGGCTTACATCGACAACCTCGTGGTTGAAGAAGCCGCCTTCTGGCAGTTGGTGGAAATGGGCATCCCTCCGGACCCAACCCCCGAAGAAGCCCTTCGTCAGTTGCAACTCGACTACCCCGAGCCGAAGTCCGGCCTCGCCATAAACCTGGACAGCAGCAAGGCCGAGCGCCTGCTCGTCGTGAAACGTTCCCTGGAGAGCCTGGAGGCCGAGGAGGAGCGCCTGCGGGTCGAACTGCTCCAGGAGATGCAGGACGCCGAGCTAGGCCTCTACAAGGGGCAGGCGGGCACCGTGAAGGTGACGTGGAAGCTTGCGGACGGGCGCGTCTCGTTCGACAGCGACAGGTTCAAGAAAGAGCACCCCGAACTGTGGCCTCAGTACCAGAAGCAGGGGGAGGGGAAGCGCGCTCCGAGATTCTATATCAACAACGCCGCATAGCCGGCGAGAAGGAGAGAATGAAATGGGAAACAACGCATTGGCCGTCATCGACCGGATCGACACGGACCTGGTCCGAGACGCGCAACGTCGCATCGTCGGCTTCCACGCCCTGATCCAGACCCTGCTCGTCAAGGATGTCGACTACGGCATCATCCCGGGCGTCGCGAAAGGATGCCTGCTCAAGCCGGGCGCGGAAAAGATCGCGATGGAGCTCGGCCTCGCTCCGAACTACTCCGTCAACGACCGCACCCTGGACCTCTTGACGGGGTTCATCCGCTACGAGGTGCTCTGCTCGCTGATTCACGACGGGGAGATCATCAGCCAGGCCATCGGGTCCTGCAGCTCGTTCGAGTCGAAGTACAGGTACGCCTGGGTCTCAGAGTCAGAGGCGGCGAGCGCCGGCGTCGAGGTCACCACTACCCGCAAGGACAACTACGGGAGGGTCCGCGTCCGCATCCAACGTCCGGACATGCTGGACGTCGACAACACGGTCCTGAAGATGGCCCAGAAGCGTGCGTTCGTTTCTGCCGTGCTCGCGGTCGCTGCGCTGTCGAACCTGTTCACGACGGACGTCGAGGACATGCCGGCGGTCGTTGCCAGTGAGCACGTTGAGACGACGACCGCGCCGGAGTCGGGAAGCTACGTCATCCGGTTCGGCGTGAAGCACAAGGGTGAGACGCTTGCCCAGATCGCCAAGACGGACAGGGAGTACCTGGTTTGGCTGGCGGAGAAGGCGAACTCGCCAGAGCTCCGGGGCGTCGTTCGGAAGTTCCTGACGGAAGGCGTTGCGCCGAAGGCGCTTGTGCCGAAGGCGGCTTCTGCGGCGGCCAAGGTCGTTGAGGCCGAGGAGCTCGACGACACATCGCTGCCGTTCGACCTATAGGAAGGAAGCGCCGGGATGGTCATGGCATCGTCCCGGCGCCTTCCACGCTGCCATGCCATCCACGAGGGCTACGCTGCATCGAAAATCGAAGCCTCACAGCAGCAGGGGAACAGTTTGGTAGCGCAGCAGTGAATCCAAGCGGCATGGTAGCAGAGCTTCTCTGTTGCATGGATGCTCATGTCGGCGTAGCCGGCGTGGAAGTATGGCTGCTTCGCAATAATGAACCCCGGGAGGGTGAAATTGAGTAACAGCCATGATTTAGAGTACAAGTTGATTATCCGACACCAGTCGCATTCATGGACTGGAGGAACAGGTATGTCCGAAAAGACAGTGTCCCATACGACCGATACCACGACGACCGACCTCGCGAAGATCCGCATCGCAGGACTCGTCGTCCACAAGACGTTCAATCCGAGGATCATCCCCGCTCTTGAGGAACTCCGCGACGCCGGCATGAAATGCGTCTTCCGGAACGAGGTCAGCATCCAGCCCGACGACCGGTTCTTGTTCGTGCTGTCGGACCGGCCGTTCGACGACGAGGTGCAGCAGCGCGAGGCGAATGGGATTCTCGCGGATCTGCTGAACTTCGAAAGCCCGGAACCGGTCCATTTCACGACGCAAGGGGAGCATGGGACCTACGAGGTCGTCGACTTCGTGCGCCTGTAGGACATCCATGCCGCCAAGCTGGCCATGAAGCCCATTAGCAGCAGGTTAGTCGGACTCCATGCTGCCACGTCGCCAAGCCTTCCACGAGCTCCACGTCACAACAGAGACGTCGACCTCCGGATGCCCTGCGAGATAGCGGACCGGGGCGCATGCGATCAAGGCCCGCGGCGTCGGACGGGCACCCCCTGTGTTGGGGTTTCACGGGGGACGTGGACCTCGTGGAGATCTTGGCAGCGAAGCATCAACGCATCGAAGTAGTCAAGCAGTCAGGAAGCGAAGCGGAAAAGCTGTCAGTCCTTCTTGTACTTCTCTTTGAGAAACTCGGCATAGGTCTCGAGTTGCTTCTTCGCTTCCTCGGGGAGATCCGCTCCGATGCCGGCGTCGCGCAGGACGAGAGGTCCGGGACCCCGCACGTCTGTCAGCCCGAGGAGATAGTCGACAGAAACGTTGAAGTAGGTGGCGATGGCGACCAGGATCTCCTGGCTCGGCTGCCGGTGGCCATTCTCGTAGAATAGGAGCGACCTCGTCCTGGACCTGTTCGGCGGCAGCGGCAGCACCTTGATCGCCGCGGACCAGATCGGCCGGGTCTGCTACATGATGGAGCTCATGCCCAAGTACTGCGACGTCATCGTGAATCGGTACCGGATCCATGCAGGGGCAGATGCGGAGATCACGTGCCACCGGAACGGGGAGAAGGTCCGACCCCCCGACGAGTGGTTCGCCGAGGGGCCGGAATAATCAAATATCAAATCAATCAAAATCGGGTGGTTGGATTCATCTATTTGTCGGCGTAGTGAGATCGGCAGGCCGCAATCTCCAGTCTGCCGTCCTTGACGCGATAGATGAACCGGTTCTTCTCGTCGATCTTCCGGCTCCACCATCCCGCATGGTCATGCTTCAACAATTCCGGCTTGCCGACACCCTGAAACGGGTCGCGCTCGCAGTCTCGGATCAATTCGTTGATCCTTCTCAGGGTCTTCCTGTCCTGGGTCTGCCAATACAGGTAGTCCTCCCAGACCTCGTCGGCCCAGATCTTATTCATCGTCCGGAAGCAGGTCGTGCACCGTGCCACCGCCGGCCTCCAGTTGCTCGATCGCCCGGCGCAGGGCCCGCTGGTTGGCCTCGCTGTAGAACGGATCCACCCGGACGACCCGGAATGGCATGCCGTTGTGGGCAATCGCCTGCTTCAGGAAGACATTGACGGCGGCCGACATCGTAAAGCCAATGTCGTTGAAGAGCTCCTCGGCCTTCTGCTTCGTGTCCGCATCGATGCGGATGTTCAGGTTGGTCATCGTCGACATATCCATCACCTCTGCTGTGATTGTATGATGGAATGATTACATTGTCAATAATGATGGCATTCGTGGAAGGAGACCCCGATGTTCGACGAAACGAAAGCCCGTCGGGCGGTCGAGTTCATCTTTGCGCGAGCAAACCAGCCTGCGCGGCTTGTTGAGGGCAAGGTACAGCTTCCGTTTCGCACGGATCGGCTTGCCGTCCACCGACACCTTATCGTGATCGGGATCGACCTTGGCGCCCAGTTCCTCGACCGTCTTGCCGTTTACCGCGACACGCCCGGCCAGAATGATCTGCTCACCGGCGCGCCGCGCGGCCACGCCCGCTTCCGCCAGGAATTATTG
>Ga0118677_10012120_pt1 | contig 12730 bp, 12 predicted proteins | sample AliMusrvi5mmetaG_FD_86154 | JGI IMG/M metagenome (GOLD analysis project Ga0118677, IMG submission 86154)
TTATCATTGGGGATGTGACTTTTTTTTCACTTCCGGGTTTTCTGTTTAATTTGATCCTCAGTCCTGATATTTTGCCGGGATGTGAAAAAAACAGAAATATTCTTGTATATATTGTCAAATAGAATTACTATATTTGTAAATTGAACCCGTTAGCAAAATTAATACATTGATTTTCTTCTGTTTAGAAAAACTTATCCGAACTTTAACATATTAATTGTTTCAGACTATGAAAAAACTTTTACTGGTTTCATTATTTGCTTTTGTGTTGATCAAGGTTGGAACAGGGCAGCCCTGGACGTATAATTTCGGAACAGCCGCATCAAGCAGTTATACCACTGCAAATTCGTTTACAACGACTTTTATGCCCACAGCACCTTCTGGAACGGCAAGGGTCAGGGTTGGTACAACCGGCGGAGGCTTTTACATGGATAACGCAGGTCTTGCTGCGATTGGTACTGCAGATGAATTGAGGATAGTAGCCCCCACATCGGCTTCAATCAACAAGTTCTCCATTTATGGTTATACGGCATCAAAATCTTTCTATACAAAGTTTTTTATTCTTCTTGGCAGCTCTTCGGGAGGTCAGGCAGGTGCCGGCATCTTTTCATTCTTCCAGGGATCAGGAGCATCTTTTTCTGATAATAATGCCTTTACTTCAACGCAGATATTTACCGGGTTCAGATGGGTTTATGGAGCATCCGGAACACTTACTACCAACTACAGAAACGGTGCTACCTGGACGGCCCTGGGCAGTACACCCTTTAAGCAGGAAGGTGTTTACATGGTTGAGTTATTCGGGAACAATACAACAGGTACCATCAGCTATACCTATAACGGGACCTCCACCAGCGTAGCCAGCAATAAATGGGATATATACATTAACGGTGTTCTGATCGGTGATGACCTGGCAAAAGGTGGTTATACAAATGATACAAATCTTGACTCATGGATGTTTTACGGCGAAAGCAGCGCCAGCAATGCAGCCAATATTTTTATCGATGACATGGTCTATTCCAATTCGATCCCGTCAACTGTTACCTCTGATGTAAATTACTATTCAAAGTCATCCGGCGCTCTTGAATCCACTTCCAACTGGGTTACAAACATCGACGGTACAGGCGCGATACCCCCCCCGAATTTTACATCTGTTTACTCAGTTTACAATATTCAGAATAATGCAAGTCCTACAATCGGTGCAAACTGGACTGTTTCCGGAAGTAATTCCAGGATTCAGGTTGGAAACGGAACGACTGCCTGCAGCTTTGCACAGGCCTTTAACCTGAGCTGCCCGACTTTGGTTATTAATCCATTAGGCGGACACACAATTACCGCCGGAAAAACACTCAGTGTGAGTGGTAATCTCACCATCAAATCCGATGTAAATGGAACCGGTTCTTTCATCGGGAATTCCGCAGACTATACGATTTCAGGCACAACCACCGTGCAGCGTTACATGACGAAATACAATGCTTCCGGCGATAAAATGTACCATCTGCTCTCATCCCCTGTCAGCAGCCAGGCCATTCAGCCGGGTTTCAGCGATCCCCCCAACAATGCCACCGACGATTTCTATAAATATGATGAAACCCAGAGTACCTGGATCAACTTCAGGGATGGTGCAGGAACCGGGGTTAATGGTGCATTTGGATCAAACTTCGCAGTAGGCAAGGGCTATCTTGTAGCATACAATGCCGATGCCACAAAGACCTTTACGGGTACACTCAATTCGGGTACCCTTACAACCGGGACCGGGTTGCCGGCACTCACCTATACCCCGATTTCTCCCGGTGGCGGCGGATGGAACCTGCTCGGAAATCCATATGCTTCTGCTATTGACTGGAATAACGTTACATCTGGTCAGTATGCCAATATTGACAATGCAGTTTATGTTTATGACAATGCTGCCCAGCTTTACAAATCATATGCCAGCGGCGTTGGACTGCTTACTGGTGGTATCGTTCCTGCCATGCAGGGCTTCTTTATCAAAGCAAATGCCGCATCGCCCTCACTTACTTTGGAAAATCAGGACCGCGTTATCAGTTCCCAGGCTTATTATAAGAGTGCTGCTGATATCCAGAATGTCCTTGAGCTGAAAGTGGAAGGAAATGAGCGTTATGATGAAACATTTGTCCGTTTCCAGGATGGCGCCACCGCTGATTTTAACAGTGAATGGGATGCCTACAAACTGATGGGCGGACCTGAAGTTCCGAATTTGTATACAACCGTTAATTCCGTTGATTATTCAATCAATACCCTGCCGGTAAGCAGCAAGGACAACCCCCTGCCACTGAACCTGAAGGTAGGCACACAGAACAGCTACCTGTTAACAGCTTCCAACCTGGGCACCTTTGCTTCAAGTACGGTAATAACATTGAAAGACCTTTCCAATAATCACACACAGAACCTGATGACCGAACCCGCTTACCAGTTCACTGCAGGTCCTGATGACAATGCCGGCCGTTTCATGCTTTATTTCTCAGGCCCCATTGGTATTCACGATCAGGGTTCGAAAAATATTATCCAGGTGTACTCCAATGAAAAAACGATCTACATTTCAGGTCTGGATTCCCGCCGGAACAGCGATGTTTTCGTTTACAATATTCTTGGACAGGAAATTCTGCACCGTAATATCAATGGTCAGCAGTCAACTATCAACATGACAGGATTCAGTGGTTATGCCATCGTAAAAGTCATGTCAGAAAATGGTGTAAAGACTGTTAAGGTCTGCATTAATTAATTTCAATCCGGACCAGGAAAACCAAACCAAACCAAACCAACCAACCCCAAACAAGAAATTATAAGATTCTGCATATGAAAAAAGTTGTTCGATTTATTGCCATAACCATCCTTCTGATCACGGCGGTCTCTTTATCGAGTGTTGTCAAAGCCGATCCCCCTAACCCCCCCACAGTACCGGGATCACACGGACAGGGTGGAAATATTACCGGAGCACCATTAGATGGAGTTTTGGGTGTATTGCTTCTGTTTTTCGGGGCTGCTTACGGCGGATGGATGCTGATTGATAAGAGAAAACAGGCAGCAGAAGAAGAGACTTCCAAATAAAAAACATCATTTACTGTTGCCGGAAGATAATTTTCCGTGTGCAGATAAAAATACCGCAAGGTAAAGGAACGCAATTGAAGGAAAGGATCAACCCTTTCAGCGTTCATCTACCTTGCGGTTTTATTTTTTAACTCCTTGAAAACCTTTCTTTCATCCGGTCAAACATAAAATAGACAACCGGTACCACCACCAGGGTTAGCATCAGCGAGCTGGTAAGTCCGCCGATCAGCGCCCAGGCCATGCCGTTCTTCCATTCAGAACCGGCGCCGGTTGCAAGTGCGATGGGCAGCATGCCGAAGATCATGGCCAGCGTCGTCATAAGGATGGGGCGCATACGCACTTTTCCTGCCAGGATCAAAGCTTCCCGGGTATTGTGGCCTTCCCCCTTCATCTGGTTTGTGAAATCAACCAGCAGGATGGCATTCTTTCCAACCAGCCCGATAAGCATGATCATACCCAGGATGGAGAAGATAGTCATCGACTGCATCGTCAGGCCAAGGGCAAGCAAAGCTCCGATGATTGCGAGCGGGATGGAGAAAAGCACCACGAAGGGATCGAGGAAAGAATCATACAGGGCCACCATGATCAGGTAAACGAAGAGGATGGAGGCCAGGAAGGCAATGCCCAGGCTGCCGAAGGCTTCGGCCTGGTATTTCATGTCACCTTCGGGGATCACCGTGATTTCTTCCGGCATATGCATGCTTTTTACCTTTTTCATGACATCATCGCCCACTGTTCCCACCGGCCTGCCGATCACCTGGCACTCGACGGTTACCGACGGCATGCGGTTGTAACGCTGCAATACCGTGGTGCCGCTTGACGGCCGCAGGGTGGCAAACTGGCTCAGTTGGATCATCTGGCCCCGGTTATTGGTCAGGCTCAGACCGGAAATATCATTGATGCTTTTGCGGTCAAACTGGTCCATCACCACGTTGATGTCATATTCATTGTCACCGTCCCGGTATTTTGCATCAGTGTTGCCGCTGAACGCATTCTGCAGTGTCATTCCCACCATGGAAGTGGAGAGACCCAGGTCAGCCAGCTTATCCTTGTCGATGCGGATGTCCACTTCGGGATTGCCGGTTTCGACGGAGAGCTTTACTTCATAGGTGCCGGGAACCTTCTTCATGGCCGCCATCACCTTGTCAGACCAGTTCGTCAGGGTATCGATGTTGGGCCCGCTCAGTACAACCTGTATGGGATCCATGTCGGAAGTTCCCATCAGGGAGACGATCGTGGACCGGATCTTTGAGCCCGGTACCCGGGTCATCAGATCTTTTTTCATATCCAGGGCAAACTGCTCAGAGGTGAGGGTGCGCTTCTCTTTCTCCACCATCTTGATATGTATCTCCGATTTATAGGCGCTTCCGCCGGCTTCGAAAAAGCTGGTGGTCGATCCTACCGAGGTGAAAACACTCACCACTTCAGGACGGGTCAGCAGGTAGTGTTCTGCCTGCAGTGTCGCCTGGTTGGTCTGTTCAATGGTCGCATTTTTTGGCATTTCGAGTTCAATGATGATTTCGCCGCGGTCGCCCATGCTCACGAACTCGCTGCCGATGAATCCTCCGATCACCAATGAAAGTGATGCAAAAAATAGGATCGTAATAGAAACCAGCACAAGTACTTTGTGCCGCAGCGACCAATCCAGGATGCGCGAATAGTATTCTGTGAAGGCATTCAGGCTGTTCTCAAACCAGGAGGTGAAGCGCTCCAGCAGACTGCCTTTGCGGAAACGCTCCTGCTTTGCCATGCGTGAGGCAAGCAATGGAGTGACTGTGAATGATACAAAGAGGCTTAATAAAGTAGAAACCACTACGACCAGTGCAAACTGCCTGAGCAGACCGGAGATCGCGGAAGAGATGACCGCCATGGGCAGAAATACCACCACATCCACCAGGGTAATGCTGATAGCGGTGAAGCCGATCTCGTTCCGGCCTTCTATGGAAGCCTGGCGGCGGTCTTTCCCCATCTCCAGGTGTCTGTAGATGTTCTCCAGCACCACGATGCTGTCGTCCACCAGGATCCCGATCACCAGCGACATGGCAATAAGGGAGATGATGTTAAGGGAGAAGTGCATCATATACATCGCCGTAAAAACTGAGATCAGGGATGCCGGGATGGCCACCATGACAATAAAGGAGTTTCGCAGACTATGAAGGAAAACCATCATGACCAGCGCCACAAGACAGATGGCCAGCAGCAGGTCCTTCATCACCTGGTTGGCGGAGATCAGGGTGAATTCTGAAGTATCGTTTGCGATCGAGAATTTCAGACCCTGGGTTTTATACATGGCTTCGATGTGACTGATCGACTCCCTGACTTTCCTTGATATCTCAACTTCATTCCCATCGGGCTGCTTGAAAATGAGCAGACCCACAGAGTTCTCACCGTTGATACGGCTGATGCTGGAGATCTCTTTCTTGGCATCCTGTATCTCGGCGATGTCCGACAGCCTAACAGGACTGTTCCCTGCATCCACTGCGACCACCAGGTTGCGGAGGTCGTCGATATTGGCAAACTTCCCCGATAAGCGGATGATGACCTGCTGGTTCTGATCCTTGATCTTCCCCGTGGGAAACTCCATGTTTGCGCTTTGGATGGCTTGTGTAACCTGAAGGATGGATATGTTCCTCGCCCTGAGTTTTTCGTTGTTGACATTGATGCGGATCTCCCTCTCCTCACCGCCCACCAGGTCAACCTGCGAGATGCCATTGATAGTGGAGACCAGTGGCTTGATCTTGTTCTTCACGAGGTCATAGACTTCGGTTGAAGGAATATTGGCTGTGATCCCGAGCCGCATGATCGGGATGTCGTCCATGGAGAAGTTGTTGATGATCGGGGGGCGTACATCTTTTGGAAGCAGGTACACCATATTATTTACCTTCCGGGTGGCATTCTCAAGCGCACGGTCCATATCGGCACTTGTTTTGAAGATGATCACCACCACGGAATTCCCCTCGGCGGAGGTGCTTTGGATATTGTCGATATCCTCCAGCGAGGAGACCGCATCCTCAATTTTCTTGGTAACGGAGTTCTCCACTTCGCCCGGGGAAGCCCCGGGGTAGGGGGTAACAACGACCAGCACCGGCTGGGAGTACTTTGGAAGCAGTTCGTAGTTCAGGGCGAAATAGCTTACGATGCCCAGGAAGACCATCACCGCGAAGATCACGATGATCAGGGATGGCCGTTTTATTGCGAGTTCAGTCAAGGTCATGGTGCAGCAGTATTAGTGTTTGTTGACAATGGTTACCGGTGTTTTGTCATCGAGGTTGATTTGTCCGGAGACCACCACCAGGTCGCCTTCTTTCAGTCCCTCGAGCACCTCCACCTCATGGTCGTTGGCGCTGCCGATCCGGATATCCCTGAGAACGGCGGCACCCTGTTCCACGATGAATACCCTCGGTGTGCGGATGCTGCCTACCAGTGAGTGGCGCGGGATCATCAGCGTTTCCCGTTCGGCCCCTGCGCCGAATGCGGCTGTACCGAACATTCCGGCCTTCAGCGGATGCTGCGCATTGTTCAGGATCTCGATCTCAACAGGAAAACGGCGGGCATCATCAGCTTTCACGCCAACAGAGACAACCGTGCCGGAATAGACGATGCCGGGGAAGAGGGTGGAGGTGATGTCAAGATGCTGTCCGCGCTGTATCTGCACCGCTTCGTTCTCCGCCACGTTGGCGATGAACTTCAGCCGGCTGATGTCGACGATCTCGGCAACAGGGGCCCCCGGCATCAGCAGCGAACCTTTCTCGATCAGCCTTTTCGTCACCGTACCCTGTATCGGGGCCTTGATCGAGGCATAATCGAGCTGCTTCTTCAGAGAGGTCACATCCGTCTCCGCCTTCTTCACTCCAAGGCGGGCGTCCTCCACCTGCTGGGAGGAGATCGCCTCATTCTTAAGGAGGTCCTCGTATTTCTTCAGGTCCTTGCGTGCCTTGTCGAGGGCTGTCTCCGCAAGCGAAAGCTGAGAGCGCAGCAGCTCGTCATCCAGTTTTGCCATCACCTGGCCCGAGGAGACAACATCTCCCACATTGAAGAGGAGTTGTTCCACCTTGCCCTGTCCTTCCGACATCAGGGTCAGTTCATGGATAGCGCTGAAAGAGCCGTTGGCGGTGAAGTCGCCCTTGAGCTTCGATTTGGTGATGCTGGCCACGAAGACCGGTATGGACGAAAGGTTACCATCCATCTTCGACTTTTCATCGATCTTTTTCTTGTTCAGGAATAATGTCGCAGTGCAGGCACCGACAAGAACGATGATGACGAGGGAAATTATAACAGTTCTTTTCATTTGTGATTTGGTTTTGATATTGGGATATTGAGATATTGGGATATTGGGATATTGATTTTCGCTATTTCGCTATTTCGCTATTTCGCTATTTCAAAATCTCCAGCAACGTTCCATTCGCCCTGAGAAACTCCAGCTCTGCGATCTTCATCTGAACCAGGGCGAGGGAGTGGTTGGTCTGAGCTTCGCTGAGGCCGGATTCGGCATTCAGCAGGTCAGTGAGGGAGATGATCCCCTTCTGGTACTGTTCCTGTGAGATGTTAAAGACCCGGTCGGCCACCTTGATGTTCTCCCTTTGCCGCTCTTCGTCAGTAATGGCATTGAGCAGGCGTCCGGAGGCATCTTTTGCCTGCAGGTCGAGGCTCTTGCGGGTATCTTCTTCGGAAATTTTCAGTTCATCCAGGTCGACTTTCGACTGGCTCACCGCGTACTTCCGCTGCAGTCCGTTGAAGACCGGTACACTGAGCCGGAGCCCAACGAGGGTGGTGTTGTACCATCCTCCGGGATTGCCGGCAAGGTAGAAGTCGTTGCTTTGATTAGTATAGTTGACGCTCCCGATCAGGTTCAGGCTCGGATACCAGGAGGCCTGGTTGAGCCGGATCCTGGCCATTGCCAGCTGCTTCTGTTTTTCAAGAAGCCGTATGTCGATGTGGTTTGCAGGATCAACTGTCGCCTGCAGGTTCACAGTGGCCGGTGTTATCGAGTCCGTGAATACGATGGGCGTTGCGGGATCAAGACCCATATAATAACGCTGCAGGTTCAACTGCTGCTCATAAGTCACGCGCAGGCGGTCGATCTGCGTCTGGATGTTCAGCTTATTGACGGTGATCCGGTCCACATCCACCTTCATGATGAGCCCGTTCGCATACTGGCTGCGGGCGATGTTCTCTGCCTTCACCAGCTTCTCCAGGTTCGACTCCAGGTTGCGGATCTGGTTGCGTGAGATCTGTGCATAATAATAGGATTGTGCCACCTCAAACACCAGGCCTGTCTGCGTGCTCTCCCCGGTAAGTTTCCCCTGGTCCATCATCAGCCGTGAGATCCGCAGGGCCGAATAGTAGCTCTGGCTGTAAACCATCTGGCTGAAGTCGAGGGAACCCGAGATATTGAAGCTGGTGCCGAACTGCACCGGGATCATCTGACCCGGGTATCCGAAGATCACGCCCGGGATAAGCTGGGTCGGGAGATTCAGGTAATCGTCGTAGGATCCGGAGATGTTGACGTTGGGCATTCCCATGCCTACGTTCACCTTATGCTGCATCTGGAGCTTCTGCTGGTCCATCATCTGGATCTTCAGCCGCGGACTGTATTCCACCGCCTTCTGCAGGCATTGCTTCAGCGTGATGAGCTGTTCTGCCGGCGGCTGGGCGAAGATCAGGGTGGCTGAAAGCAGCAGAACGAGAAACAGGGCAGTTTTTTTCATTGTTCAGGTTTTGAGAATAGAGACGCAAAAATAATTCCACGCAAGCAAAACATGAAATATTTTTCGGCGGATAGCCGCAAGGAGGGGGGTGAACGGGGGAAAATGGAGGGTGGTTTGTAGGGGCATGACATGTCATGCCCGGGTTTGGGCGATGGCGGAAGGTGGATAATTGTGATTTGTGATTTGTGATTTGTGATTTGCGAGATTGTCAGTCTTTTTTTCGTAGTTCATAGTTCGTAGTTACTTATGTGTGTTCCTCAAATAAATTTGGATCTCATCAATCTTCTGAAGTATCTCCCGGGTGTCGGATCGGGAGTTGTTTTGAAGTGTCTCAAAGTCTTTACGGTTCTCCGTTTTATGTGACTGCAGGTCGCCTTTAATGCCTGCGATCTCAACGTTGATCTCTGCAATCCGAATCTCCATGTGCACCCAGACAGAGACGATGGTGACCAGGAAGGAAAACAGGCCAATGGTTTGGGAGAGAGGGAGACCGAATAGTGTAGGTTTTGTTGTCATGATGCTGGATGCTGGATAAAGTGTGAAGTGCGAATTCACACTTCGCACTCCACACTTCGGACTTGATAGCCTACTGGATGATGCTGGATGCATCAACGCCGGCTTTGAATTTGATGATCATCCGCGGATAGCCTTTGAGAAGGTTTACGCTGTCCGTGCTGACAATGTGCAGGGCGGTCTTGCTGCCAACCCAGGTTTTGGGAACTGTGAAATCAACTGTTCCTGCTGAACGCTGGGCAACCGAACGAAGCGTAAGCACTTCGTTCGTCTCCGTTTTGATCACAAGGAACGTGAGGTAGCTCGCGAGTTCATCCGGATTGGTCGTGTTGGGGTCCCAGGCAACGTGGACACCATGATCGGGAGTTGCCGTCAGCACAACTTTATCGACCGTGCTGCCATTAAATTCGCAGAACACCACTTTCGTGTGATCGAGTACAGGAGGTTCGCCCGTGTAGGCATTTTTGAAATTGATGCCGATAATTCTGCTATACGGTGACGAACTCCTGGTTGTACCGGCATAGGCCTCGTTGATAACCGGAACACATTGCGATATGAGCCGCGTAAGAACGCGGATCTTTTCACGAACCGACAATTGCGCGGGCGTTTGGGCATCGCGGTAGCGAAACGGTTTTGTACGGAGTGTATTCTGTCCGTAGCTTTCTGAAAATACGGCGTTCCCGAATGCCTTCCGGGATCTGCCTGTGATGGGATTTTGAACAATAGCCATTTTTTTAGGTTTTTAAAGGTTTAACATTTTTGATTTTTCATGTTATGGGTGTGCACAAACCGAACGGGACAAATGTACAGTCAAAAACGGCGAAAAATACATAACACGCTGATCTACAGTATATATTGCGTCGTTTTTCGTCATTTTGCTTCATTTTGCATCAATTTGCTCCATTTTGCGTCGTTTTGCACTTTTACCACTGTAAAAACCTGTTTATCAAGCCATTTAAATTAAAATTTATTTTGCACGTAATGCCGGTTCAGGCGTTTTCTGATATCGGACAAGCGATAATAGATCTTGCCTCTGATCCTGCTATATGGCAAAACCCGCTGGTTCCTGTAAGATTGCAGAGTTCGTTTTGATATTTTCAGAAACTGACAAGTGGCCTGGTTGTCGAGCCAGGTTTCTCCGGGTATATCAAGGTTTGTTTTGCCGTCGAGTTTTCGGTTGAGCCGGTCTATTTTTTCATTCAGTTTCCTGATTACTTCACGCATGTTTTCCTCAGTTTCCATGATTCGTTGGTTTTGATGTCTATGGATTTTATTTCCCGGATACCCCAAACATGGATCAAAGTAGAACCAAACTTATACCAAAGTTGAATTTTGTTTGAATGAATTCAATGAAGAATCTACTTTGGTATAAGTTTGGTATAAGTTTGGGTTAACTTTTTGTTATCATTTCGGGGGCTGCCTTAATCCGTTGGGTCATTCCTCCAGGGACATTTTTCCAGTTTCCAACATGATAATCTGATCGTTTTTCGGGCAATATCCAGGCATGACAATAGCAGGTATGGTCAGCAAGCAATAAATATTATAAAAGGAATTTTCTTGAATTGGAGGAAGAATGATATGGGAATTTATGCTCTTCCCAAGGAAAATCTCTTGCCCCGGAATTTATTCCGGGGGCAAGAGATGGCAGCCTATTTTTTTGGAGTTATTTTGTATTTTTTAATATCCTCCAGCTCTTTGATATTCATTGATTTGGCAATCAATGCAACAGTGGAAAGATCGATGATTCCGGTCATGCTCAGGGCTACAATTTCACGGTTCCCTTTCTCAAGCATGACAAATTCCGTGATTTGTCCTTTGGGATTCTTCCGGGTGAGGAAGCGAACGGTTTCATACTCATCTTTACCGGTGATGAGTTCCGGGTAGAGGGCTGGTGGAAACGCTGCCGTAACTTCATCGTAGAAAACAATGCCCATTGCGGGTTTAACAGAGTCAAGATTACAACTGATCACTTTCATACCATTCATCTGGCTGATGGTTTTTTTGAGTGCCTGGGTGTTGGAGTCCTTTTGGTTGGCCATGGTAGCGAAAAGCTGGAGCATGTCCTTCGAAACGTTGATCACGTTGAACCCTTTTAATGCGGTGTACTTTTCAGCAACCTTGTCGATCGGGCTTTGCGCCTGCATGAGTAGCGGCATCAGCATGACTGCCATTACCACTAAAGTTTTCATCATCTTTTTCATATTGCTTTAATTTAGAGTACCTTTTTGGTTTGTATGATTTATTAATAAATGGATTTCCGCAAAACTTGAAAGGTCGCAACACTTGTGATTAACTTTATCGAAAGGCTGGAGCTTCATTGAATTGTCAATTTTGCTGTCAATTAAGAAAGATACGAATTGCAAAGTTTTCACTGTTTGAGCATACGCTATCTGCTGGTTCCTTAACTCTTCCTTTTTCTTTATGTCGAAATGCCGGATACTGAAATGGAGACTGATCATCAGCGTCAATACTGCAGCAGCAGCGAATGAATAGACCCATTTCCGGTTAGGTATCTGTTGTTCGGGGACAGAAAGGAAACTTTGTTCCAGTTCCCTGTCCCATTCTGCATTGCACACATCTTTCTGCTCAGCCCAGGCGCTGTATAAAAACAGGGGGGCATGCACCGAAAATTCCGGGGGATAGTCTCCCGAAACAAACAGTTCCCGAAGCAGCTGCTCCTCCTCCCGGGTCGTTTCTACTTTGTAATACTTCTCAAGAAGCATCCTAAATTGATCAGATTGCATACTGGTCGTCATTAAGTAATTTTTCCCTGATCTTGTTCCGGGCCCTGAAGAGGTTGATCCGGACGGTGTTTTCATTCATGTCCAAAGCCGCCGCTATTTCGTGATATTTCAATCCTTCCACCACAAAAAGGTTAAAGGTATTCTGCTGATCCGGCGTCAGGGTAACAATTATTTCCCGGATCTTCTTCACCACTACCATGTTAACGGGTGTGTTATTGTAGTTATGATAAACCTCCATTGCATAGCTTTTCAGGAGTTCAGCATTGATCACATCCCTGTTCATCAGGTCGATACAGCGGTTGCGGACGGCCCTGATCGCGGCAGCCTCAATGTTGCCGTAGCTGTCGGGATTTTTCCGGGATGTCAAAAAGTTCAATAAAACATCATGCACCGCATCTTCTGCGTTTTGCACGTTTTTCAATATCCGGGCTGCAAACCTGACGAGCCTGTTTCGTAATGGGTAAACCCTCATATGGAATTCGGAATGATCCATCGTATATAATGAAGACAGAAAAAAGTCAAAAATGTTTCACTTTTTGGAAAAAATATTTTTCAACGTATTGTTACAACAGGAGGTTTTGGGAAGCTTATTGACATGTAACATTTTTATAATTAATATATTATCTATCAAATTCAACAACTGGCAAGCAAACGAGTATTCTTAGGTTAGCCAAGGTCTTTTTCATTCAGTCCCTGATATTT
>Ga0118677_10012121_pt1 | contig 12730 bp, 9 predicted proteins | sample AliMusrvi5mmetaG_FD_86154 | JGI IMG/M metagenome (GOLD analysis project Ga0118677, IMG submission 86154)
GCGCCGGGCCTGGCGTGATCAGTCGGCTCCCTTGGCCTTGGCGCTGACCGCGGCGGGCTTGGCCGCCGGCTTGGCCGGGGCCGCCTCGCCGCCGGATGCGGGCTGGAGGTACTTGTCGCGCAGCGCCTTCTCCAGGCGGCCGGCCAGGTCGGCGTTGGCCTTGAGATAGGCCTTGGCGTTCTCGCGGCCCTGGCCCAGGCGCTCGCCTTGATAGAGGAACCAGGAACCGGTCTTCTCCAGGACCTGGGCCTCCAGGCCCAGGTCGATGAGGCAGCCCTCGCGCGAGGCGCCATAGCCGTGCATCATCTCGAACTCGGCGGTGCGGTAGGGCGGGGCCACCTTGTTCTTGACCACCTTGACCCGGGCGCGCATCCCCACGACCTGGTCGCCTTCCTTTATGTTCTCGATGCGGCGGATGTCCAGACGCATCGAGGCGTAGAACTTGAGGGCCAAGCCGCCGGTCGTGGTCTCGGGGTTGCCGAACATGACCCCGATCTTGTGGCGGATCTGGTTGATGAAGATGAGGCAGGTCCTGGAGCGGGCTATGGAGGAGGTGAGCTTGCGCAGGGCCTGGCTCATAAGGCGCGCCTGCAGGCCCATGTGGGAGTCCCCCATCTCGCCCTCGATCTCGGCCTTGGGCACCAAGGCCGCGACGGAGTCCACCACGACCACGTCGAGGGCGCTGGAGCGCACGAGCTTTTCGGTGATCTCCAGGGCCTCTTCGCCCGAGTCGGGCTGGGAGATGAGCAGGTTATCGAGGTCCACGCCCAGCTGCTTGGAGTAGGCCGGGTCCATGGCGTGTTCCACGTCGATGTAGGCGGCGCTGCCGCCGAGTTTCTGGGCCTGGGCCACCACCTGCAAGGCCAGCGTGGTCTTGCCCGAGGACTCCGGGCCGTAGATTTCGACGATGCGGCCGCGGGGGAAGCCCCCCACGCCCAAAGCCAGATCCAAAGAAAGCACTCCGGTGGGAATCGTGTCCACCTTGATCTTGGCGGCGCGATCGCCCAGTGTCATGATAGCCTCGCGGCCGTAGGCTTTCTCGATCTGGGCCAGAGCCAGCTCCAAGGCCTTGCCCTTCGCGGTTTCGGTCGTCGTCATGGTGTGCCCTCCGGGGGGAACGTGGATAAATTCTATCAAATCCCCGCCTAAAGCATACGAACGGGGACGGAAAAAGTTCCCCCCTCGGCCTTCCGAAATGGCCTTCCCCGCGCCGAAATCTCATGGTAGAATATGCTCGTATGTGAACTGGATAGGGTTTACCCCTATCATATTCTAACCGCGCTGCGCGCCTAGGATATCCCATGCCAACCTCCGAACCCAAAGACATCCGAAATCTCATCCTGCTGGGCCATTCCGGCTGCGGCAAGACCTTGCTGGCCGAAGCTCTCCTGCACACGGCCGGGGCCATCCCCCGCATGGGCAGCGTCGCCGAAGGTACCACGGTCTCCGACTACAACGAGGACGAGAAGGTGCGCAAGTGCTCCCTGAGTTCCTCCCTGATGAGCTTCCGCCGCGAGGCCACCAAGGTCAACATGATCGACACCCCTGGATACACCGACTTCGTCGGCGAGGTCATCGGCGGCTTGCGCGCCGTGGACGCCGGCATCGTGGTGGTCAACGCCATGGGCGGCGTCGAGATCGGCACGGAGAGCGGCCAAAAGATGGCCAAGGCGCGCGGCGTCGCGACCCTGTTCTTCGTCAACAAGCTGGAGAAGGAGCACACGGATTTCGACAAGACCCTGGAAGCCATCCGGAAGCGCTTCGGCAAGGGCTGCGTGGCCCTGACCTACCCCGTCGGCCGGGAATCCGCGTTCAAGGGACTGGTCAGCCTCGTCTCCCGCGAGGGCCTCGACTCCCTGCCCGGAGAGGATAGGGACAAGGCCAAGGCGGCCGCAGACCTCCTCTGCGAGGCCGTGGCCGAGTCGGACGACGCCTTGCTCGAGAAATTCCTCGAACAAGGGACGCTCTCCGCCAATGAGATCAAGGGCGCCCTGCGCAAAGCCGTGGCCGCGGGCAAGGTCTCCCCTGTTCTCTGCGGCTCCGCGGGCCAGAGTATCGGCATCAAGGAACTCCTCGACGCGATTGTCACGCTGCTCCCCTCCCCCGCGGACCGGCCTGCCGTGGAGGCCGTCAACCAGGCCAACTCCGAGAAGGTCACCTTGCCGCCGACCCCGGCCGGCCCGTTCTCCGCGCTGGTGTTCAAGACCCTGTCCGATCCCTACATGGGGCAGATATCCATCTTCAAGGTCTTCTCCGGCAAGCTGGCCACCAACTCCTCCATCTACAACGTCACCAAGGGCGCGACGGAGAAGAGCGGCCCTGTGTTCACCTTGCGCGGCAAGACCCAGGTCCCGATGGAAGCGGCCCAGGCCGGCGACATCGCCTGCGTGGCCAAGCTCAAAGACACGGCCACCAACGACTCCATGAGCGAAGAGAAGACGCCTTTGAATCTGGAGAATATCCAGTTCCCGGAGCCGGCCATCTCCTTCTCCCTGAAGCCCAGGTCCCGGGCGGACGAGGACAAGATATCCACGGCCCTGCACAAGCTGACGGCCGAGGATCCGACCTTCCGGCTGACCCGCGACGAGCAGACCCAGGAGATGATCGTGGCCGGCATGGGCGACATCCACATCAACCTGATGATCAACCGGATGCGCCTGCGCTACGGCGTGGCCGCGGACGTCGGCACCCCAAAGGTGGCCTATAAGGAGACCATCGGCGCCAAGGGCAGCGGGATGTACCGGCACAAGAAGCAGACCGGCGGGTCCGGGCAGTTCGCCGAGGTCTGGCTGCGCGTGGAACCGCTGGCCCGCGGCGCCGGCTTCGAGTTCGTCAATGAGATCAAAGGCGGGGCGATCTCGGGGCCATTCCTGGTAAGCTGCGAGAAGGGCATCCGGGCCTCGCTGAACTCCGGCATCCAGGCAGGCTATCCGGTGGTGGACGTGCGGGCGATCGTCTACGACGGCAAGATGCATCCGGTGGACTCGAAGGACATCGCCTTCCAAATCGCGGCGCGCTACGCCTTCCAGGATGCGGTGGGCAAAGCCCGGCCGGTCATCCTGGAGCCCATCATGGACGTGGACTTCGTGGTGCCGGAGGAGTTCATGGGAGACGTGGCGGGCAGCCTCAACCAGCACCGAGGCCGAGTCATGGGCATGGAGATGGAGGCCGCCGAGGGCAGTGAGGACATCAAGGCCAAGGTCCCGCTCGAGGAGATGTACAAGTACGTCAACGAGCTCAAGTCCATCACTGGCGGCCGCGGGGCCTACAGCATGACCTTCTCGCACTACGAGACCGTGCCCGCGCACCTGGTCCAGGGCATCATAGACACGTCCAAGCAGGCCAAGGCCCAGGAAGCGGCAGCCTAGGGCTCATCCTCAGGCACCGGGACACCGGGGCCACCTTCCAGGTGGCCCCGGACTATTTCCCGGTGATGGCGATGATCCCGCAGCCGACGCGGCCGCCGGCGTTGCCGGCCGGCTGGCTGAAGTCGTCCTTCTTCTCGTGGACGATGACGGAACGTCCGGCGACCGAGTACTTGCCCGAAGCCAAAGTGATCTTGGGAAGCACCATCTCAAGCTGAGCCGTGCCGTCAGCGGCGGCCATGATGTTGCCCATGTCCCCGCCATGGGCCTTGTGCATGCCATCCTTGGGCAGGAATCCGTGATGGGAGCCCAGCGGATTGTAATGGCTCCCGGCGGCCTTGCCCGCGTCCTCGCAAGCGCCGAACTCGTGGATATGGAAAGCGTGGTCTCCTGGCTCAAGGCCAGCCAGCTTGACCGTCACCTGGAGCCCGGCCTTCGTGTCTTGAAAGGTCACCGTTCCCGCGACCTTCGATCCCGGCGCGGTCCCCGTCACCACGGCACGCCCCGTCTCCGCGCCCGCGGCCGCGGCCAGCCCCAGGCTCAAAGCGACGATGATGGTTTTTTTCATGGTGACTCCTGTTTCGCACGGGGATGTCCGCCACACACGGCTTGTTTTATATACTCATTCAAACCGCTGACAAAGGAAGGTCTTTCTCGGATAAGCACCCGGCTATATTAGCCCTTTCCTACCACCCATGAACAGTCGCGACCTGCAGGCCGGAACCATCTGGCACGGTCAACCCGGACGGCCCGAATGAAGAAGCGCAACGTAGTCTTGTTGCAGCCGCAGGTCGGCGATCTGGATTTCTTCCGCAGCCGCCCGACTCCGCCGCTGGGATTGCTCAGCGCGGCCACCATGGTCTGGCAAGACCTGGAGGTCCGTCTTATCGACCAGCGCACGGCAGGAAATTGGCAGGATGCGCTCGCCAGCGCGCTGGACAGCCAGACCGTGGCCGTGGGAATCACAGCCCTCACCGGCGGGATGCTGCGCCATGCCCTGGATGCGGCGCGGGAGGTCAGGCGCTTGCGCGAAGTGCCCATCGTATGGGGCGGCGTCCATCCCTCCCTGTTGCCGGAGCAGACGGTGCGCCACGAATTGTCGGATTACGTGGTCGAGGGAGAGGGAGAACTCGCATTCGCGCGGCTTATCCAGCGCCTGGCCGCAGGCGCGGCCGGTGATGACATCCCCGCGGTCTGGTTCAAGAGGCTCGGGCGGGTGGGCGGCACCCCCCGAGCGACTCTCCTGGATTTCGACGCCCTGCCCCCGATCCCGTATGCCCTCGTGGATATGGAGAACTATATCCAAAGCTTTCGTGGGAAGCGCATGTTCTTCTACCAGTCCAGCCGGGGGTGCCCATGCCGATGCGCCTACTGCTACAACCGCGTCTTCAACCTGGGCCGCTGGCGGGCGCGCGACGCCGAGCGGGTCTTGGAGGAACTGCAAAGCCTACGCCAGCGCTATGACTTCTCCCTGGTGTTTTTCCTGGATGACAATTTCTTCATCGACCGCCCCCGCGCCATGCGCATCATAGGCGGGCTTGGAAAACTGGGAATCGCCTCTTCATTGCAGGGTGTGGATATAGAGACTCTGGCGCGGCTGTCGGACCAGGATCTGGACTTCCTAGAAAAGGCCGGCTTGGAACGCATCGGCATCGGGGTGGAATCCGGCGTGGATCGGGTGCGCGCAGAGATCCTCCATAAGGAGGGGGATCTGCAGCTCGTTCGCCAGCAACTCGCCAGGTTCCAGGGCCGCAAGATCCTCACGCACTGCTCTTTTCTTCTCGGCGTGCCCAACGAGGATTATACGGAAATGCGTCGGACCATGGACTTCGCGTTAGAGATACTGCGGCTGGGAAAAAACTTCCGCTTTCCTCAATTCTTCAACTATGTGCCCTACCCCGGGACAGAACTCTTCACCCAGCTGGAACGTCAGAATTTCCAATTCCCGTCCCGGCTGGAAGATTGGTGCGATTATGAATTTGACTTCGCGCGTACACAGAAGGGCCATCCCCGGCTCCGCGAGACCCTGGAGCGGATCTGCTTTTTGAGCAAATTCCTCGACAGCAAGGTGGATGATTTTGAATTCACAGGCCGCACCCTGCGGATCCTCTATGAGCTATATCGCCCGGTGGCCGGGGCGCGGCTGCGTCACGGCGTTTTGTGGCCGTTGCCGGAGCGGCGATTCTACCAGATGCTTAAATGGTGGGCCAAAAGAGTCCGGTCCCCGACCGGGAGAAGCGCTTCCCGGTAACGCTCGCCAAGCGAGCCTAGTCGAACCTCATCTAGGCAACTCTATCTTGATTATCCCCAAGGTGGAAGCGACATATGCTGTTGAACCATGACGGACCATGCCCAACGGCTTATTCCCAACATTGTAGGTTTTAACAATTTGCCCGGAGTTTTCCCTGATAATATGGAATTGACCGCGCACATAGTCCACCACATACAATAGTCCGCTCTGGGAATCAATATCAAAACGGCGAACGAGAGGAGTGGGCATCAGAATTACTTGTTTGATTTTGAATGCAGCGCGGTCGATTACCACCATTGCCCGCCACAGAGCCATCCCCAACACGATTTCATTGTTTTTCGCATCCAGTTCCAAAGCCATTGGGAGTCCCGGCAGAGGCAACATGCGGACGATATCCATGGTCTCCGGGTTGATTTCCAATAACAATCCGCCCTTATTCCCAGGAACCGCAATCCCGGTTGTCGCGATCGCAAAAATGCGATGCGATTTCTCATCATAACGCAGCATATGGACCAAGGATCCGAATTCAGCAATGCCCGCCTTGGACAGATCCAATACTTTCGTTGTTTTGCCGGCGCGATCCATCCTGGCAACCGTCGGCGGCTGCCCGGTCGCAAAAAAAATACGGTTATGCGCCTGATCGGGAACAATGTCGTAAAGATTGTATTCCTTGAGCTCATCTCTTAGGGAATCAAACGGGATTTCTTCCAGCACGGATAGGCTGACTCGATCGATGCGATAGATTTTGTAGGCGGCGAAATAACTCGAGACAAAAAGGTCTTCAGCGCGGGGTTCCATACGAAATTCCCTGAAAGTATTAGCCTTGTCCATCAGCCGCCTTGCTGAGGCTGAAAAAGAAAACGTCTTCAGATTCTTACCATCCAAATCGCAGGACATTAGGCGAGGACCAGGGGCTGAAGAAGGAATAGTCGAGCCCGCGCTCAAATATAATCGCTCTTTTCTCCAATCCGCCTGCAAACGGCGGGGAAATTTCAGACCTGCGACTTCACCATGGTTGAAAGATAAAACCATAGACACCCCAGGCTGCCCTATAACATCTGCCGCGCATTGGCCGCCCACAATGTCGTAATAGAATAATAAAACAACTGAGAAAAAAAGAACCACGGGCAGGGCTATGCTGAAAAGAATTCGGCCCGCCTTGCGTCTTACCCAAATGAGGTAATAGATGATCGCCAGCAGCCCTAATACAAGCCCGGACGCAGCCGGTCTTAAATCAAGTCCCAACCAAAACAATTCCAGCGCATAAGGACGATGGGGGCCCATCCAGGCGAAGATGAGTGCGGGATGGTTGGGAAAAATTATCCAGAAATAAAACAATGCGAATTGCCAAAAAAAATGACGGATCATAAAGCCGGCAGCGCCAAAAGCATTTCGAATCCTCTGGGGATTCTTTACGCTCCGGAAATAACGGGTGGCCCAGAGTTCCAACGCCATAATGGGTAAAAAACATAGGCAGAGGACGGAATCCCTAAACCGCAGGCCGCGCAGGATCCTTTCCAATACTGCAAGGTAGGCATAGAAAACAGCGCCGTAGAGTACAGGGAATAGTGCGTCAAAAGCCCCGGAAAGAAATCTATCCCTTGAAAAGGATTTCATTCCGCTAATCCTCGTACCAGGGCGGCCTGACCAGGCCCACATAGCGGCTCAGCTCGGCCGGCGGGTCAGGGGCCCGCCAGGGCCAGATCCGGTCCAAGACATAGTCGAACAGGGCGCGCGCGCTGACCATCACCCACCACAGATACATGCGCCTGCGGTATTGGTGCCGCGACAAGACGCCGAGCGCCACGCGCCAAGGATTAAGATAGCGCCGGTTCATATCCCATATCTCGCGCTCCAGCTCGGCGCGCGACAGAGCGTCCGTGCGCATGACCGGTGTCATCCAGTCGTATCGGGCGAAATCCTGGATCTCCAGCGTGCCGGCCCTCTGCGCCTCCTTCCATAGCTGGGTGCCGGGAACCGGCGTGACCGGATGGAAAGCCGGATAATCCGGGTTGAGCTCCTCCGCGTAGCGGCGCAGGCGGGCCAGGCTGGCGCGCGTGTCATGGGGCAAACCGACGATGAAGGTGGCCTGCAAGAACAAGCCGGGATATTTCCGCCGCAGCCTAGGGAAGACCGACCGCATCAGTTCCGCCTGCTTGTGATGTTTGGCCAGGCGGTCGAGCTCCGCATCGCTCGCCCGTTCCAGCCCGACGCAGATATGCCTCAGGCCGGAGGCGACCAACTGCTCAAAGACACCGGACTCCTCGTCGCGCGCCAGCATGTCGGCGCGGAAGAAGGCGAACCAGTTGACGCCCAGCCGCCGGCATGCCAGCCCCTCGGCGAACCGCTCGCTCCAGCGCGGGTCCACGTTCCAAGTATCGTCCACGAAGACCATACACTTCTTGCCGTACCTGCGGGCCAGAACCTCCATCTCCTCGAGGACGGGCTCCACCGAACGCGTGCGCCAGCGCGGGGCGAGATTCTCCTCGGGCGGAGCGCCCGTGCGCTGCGCCATCTGCAGCCAGCAGGCGCAGAAGCTGCAGCCGCTGGTGCACCCCCGGCTGTGGTGGATCGTGACCCCTCCGGGCGAGAAGAGGTAGCGCGCGGCCCCATAGCGCTGCATGGGCAAAAGGTCGTAAGCGGGAAAAGACAACGTATCCAGGTCCTCCAACAGCTCGCGCGCTCCGGTATAGATCGCGCGGCCCGGTCCGTCCGGCAGCGCCAGGCCGCGCACCTGGGTCAAGTCCCGGCCGGATTCCAGGCCGCGGAGCAGCTCGCACAGGGTGATTTCACCCTCACCCCTGACGATGGCGTCGATGGGATATTTGGAGAAGGCATCTTCGCAGGCGTGCGAAAAATGGGCTCCGCCCGCTACCGTGAATATCTCCCGGGACACCGACTTCGCGATTTGGAACACGCGGCCACTTTCATGCGCGTAGAGCGTCTCGCTGTCTCCCGCCAGGACCACCTGCGGCTTGACCTCCCGGATCTTTTCGGCCAGGCTCCGCCAGCCGACCTTGAGGGGCATGCAATCCAGCAAGACCACCTCATGTCCATCGCTCCGGGCCGCCGCTCCCAGATAGGCGAGCGCCTGCGGCAGCAGATAATTGTCCTGCTCGTTCATGTACGGCCACACGTATTTTGGCGGCCGCACGAACAGCAGACGCATCATCCTCCCCCTTTGAAGACCTGCCGCAGGGCCAGCAGCGCCCCTTGGAACAGCGTGCGGGGCGGGATGGAGCGGATCTTGAAGAGATGCCTGAGGATGATCCGCGGCCGGAAATAGAACCTCAGGTTGGCCCGGCGCTGCATGGCGAGAAGCTGGCGAGCCGTCATCCCCTCGGGGACGAAGGGCAAGGAATCCGGATCCGGGTTGAAAGTGGTGAATCTGCCCCAATCCCGGGACCCCATCTTGCCTTCCCGGATGAGCCGGTCGTAGAGTTCCGATCCCGGATAGGGGATCGTGATCGCGAACTTGGCGAAATCGATATCCAACTCCAGGGCGAACCTGACGGTCTGCCGCGCCGCGGCCAGCGTTTCCCCAGGCAGGCCGAGCATGAAGAACGCGGATATCTCCAGGCCCGCGGCCCTGGCCGCGGCCACCCCCCGGCGAACATCGTCCGTGGTGTAATTCTTGCCTATGCCGGCCAGCAATCCGTCCGACCCGCTTTCGATGCCGAAGAGGATGCGCCGGCACCTGGAGCGCCGCATCTCCCGGCAAAGTTCTTCATCGACCGCGTCCACCCGGGTCTGGCTAGTCCACCACCACTCGCCGGGGATGGCCCGCGCGCGGATGGCGAGACAGGTGTCCAAGGCGTGCCGGCGGTCCAACGGGAAGATGGGGTCGACGAACCCGACGTGGCGTATGCCGAGCTTGGTGACCAGCCATTCCACCTCGGCGGCGATGGCGGCGGGGCTGCGCCGGCGCACGCGGTGACCCATGTAGCCCAGGGCGCAGAACTTGCAGCTATAGGGGCAGCCGCGCGAGCCCAACACCGAGAGGCAGGGCTGGGCCACGGTCACGAACGGCAGGAAGGTATAGGAGCGCCAAGGGAAAAGGTCCCAGGCCGGATAGGGCAGGGCGTCGAGGTCCGCGATCGGCTCACACATCGGCGTGGACATGATGCCGTCCGGACCTCTCCAGGTTATCCCTGGTATCGCCGAAAGGTCGCGCCCGGCCGTCAAGGCTTCAATCAATCTGGGGAAGCGGATCTCTCCCTCCCCATGCAGAACCGCGTCGCAAGCGCCCCGGCCGACCAGTTCTTTCGCGAAAAGCGCCGCGTGCAGATTTCCCAACACCACCTTGGCCGACGGGAGGCCGGCGCGCAGCAGGAGCCCCAGCGCCTCCGTGGTCTGCGCGGTGGGAGTCAGCATGCTGATGCCCACGACCTGCGCGCCCCAGTCGCGCGCCAGGCCGACGACTTGGCCGTGCGGGAGGTTCTCGACGAAATTGTCCAGGACCCGGACCTCGTGCCCGGCTTGGCGGCAGGCGGCGGCCACATAGGCGAGACCCAGGCACGGCATCGGCTCCATCAGCTTGCGGTAGGCGCCGAAACCCGCCGGGATATCCATGGCCGGGTTGATGAGAAAGACTCTCGCCATCAGCGGAGCTTCCTGGCGGAGGCGCTGAGGACCCGCGCCCACGCCTTGGTCTGGGGGTCGGTTCGGCAATAGTCCTCGACCCGCAGCACCCGCGCCACATAGGCGGGGTCGCCGAGACGCGCATCATCTACGGCCTGCCAAAACGGCCCCTCCCCAAGATAATGCGAAGGTTCGATGACGACATCGGAAAGATGCGCACGACGCAAGAGCTTGCGGAAGGCGGCCAGGTCGAAATAGCGCACGTATCGGTCTCCGGGGACCAGGAGCGGTTCCCCCGCGAGCGCGGAACGAAGGCGCTCCGGCGCGTTCGGGGCCTGCGCGCATAGCGCGCCGGGACGCGCTTCCAAGGACAAGAGGATCAGGGCGCCCGGCTTGGCGACGCGGACCAGACGCCGCAACGAGCCCACGGGATCATCGGTATAGCCGATCAGCTCCATGGCCAGAACGACATCGAAGGAATCCGCCGGCCAAAAGTCCAGGAAAGACAAGTCCGCCCAGCGCAGATCCACGTGGCCAAGGCCTTTCTCGCGCAGATGCCGCCGGCAGGCCCGGAGGGAAGACCAGGACGGGTCGAAGGCCATGACCTTTCGGAACCGCTCCGCCAGCAGCGGCGTGAATCGACCGATGCCGCAGCCAGCGTCAAGAGCGGCCCCGCTCTTGGGGATCCGTTTCAAGCGGGGCGCCAAGAACCGCCGATAAATCCGCGTGGAGAGACCCTTCAGATGATGGTACGGCGAAGCCGGCCGGATAAAATCCATGTCCAGCGGCCGGGCTTGGAATGCCGATTCGACGCCCAGGACATTGTGGAATCCCGGTTCAGTGGCCAAAGCCCGCCGGCGCTGCGCGCTGTCGCCGAAGATAAGGCCGGCATTGCCTTCAGGCCGCCAATACTGTCTCTTCACAAATGGACGGAAAGTGGTAGGTCCTGCCGCAAGCCGCGGGGGCGGCTCCGGGCGCTATATCGGCTGCGGTCCAGGCTCGGAAGGCTGCGGCTTCGGGCACGGCTTAGGAGACGGTCGCCAATCCATCGTTTACCTCGATGACCGGATATCTTCCATTATCATAAATAGTCGCTTTAGTGTCAATGCAAAAGATAGGCCTGATCCCGCTGGCCGCCGACAGAAAATGATTAAGGTGTATGATATCCGTAGTGAAACCGCATTGGGGGGCGGCGGCATCCTGATGTCCTATCCTCCAGCCTCGTGAAGATACTGCTCGCCGTTCCGCCCGCGTCACCCGGTGGAGAGAGCGCGATCACCGGACTGCCCCGCATGCCCCACTACGGGCTCGGCGTCCTGGTGTCGTCGCTACGCGCCGCGGGATTCAGCGAAGTCTCGGTCGTGGACGCGCGGGCGGAGAATCTTTCTCCGGAGGAATTCGCAGCGCGCGTCCGGGCCGCGGCGCCGCGGATGGTCGGATTCACGGCTTTCACCGTCCATATCGAGGAGGCCCATAGCGCCGCCCGGGACGTGAAGGCCGTGGACCCCTCCATCATCACGGTCATCGGCGGCGTTCACGCCAGCGCGCTGCCGCGGCAGACTCTGGAAGAATTCCCCTCCTTCAACCTGGCCGTCTTCGGAGAGGGCCACGCTGCCTTGGTCGAATTAGCGCGCGCGATCGCGGGCGCCGCTCCCCTTGACGGGATCGCCGGCCTCGCTTGGCGGCGGGGAGCCGCCGTGGTCCTGAACCAGGCCCGTCCCCTGGACCGGGATCTGGACCGGCTGCCCTGGCCCGCCTTCGACGCGATGCCGCTACCCAAATACCGCAGCTATCTGGCCGGGCTCCGCCAAGGATTGGAACTGCCGGTCTTCAGCAGCATGGGCTGCCCCTATTCCTGCGCCTTCTGCTATCGCGGCGCCGGACAAACGGTCCGCCATTTCTCCATCCCGCGGATCCTCGACGAGATCGAGCGGGACATCAACAGGTTCGGCGCCACCCAGATATACTTCTGTGATGAGACCTTCACGCTGGACCGCGCGCGGGCCATCGGTTTGACGCAAGCCATGATCCAGCGCGGCTTCCCGCGACGGATCTCATGGAAGTGCTCGACGCGTCCGGAACTGGTCGATGGGGAACTGCTGGCCGTCCAGCGGGCCACACACCGGGCAGACGCGCTCATCCTCCATGGTGAACCATTCCAGCCGTTGGATGCCGACCGCCTGGTGGAACTTGAGCTTGCCCAGGTTATGCGCGCGCAGCACCTCGGTGCGGGCGATCACCTCCATACGATACTGCGCCTTGCTGAACACTTTACTGCCGGCATGGCGGAAGGACTCCTTGTCCTTCACCACCTCGCCGAGATCGCGCACGATGTCATCCACCCCTTTGCCGGTGGCGATGGCACCGCGGATCACGCGCATGATGCCGTCCGTCGTTTCCCGATTCACATCGCCGGCCAGCGTGGTGGTGTAGTTCGCCAGGAAGTCCAACGCATCGGTATCGACGATCTGGAAGGCTTTGGTCGTGAGCTTGCCTAATCCATCCGGCGTCAGGTCGCGATATACTGGCAGTT
>Ga0118677_10012122_pt1 | contig 12730 bp, 10 predicted proteins | sample AliMusrvi5mmetaG_FD_86154 | JGI IMG/M metagenome (GOLD analysis project Ga0118677, IMG submission 86154)
GGCTCGCGGCGTCGGGGAGGATGGGATGTTTGACAACGTTCTGATGGATGGCCTCGACCAGCGGATAGTCGGAAACTGTTTGGACAAAGATTGCGCCGTTGTCGTGGCGCGGGGTGGCGGTGACATCCACTTGCAACGCCAGGCGGTGGTCTTTCTGCAACATCTTGTGATGGATGTCCTGAATGGATTTGAACCAGGCCATGCGGGGGTCGTGGATGTGATGGGCTTCGTCGTTGAATACGGCCAGCTCTTCAATTTCACGGACGATCTCACCCAGGTCGGTCTTGCTGTCCGTGGTTTTGCCAGCGGGCTTTGCTCCGAATGGGGCGAGAAAGTAATCGCGTAAATCTTCATCGGCGAGCGACGGGTCATGGACTTCGCCGAGGAAAACACGGTGGATGTTCGTGAGAAAGAAATTGCCGGTATCGCGAACGATGCGAACGTCATCTTGAATGTGCAGGGTGATTTGGAAGTCGTCCCGCCAATTCCGTCCTTCGTGGCCATTGGGCGGGAGGATGGGGTCATTGAAGAATATCTTGAGGCCATCGAAATCAGCCCGCAGCCGGTCCAACACAATGATATTCGGCGCGATGACGAGGAAGTTGCGAGAGAGCGCGGAATCAGTTTCGTAGTGTTTGTGGAAGAAGCTCCACGCGATGAGCAGGGAGAGGACTTTGGTTTTGCCAGCACCCGTTGCCATTTTTAGAACGTACCGCGGCCAATCCTCGGAAAACATGCCGCTGGACACCGCGCCGGACGCGTCAAAACGGAGCAAATCGAATTTGTCACGGGCCCGCCGAACTTCGTATAGCCAGATAACCGTCTCCACAGCTTCACGCTGGGCGAAGTAATAACGGAATGTCGAAAGCGAACCGTCGGCATTCTCGGTCAGATGCTCAGTCTCAAACCAATGGCGCAGCAAGGCCACTGAAGTCGCCGAAGCGCCGGCGTATCCATGATTGCGCCAAGCGTGAACTTCCTTGCGTACATTGGCAACGAGGGGCGGGAGCAGCTTTTCATAAGCCGTGCTGCGCAGGGTCTCGTCGGCAGGAAACCAGCGTTGTTCTGGGAGCAGCGGCGCGTAGGGAGACGTTGGGAATTGAGGATGCAAGGCCATCGGCGCGCAGTATGCCAACCTGAGCCGGTCGGGGCAAGCTCAGCATTTGTCTGCGACACGCTGCCACGAGAAACACTGTCGCGAGAAACACTTGAGGTTGAGCCAATTCACAAGTATTGTCCGCAAGCTTAGATGAAACCCAAAAATATCGTCCTCCTTGGCGCGACCGGCGCGGTTGGTGTCCCCCTGCAAACCGTTGCGGCGGACTTGCCGGAACCGGGGCGTTGCAGTAGATTATGAGGGATGAAACTCCGAACCGATCTGCTGGAGCACCTGACCGACCAGGACATTCTGGAGGAGGTGCTGGCCAACAATCACCGCTACAAGCCCGAGCCACTTTTCTCAAAAACCGGAGTTGGGAGCTTGTCATCGGCCTCAACCGCGGAGCGTGCACAAGAGGAGGCGCGCAGCACGGCTTTAATCGAGAGACTCAAACAGCGTGCGCAAGCGATTGGTCAGCCAAGCAAGGGCAAATCCTCTCCCTCGCCGAAACCATAGAATTCCTCCGGCAATGCCACCGGCGGGCGCCGTTTCTCTTTTTCAATGGTAATACTTTCGCGGACGTTGGCCGGCAGATTGTGGCAGCGCTGTTTGCCGAGCTTCCCACAACGCGACGGCGCGAAGTCATGTCCGCCGTCGCCCATTACATTGCCGGCGTGCTCGACCGTGAGCCGATGGTCGGAATCATTGACGGGTTGTGCGCCAGCACCGAATTGCAGGCTGGTGATCGGGTCCAGACATTGCGCGGTTCGACGCATGGCGTGATCAAACAGGTATTGGCGGATGGCCGTGTGGTGTGGCAAGGTGACGGAACCAACACCGAGTTGACGGCGTTACCGGAAGCGTTGTTAAAAGAAACGAAACCAATTTAGGCATGAAACCCAAAAATATCGTCCTCCTTGGCGCAACCGGCTCGATTGGTGTCAGCACCCAAAAAGTCGCCGCTGACCTGCCGGAATATGTGCGCATCGTCGGCATGGCGTCGCGCGAAAATGTGGCCGGCATGGAACAAGCCATTCAAAAGTTCCATCCCAAAGCCGTTGCCATGACCAGCCGTGACAAGGCGCACGAGTTGGAACAACGAATCAAGGCGCCCGTCTTGACCGGTGAAAAAGGGTTGGTGGAGTTGGCGACCATGCCCGAAGCCGACATTGTCCTGATCGCGATTGTCGGGACGGCCGGCCTGGAACCGGCGTTGGCTGCCATCCGCGCCGGCAAGGATCTGGCGGTTGCTTCCAAAGAAATTTTAGTGATGGCCGGCGAACTGGTCATGAGCGAAGCCCGCAAGCATGGGGTCAAAGTGTTGCCGGTGGATAGCGAACATAGCGCCATTTTCCAATGCCTCGAAGGCCGCCACCCGGCCGACGTCAAGCGCTTGATTTTAACGGCTTCCGGCGGCCCCTTCCGCCAGACACCGCGCGAACAATTTCCCGAAATTACGGTGGCGCAAGCCCTGAAACATCCCTCGTGGACCATGGGGCAGAAAATTACGATCGATTCTGCAACGCTCTTCAACAAGGGCTTGGAAATGATCGAAGCCCGCTGGCTGTTCGACATCGAAATCGACCGGGTCGATGTGGTGGTTCACCCCCAGAGCATCGTCCATTCCATCGTCGAATTTCAGGATGGCTCCATGTTGGCCCAGTTGAGCGCGCCAGACATGCGGCACCCGATCCAATATGCCCTGGTGGGCCCCAAACGGCTGCCGAATTCGATGCCGCCAACAGATCTGGCGAAAATCGGGACGCTGACGTTCGAGAATCCGGATCAAAATAAATTTCCGTCCCTGCGATTGGCTCATCTGGCCGGGCGCGTCGGCGGGACGCTGCCAGCCGTCTTCAATGCCGCCAACGAAGTCGCCGTCGAACGGTTTGTGACCGGGCAAATCCGGTTCACGGATATTTTTACCACTGTCGAAAAAACAATGACCGCCCACTGCCCCGTCCACCAGCCTCCGCTGGACGCGATTCTCGCGGCGGATGCGTGGGCGCGAAGGGAAGCCGGCCATGCTGTTTAAATTATTTGAGTTGGTCCGGTTGTACCTGTACCCGGCCTTGTTGGTATTGTTCTTCTTCGGACTCACCGTGTTCATCCACGAGTTTGGGCATTACCTGATGGCGCGCCGGCGCCGGATGATTGTCGAACGTTTTTTTATTGGCTTCGGCCCGCGAATCTTTAGTTGGAAGCGCGACGGGATCGAGTATGGCGTGGCGTGGCTGCCGTTTGGCGGATACGTCATGTTACCGCAAATGGGACCCATGGAAGCCTTCGAAGGCAAGAGCGAGAAACCCGCTGCCGAAGTGCCGGCCGCCCGGCCCATCGATAAAATCCTTGTCTCAGTTGCCGGCCCGTTCATGAACCTGGTGCTGGCGTTTATCATCGCCACCGTGCTCTGGCGCGTCGGCATGCCGGCTGCAAACCATTCCACCGTCATCGGCTGGGTCGAACCCAACAGCCACGAAGAACTCGCCGGCCTGCACGCCGGCGACCGGATCATTCAACTCAATGGCAAAGAAGTCAGCAAATGGACCGACATCCTGACCGGTGTCGCCTTGAGCCTGGAGCCGACCGTGACCATCGTCGCCCTCCGGGGTGACGAGCGGATCGAATGCAATCTCGAAACGACCTACGAAAAAGAATTTGGCATCAAAATGACCGGCCTCTATCCGCCGGGCCGGCCAGTCGCCGTCCGCGCGCGCCCCAACTCGCCCGCGGACCGCGCGGGGATTCAACCCCAAGACGAATTCCTCGCCATCGAGGGCGTCCCGGTTTATAGCCGGGCGCAGTTGATCGAATTGATCAGCAAACGTGCCGATAAACCCACGCACATTAAATTGCTACGGACCGGCACGGTTGTGGAGTTACTGGTCACACCACTCACCGAGCCACAGGAAAAAGTCGCCCGCATCGGGGTGGAGTTGACCGAACAAATCGTCCGCCCCGGCCCCAAGCCGTGGGAACAATTCAGCGATGTGCTCGAAATGCTTGGCAACAGTGCGTATGCCGTGATTCATCACAAACAAACCGGGGTGAGCGTCAAAAGCTTTGCCGGCCCGGTCGGCATTCTGGGCGGCTGGTGGAATGAGTTTGCCAGCGGCGGCATGCGGCGCGGCCTCTGGCTGGCAGTCGTCCTCAACATCAACCTCGCGATTTTCAACCTGCTCCCCTTGCCCGTGCTCGATGGTGGGCATATTGTATTTGCACTCATTGAAGCCATCATTCGCAAGCCGGTCAATGCGCGCTTCGTCCATGTCGTGACGACCGGGTTTGCAGCGGTGCTGATCGGGTTTATGCTCTACATCACATTTAACGACGTCCAGAAATTCCTGCCCCACCGGCTCCCGGCACTCAGCGTGCCCGGCACCAACGAGCCGGCGGCCACCACCACCCCATGAACTACTGCGCCAATCCATTCCATTGGCAACGCCGCGTCACCCGCGAAGTCAAAGTCGGCTCCATCGGCGTGGGCGGTAACAATCCGATCCGCGTCCAAACGATGTTGATCTCCGACACGATGAACACGGCCGCCTGCGTGGCGGAAGCCATCCCGATCATCGAAGCCGGCTGCGAAATCCTCCGGATTACCGCGCCCAGCATCAACGACGCAAAGAACCTGAAGAACATCGTGGCGGCACTCCGCCAACACGGCTTCACCACCCCCATTGTGGCCGACATCCATTTCGTCCCGATTGCCGCCATGGAAGCTGCCGAATGGGTTGAAAAAGTTCGCATCAATCCCGGCAACTACGCCGACCGGAAAAAATTCGCCACCCGCGAATACAGCGATGACCAATACGCCGATGAATTGGAGCGGTTGGAGAAAGCGTTCACGCCGCTCGTGCTCAAATGCAAGCAACTTGGCCGGGCCATGCGGATCGGGACCAACCACGGCTCGCTGTCCGACCGCATCATGAACCGCTACGGCGATACCCCTCTGGGCATGGTCGAAAGTGCGCTTGAGTTTGCTCGGATCTGCCGCACGAACGACTACCACGAATTAATTTTTTCGATGAAGGCGAGTAATCCGAAGGTCATGATCGAAGCGTACCGGCTGCTGGTCGCCCGTCTCAATGCAGAAGGTCCCGACTGGAATTACCCGCTCCATCTCGGCGTTACCGAAGCCGGCGAAGGCGAAGATGGCCGCATCAAGAGCGCCATCGGCATTGGGGCGTTGCTCGAAGATGGCATCGGCGACACTGTGCGCGTCTCGCTGACGGAAAATAGCGTCCGCGAGATCCCCGTCTGCAAAGAGCTGGTCAAGAAATACAACACTCTTTGGGAACAAGAGCATGCCGGCAAATTATCTTCGCTGGCCGTAGTGGGACAGGCGTCTCGCCTGTCTCCCACTCAAACTGCGGACAGGCGCGACGCCCGTTCCACTATCGTTCTCACCGAAAAACGCAACCCGTACAGCTACCTGCGCCGCGTCACACCCGAATATCACATCGGCACCTTACGCTTGCGTGTTGGCAAGGATCACCCCCCACGGGTGGAGGTCGCCGTCCCAGTCACGGCCACGGTCAGCGAGGTCCACCGCCTGACAACGGCCGAACCCGATACCTTTGCGGAGATTCTCCAATTCCCGGTCCGGACCATGGCCGACATCGGCAAGATTGCCGCCCTACTGCCACAGCTCCGCGCGCGCCATATTGAAACGCCGATTGCAGTCCAGCTCGACAGCGCTGAATTGACGTTGCCAGTCGCCGACGTTGCCGAGAAGATCAATGTCCCCTTCAACGGCAAAGAAGACGTGACCGCCTTGCTCAACAGTGCCGGCAAGCTGACGGTCCAGTTCAATGTCGAAGGCCACAGCCCGGAGGAGTTCGTCGCAAATTGTGAGCGATTGGTTGCGGTGTTGCGATCGTACCGTAACCAACAGGTCCTGTTGGCAGTCGGCCGAGTCACCGGCTTGGCGACCATCGCGGCCTACCGCATTTTGGCAGCGACCGCAGACGCGGAGACCCCCATTCTATTGCGCGATTCCAGTGGCGCCCTACTCACCGCGAGTACTCACATCGGCGCCTTACTGTGCGACGGCATCGGCGATGCGGTTGAAATTACCGGCAACCAGGATCCGCTCCAGTCCGTAAAACTGGCGTATAATATTTTGCAGGCGGCCGGCGCCCGGACGTTCAAGACCGATTACGTGGCATGCCCGAGCTGTGGCCGAACACTGTTTGATTTGCAGACGGTTACCGCCCGGATCAAGACGCGCACGGCGCACTTGAAAGGCGTGAAGATTGCGATTATGGGTTGCATCGTCAATGGCCCTGGCGAAATGGCCGATGCCGATTTTGGATACGTCGGCACCGCCCCCGGAAAGATCTCGTTGTGGGTCGGCAAGACCCAGGTCAAACAGCACATTCCCGAAGAACAGGCAGTGGATGAACTGATCGCCCTGATCAAAGAACATGGCCAGTGGATTGAACCACCGGTCCACCAGGAGAAAGCATGAAACAGATCATGACCTTGATAATCCTGACCCTGCTCGTCAGCAGCGTCTGGGCAAAAGACATTGAATGGCTCAAGAGCTACGACACCGCGCTGGCGCAGGCAAAGAAAGACAAGAAAATCGTGCTCGTGGACATTTATACCGACTGGTGCGGCTGGTGCAAAAAACTCGATCGGGACACGTACAGTGACAAAGATGTGCAAGCCAGGGTCGCCAAAGATTTCATCGCAGTAAAAATTAATCCCGAGAAAAGCGCTGACGGCGCCAAGCTCGCGCAACAATTTGGCGTGCGCGGTTTTCCCTTCATTGCATTTGTCGGTGCCGACGGAAAACCCATGTCGCAAATCAGCGGCTATGTGAACGCGGTAACATTTCTCGCGCAATTGGAGAAGGTCGCCAAGCCGACCAGCGCAAAGTGATCCGCCCCTGGGAGATCAAGAGTTCCCGGCGCGCCCTCGACTGTCGCATCTTCCAGGTGCGCCACGACGTAACCGTTAATCCGCGCACCGGTCAACCCCATGACATGTATGTGTTGGAACAGCCGGACTGGGTCAACATCATCCCGCTCACACCCGATGACCAGGTCATCATGGTTGAACAATGGCGACATGGCACCCGCACTGTGGAACTCGAAACACCCGGCGGCCTGTTGGATGCCGGCGAGACACCGGATCACGGTGCCCGCCGCGAATTACTCGAAGAAACCGGCTATGCGCCAACCCACTTGGAAATGCTCGGAACCGTTCATCCCAACCCGGCAATCCAATGCAACCGGCAGCACTATCTGCTTGCCACCGGCTGCCAGCGGGTTGCCGACCTGAAACTCGACCACGCGGAGGACATTAAAGTGCGGTTAGTCCCGTTGGCGGAAATTCCAAATTTAATCCGCACCGGTAAAATCACGCACGGGATCGTGATCGGCGGTTTTTACTGGCTCAACGATTATCGCAGTTCCCGGTAGCAACTGCGCGCCGCTGCATCTGCACCCGCCAGTTTGTCACCCTGAGCTCGTCGAAGGGTAAAGATCGTCTCGGTTCGTCAATTCGATGAACTTGTTTGCCGTCCGTTGAGTTGAAGCATTGTTTTTTAGTGTGACACAGCGCCGCGCTTCTCGCTTGCGGACGATCTGAGGAACTGGTTGAATGACGGCCATGAGCGTTCCACAAAACAATGATCTCACGCAACAAAACGACTCGGAGTTTGTCTCGCGCGGCCCATGCCGGTTGTGTGGCAAGCTTTTTACAAAAGCGGCGATGACAACGCACTTGAAAGCGTGTTTTCCCAAACACACCGCCGCCCCGCCGGACGGCAAACCGATGGCGCGCGGTTTTCTCCTGCTCGTGGATGGGGGACGGTATGCGCCGGAGTATTGGTTGCATTTGGCGGCGCCGGTGGACGCGACGTTTGGCGCGTTGGACAGCGTGTTGCGCGACATCTGGTTGGAATGTTGCGGTCACATGAGCGCGTTCCGGTTTCCACAACGCAAGGCCCAACGGGCCACCCCCAAGTCGCTCGCCAATATTTTTTCCAACACATTCGACGTGGATCAGGCAATGGACGAGGACGAGAAGCTCATGGGCAAGACGCTCGCCTCGAAATTCCGCGTCGGAAGCCGGGTCACTCACGACTACGATTTTGGCACGACCACCACGCTCGAAGTGCGTGTGGTGGCTGGCATCGAAATGCCCGTCGCGAAGAAATCGGGCATCCGGTTGCTCGCGCGCAACGAGCCGCCGCCGATTCCGTGCGGCCAATGCGGCGCGCCGGCGGCATGGGTGTGTTCGGAATGTATGTATGCGGGCACCGGATGGGTCTGCAAGAAATGCCGCCGCACGCACTCTTGCGGCGAGGACATGTTGTTGCCGGTCGTCAACTCGCCGCGCGTCGGCCAGTGTGGCTACTGCGGCCCGTCCCGCGAACCGTGAGGCTGCCAGATCTCCAGTCCGCTCGTTCCATAACTCGGCTGGTAGTTGAAGCCGTGAATATTGGCGCAATCAATCATGTTGTTTTTCCATTGGTTGGCCGACTTGCCTCACACCCCCATCGAGCGTACTTTCACGTTTTAATGGGTGACCCTATTTCGTGACCCTATTTTAGAAGCCCGCACAAAGTCTTTCGGTGTCCACTCGAGCCGCGGTCGCCAATGAAGACTGATCTTTTGGTCACCGGCACCGGACCACGACTTCCTGCTGCTGCCGGAGTTTTACAATGGAATCCGGCGGACACACCCCGCGCCACAGGACATTCGGATACAAAATGGAATGCCGGCCAATAATCGTGCCCGGACTCAGGACGCAGTTACAGCCAATGTCCGCGCCATCACCGAGGATCGCACCAAACTTCCGCAAGCCAGTATCCAACTTCTCGACTTTCACATTGCCCGCCACCGATTTGACGTTCGATAAAATTACGCCGGCGCCAAGGTGCGCCTTCGCTCCGAGAATCGAATCGCCGACATAGCTAAAGTGCGGCACCTGGCAACCGTTGAATAACACGCTATTCTTAAACTCACATGCATTGCCGAGGACACAGCCGTCGCCCACAATGACGTTTTCGCGGATATAGGCATTCGACCGGATCTGACAATTTGCGCCGATGATGGCCGGGCCCTTGATGACCGCACCGGGTTCGACGGTCGTCCCCTTCCCGATGAACACGGCCTCACCGATGAAGGCTGGACCGGTCACGGTGCCCAGATTGCCGGGCCGCAAGTGCTGCTCCACAAACTCCGGTAACTGCCGCAAAGCCTCCCACGCATTCGCGTCACCGTCGAAAAGCTCCGGGTACGCAAACTGCTTCAGATCGAGCAAATCCGCAGGTCGAAACATGCCGACATCTTACCTCGAGGTTGCGCATTTGCAAGGCTCCGGCTACGATGCCGCCATGCTTGCGCCTTACGGCACCTGGAAGTCAGCGATCACGCCCAGCGTCATTACCGGCGCGAGTGTCAACCTCAGCGCCGTCACGCTGGCTGGCTCCGATGATCTCTACTGGCTGGAGCAACGGCCGCTCGAAGGGGGCCGGTCTGTTCTCGTCCGGAATGGTGTCGATGTTACTCCGCCGGGGTTGAGTGTTCGCTCGCGCGTCCACGAATATGGCGGCGGCGCTTATACGATCGCCGGTAATGACGTGATTTTTGTCAACGACACCGACCAACAACTCTATCGGAACACGACGCCACTCACCGCTGTTCCTGGCCTGCGGTTCGCTGACTTGGTCGTCGACCAGCACCGGATCATTGCCGTTTGCGAAGACCACCGCACCCCCGGCCGTGAACCGGTTAACTCTCTGGTTGCGATTACTGATGGACGGATTGAATCGCTTGTAGCCGGCAACGACTTCTATTCCTCACCCCGCGTCTTTGGAGATCACCTCGCCTACTTGACTTGGAAGCACCCCAATATGCCATGGGATGAAACCGAGCTGTGGCTCGATGGCCAGCTGATCGCTGGCGGCGCATCGATCTTTCAACCGGAATGGTCACCAACCGGCGAGCTCCATTTCATTTCCGACCAGACCGGCTGGTGGAATCTCTACCGGTATCGCGCCGGCAAGATTGAGTCCCTGCTGGAAATGCCGGCTGAGTTCGGCGCCCCGCAATGGAACTTTGGCATGAGCACCTACGCGTTTCTGGCCGACGGACGGATCGTCTGCGCATTTAATGAGCGCGGCCAATGGCGGCTCGGTATTTTTGATGGCCAGCTCCATCCGCTCGACTTGCCGTACACCGAAATCTCCAGTGTCCGCGCCGCCGGTAATACCATTGCGTTCATCGCCGCGTCGCCGACTGAACCGGCGGCAGTCGTGCGACTCGATTTTGTCGGAGCGCCTTCCCAGGCGCGACCGGTTTCCGCATCGCACCCAGACGGGGGCTCCGACAATCTGACTGTCGTCCGCCGCTCCACCACTGTCGCGCTGGACGCGCGATCAGTTTCTGTTGCCGAGCCGATTGAGTGTGGCGGTGTGCATGCGTTTTATTATCCGCCCGTTAACGCTGATTTCAGTGCCCCAGCCGGCGAGTTGCCGCCCCTGATTGTGTTTACCCATGGCGGCCCCACGAGCGCCACGACCAGCGGGTTGAATCTTCTCAAACAGTTTTGGACGAGCCGCGGATTTGCGGTCGTGGATGTCAATTATGGTGGGAGCGCTGGCTTTGGGCGCGCGTACCGGCAACGCCTGAATGGTCAATGGGGGATCGTCGATGTGGACGACTGCTGTGCCGTAGCGCAGGCTTTGGTTGCGGCCGGTAACGCCGACCCGCTTCGACTGATCATTCGCGGCGGCAGCGCCGGTGGGTACACCACCTTGTGCGCGCTGACGTTCCGCCAGGTCTTCCAGACGGGGGCCAGCTACTTCGGCATTGGCGATTTGGAAGCGATGTTGGAAACCCACAAATTTGAGTCCCGCTATCTGGATGGCCTGCTCGCCCCGTGGCCGACGGGTCGGGAGATTTACGAGGCCCGGTCACCGCTCCGGCATCTCGATCAGTTGCACTGCCCGATTATTTTCTTCCAGGGCCTCGATGACAAAGTCGTGCGGCCGGATCAATCGCAGCAAATGGTCGCCGCCATGAAAGCGAAGGGCTTGTTGGTCGAGTATCTGGAATTTGCTGGTGAAAGCCATGGCTTCCGGCAAGCCGCGACCATCCAGCAAACGCTTGGAGCCGAACTCGCCTTCTACCAACGCGTCTTGGGTATCCCGCCCGCATTGCCATTGATCGGGAGCGATTAGAATCTAAATTGGAGGGCGAGCCTCCCGGTGAGCCGTTCGCGCGCCAAAAAACGGCTCGGACAGAGCTCCGACAGGAGTCGCGAGTCCTTCTCGGACCTCACCCTCCAAAACACGTTTGCTGATCCGCCGGAATTCGAAAACTCTGAACGCGCCATCGCGCGCGTCAAATAAGTTTTACCAGCTCGCTGGGGTTGGTTGTTGGCAGCCGACAGGTTTGGTCGACGCAAACATACGCTGTGGCCTTTCCGTTAATCATCGGCCGCGGAGTTGACTGATCACGTGCCAGCAGGACAACCTGATTGGGTTGATACCGGCCGCGTACGACGCGCAGCAGCGCTTGAGTATCCGGAGCGGCTGGCTCGCCAGCAATCACGATTTGCTGAGGCTTTCCCAGCGCAAAGTCCAAGGCACACAACATTTCGGGCACTGCCTGCGCGGTGCTGTGCATTCGCGGTCCGAATAATGTCAGGGTCCGTTCCGCCGCCTCCCGAAAATCCGCCCGGTCCGTCACCAACGCCAACCGCAGCAGTAAACGCACGGCAATGGAATTGCCGGATGGCTCCGCTCCGTCATACTCATCTTTTACCCGGAGAATCACGGAGGGATCGGTCCCGTCAGTCATGAAAAACCCGCCAGCGGTCGCATCGTAAAACTGCTGCAGCATTGTTTCTGTTAACGCGATCGACCGGGTCAACCAACCGGCATCAAAATCGGTTTCGTACAGATCCAGGAGCGCATTGGCAAAGCAGGCATAGTCGTCAAGCTGGGCCGGGACAATACCCGTGCGGAAGAGTTTCCTGGAAGACAGGATGTTCCGGGCCGCAGCTTGGGCCGCGGTCAGATACCGTGAACTAGTAGGACAGGCGTCCCGCCTGTCCCCATCCACAACTGACAGGCGGGACGCCTGTCCCACTTCAACTCCCGCCTGCACAGCATGACAGAGTGCGGAAATCATCAACCCATTCCCAGCGGTAATCACTTTCTCGTCACGGTGCGGCCGAATGCGTTGGGCCCGAGCAGTAAAAAGAATTGCGCGTTCAGCTGCAAAATCACCGGCTTCAACAACATGGAGGATGTTGTTGCCGTGCTCCCAATTACCCGCGCTGTCCACATCGTAGGCCCGGCAAAAAACACCGGCCCGCTCCTTGAGCAAAGTTTTGATTTCGGCCTGCGTCCAAACGTAGAATTTGCCTTCCACGCCTTCGCTGTCGGCATCTTCCGCAGAATAAAAGCCACCAGCCGGGCTGGTCAGGTCACGTAACACGTAGTCACAGGTTCGCGCGGCAATATCCGCAAAAAACGCTTCGCCGCTCACATTGAAAGCATCCACGTAGCTGCTCACCAGCTGCGCCTGATCGTAGAGCATTTTTTCAAAATGCGAGACCAGCCAGCGTTCATCCACACTGTACCGGTGGAATCCTCCCCCGAGT
>Ga0118677_10008308_pt1 | contig 12729 bp, 11 predicted proteins | sample AliMusrvi5mmetaG_FD_86154 | JGI IMG/M metagenome (GOLD analysis project Ga0118677, IMG submission 86154)
GGACTCTTCCTCAGTGTGCAATATCCGGTCGAGATTCCGGGCGTCAGCATGATCAATTTCCTGAAGACAGCGGTCAATGAATCCAGGAAATACCACCAGCTTAAAGAGCTTTCGGCCGGAGACTTCCTAAAGATGATGCGCGAGAAAAAAGAGATGGTTCAGATTGATTCTCAGCTGACTAACCGCTCTGTAAACGAAGGCTTTTCAGGAGGAGAGAAGAAGAAAAACGAGATCTTCCAGATGGCCATGCTGGAACCAAAACTCGCTATTCTGGATGAGACCGATAGCGGACTGGATATCGACGCACTCCGCATCGTAGCTAATGGTGTCAATATGCTTAAGAAACCTGATAATGCGACCATCGTGGTAACGCACTACCAGCGATTGCTGGATCATATCGTGCCGGATTTTGTACACGTCCTCTATAAGGGTCAGATCGTAAAATCAGCCGGTAAAGAGCTGGTACTCGAACTGGAGGAGAAAGGCTACGACTGGATTAAAAAAGAACTTGGAGAATAACGCCATGGCAGATAGCATTTTAATAGAATCTACCGAGCTGCGAATAGCAGGTCTTTTTGAAGAAAATGATGCTCTTCTCAATCGGGGAGTTCCTGATTTTCTGAATAGAGACAGGAAGAAAGCCATGGAAGAATTCCTGCGGATGGGCATTCCCGACAGAAAACTTGAAAATTATAAATACACGGATCTTACCAGACTTTTTGCGAAGGAAAATTATAACCGTGCCTTTAGTCCAACCTCCTTTGATTTCGATATGCAGGAGGTATTTACCTGTGATGTGCCGGAGTTCGATACGCATGTATTATTCCATGTGAACGGCTGGTTCTTTGAGAAAAACAAGACCAGCCAGTTTCCTTCAGGAGTAATCATCAAGAGTCTTAAAAGAGCCTTGATCGAGAATTCAGACTTCGTAGAAAAATATTACGGGAAAATCGCCGACATCACCAAAGATCCAATTGTGGCGCTTAATAGTGCCTTCGCTCAGGATGGCATTTTCATCTATGTACCTGATAATTTGATTATTGAAAAACCTATTCAAGTTATTGACTTGCTTCGCAGTGAAGAAGATCTGTATGTCACCCAGCGAAACCTCATAGTGGTTGGAAAAAATGCGCAGGTTAAACTCATGTTTTGTGACCATACCCTTGCCGTTCATAGTTACATTGCCAACTATCTGACGGAGGTTTATATGCACGATGATTCCTTGGTCGATATTTATGGAATTCAGAATCAGCACAACGGTACAGCTTACCTAAATGGCATTTTTGTTCACCAGGATAGAAATTCTCAACTGATAACCAATACCATTTCGCTGCATGGAGGCATTACCCGCAACCATTTGCATGTTGACCTGAGCGGTGAGCATGCCAACGCTGCATTATTCGGGTTGGCTTTGACGGACAAGGACCAGCATTGTGATAATTTTACCTCTATCGAACATGCCGCACAGGCCTGTCATAGCAACCAGATATTCAAAAATATTCTGGATGATAATTCGACCGGTGCATTTACCGGTAGGATTCATGTGATGCCGGGTGCTAAAAAAACGGAGGCCTATCAGCGAAACAACAGTGTACTGTTAACCAAGGTGGCTAAAATGAATACGAAGCCTCAACTGGTCATCGACAATGACGATGTGAAATGTTCACATGGAGCAACGATCGGTCAGGTCAATGAGGAGGCCCTATTTTACCTTCAGACCCGGGGCATCAATGAAAAGGAAGCCCGTTTGATGCTAATGTTTGCCTTTGCACACGAAGTCCTGGCCAACATTAGGGTAGAACAGCTGCGTCAGAGCATCGACAGGCTGGTCAACAAGAGACTGAGGGGTGAAGTTTCACGCTGCCACGACTGTAAACTCGAATGCATCAGGTAATTTAATTTACGAAAATGAGTTTCAACTACCAGGATATTAGAAAAGATTTTCCAATCCTTGACCAGAAAGTCAACAAACATCAATGGGTCTATTTTGACAATGCGGCGACTGCCCAGCGGCCTGTTCAGGTCATTGAAAAAATTCGTGAATTTTCTGTCAAAACTAATTCAAATATCCATCGCGGGACCCATTTTCATGCGATCAAAACAACCGAGGCATACGAAAATGCACGCGATATTGTGCGGGATTTCATCCATGCCGGTGAGCGGAAGGAGATCATTTTCACCCATGGCACTACGGAATCCATCAACCTGGTAGCCAGATCTTTCTGTGAAAAATATCTTTCCGAAGGCGATGAGATCCTGGTCACTGAAATGGAACATCATGCGAATATTGTCCCCTGGCAAATGGCTTGCGAAAGGCATGGAGCCACACTGAAATATGTACCATTTGACGACAAGGGCGAGCTTCAGAGCGATCTGCTCTCTCTGTTGATCACTGATCGTACAAAATTATTCGCAGTTACGCATGTGGCCAATACTCTTGGGACAATTAACCCCATCCGGGAATTGATCCGTGTCGCACACAGCCGTAATGTGCCTGTTCTGGTTGATGGTGCCCAGAGTGTGCCACATATTACTATTGACGTTCAAGATCTTGATTGCGACTTTTTTGTTTTCTCCGGGCATAAAATTTACGGTCCTACCGGGATTGGCATACTTTATGGAAAAAGAAAATGGCTAGATGCCATGCCTCCATTTTTGGGAGGTGGTGAGATGATTGACAGGGTCACCTTCGAAAAAACCACTTACAACGAACTACCGCACAAATTCGAAGCCGGTACTCCTCATTATGTAGGAGCCATTGCACTCGGAACTGCTATTCAGTACGTCCTTCAAGTGGGCCTCGATCCTATTGCCTCCTACGAACATCATTTGCTGAACTATGCCACAGAAAAAATGAAGGCTTTGGGAGATATGCAGATATTTGGTGAGTCCCCTCAAAAAACTGGTGTAATCTGTTTTCAACTTGGTCAGATTCATCCTTTTGACCTTGGAACCCTGCTGGATCAACTTGGTATCGCTGTTCGTACGGGTAGATTATGCGCAGATCCGGTAATGGACCACTTTGGGATTTCTGCCATGACCCGCGCCTCATTCGCCTTCTACAATACTATTGAAGAAATTGATTCTTTCATTGCCGCACTCACCCGTATCAGGACGATGTTTTAATCCCTATTTTTGCACAAAACAATTCATATGACCATCGAAGAAGTTCAACAGTCCATCATTGCAGATTTTTCTATCTATGAAGATTGGATGGATAAATATACTTACCTGATCGAGCTTGGTAACGAACTGGAGCCTATTGATCCTTCTTATAAAGTGGATCAAAATCTGATACGTGGTTGTCAATCAAGGGTTTGGTTGCAGCAAAGACTCGAAGGGGACCACATCATTTTCGAGGCTGAGAGCGATGCACTGATTGTCAAAGGACTGGTAGCGCTCCTACTCAAGGTTTTTTCAAACAGGACTCCCCAGGAAATCCTGGATTCTGAGCCCTATTTCATCGACGAGATCGGGTTGAAACAACATCTCTCTCCTACCCGCTCTAATGGATTGATGGCCATGGTCAAGCAAATAAAGCTTTATGCCCTGGCCTACAAACAAATTTCACTTCAAAAAAAATAAAATGGACGAAAGAATAGATCTCATCATCGCCAATCTGAAAGAAGTTTTCGACCCTGAAATACCCGTCAATATATACGACCTTGGATTAATCTACAATGTCGATGTTGAAGGCAATACAGCGACAGTTCTGATGACCCTTACTGCCCCCGGTTGTCCGGCTGCCGATATGATTGTGGCTGACGTTGAGTATATGACCAAAAAAATTGAAGGCATCGAAGAATGCAAGGTTGAGATTACTTTCGATCCTGCCTGGGACAAGTCCATGATGTCTGAAGAAGCTCGTCTGGAACTGGGATTCATGTAGGAAAATCCTGTTTCTCACCTCAACGGTAGCTCTCACCTGCAGAAATATTTACTTAACTTAGCAGCAAATGAGTGCTGCAGTTATGAATACTATTCTCAAAATCATCGTTTGTGCTGCCTTTTCCGTATCTTTTTTTCTGGCAGAATCACAACCAGTCGCAACGCCGAAAACACCTGATCTCTCCAAATCCAAATTATTTTCCGGCTCTCAACCCTGGACAAGATGGTGGTGGTTTGCTGCTGAAATCCACAAAGCCGATATTGCAGATAACCTCATCTGGCTGAAGAATAATGGCTTCGGAGGAGTGGAAATTGCCTGGGTCTATCCGCTGAACAGGATGAAAAAGGATACCCTCAACTATACGCCTAGACAGGAATGGCTTGGCCGCGACTGGTCTGAAATAGTGGCCTACGCAAAAAGCTGTGCCGATAGTCTGGGAATGGGATGCGATTTTACCTTTGGATCGCTTTGGCCTTTCGGGGATATCAAAGTCCCGTTTGAAGAGGCAACCATGAACATGAAAGATCCCAAATGGCGCCAGGAAATCACTGCCTCCTGGGATTATCCCAAAAAAGGATATGTCCTGGACCATCTTAACAGGAATGCCTTCTATCATTATGCCAAAAGAACAGGAGATGCGCTAAAACCCGCATTAAAAGGTTCCTTGTCCGGGATATTTTGCGACTCCTGGGAAGTAGAAACCAAATATCTTTCGACGAACGGATTTCCCGAGAAATTCTTGCAGCGCTACAAATATTCCATTCTACCTTACCTGGATAGCCTCTATTCCAAACGTAACCCATTTGCCGCCGTCCGTTACGATTATTTGAAGCTTTTATCCGAGCAGGTTATAGAAGAATTCTACAAACCATTTACGGTGAAAAGCCATGAGTTGGGTGCCTATTCAAGGGTTCAGTGCTCAGGCGCTCCCTGCGATATTTTATCAGCCTATGCAACTGTGGATATTCCGGAAAGTGAGGCACTGCTCTATGAACCAGCCTATTCGAATATCGTCGCCTCTGCTGCCGGCCTTTCCGGCAAACGGGTAGTGACGTCCGAGACCTTTACCTGTCTTTACGGCTGGCCAAGAGACCATCATTCTGAAGAACAGACCGCAGACCTGAAACTCCTGGCAGATGCTCTTTTTGCCAACGGCGTGAACCAGATCATCTGGCACGGGAAACCTCTCAATCCTGCTGGACAGGATACCGTGAAATTTTATGCCTCCGTGCATGTAGGCAAGAGCGGATCACTGGCAAAAGAACTTCCGGCATTCAACAAATATCTTGGGGCTGTTTCGGGGTACCTGAAAAAAGGAACGACTGTTTCACAGGTAGCCGTCTATCTACCAACGGAAGACACCTGGGTTGCCGGAGAACTTCCTGTCAACAAGCAATTTATCTGGGCCTGGGGAGAATATGAGCACAGGTACACCTATCTTCCTGATGAACTAAAGGCCTGGCGACCGTTATGGATCAACGGAGAATTTCTTCAGAAAGCCGAATTCAGGGAAGGGAAATTAAAAGCGGGAAACCAAAATTTCTCAGCCTGTTATGTGGATGTCAAATACATGGACCTCTCATCTTTAAAACGATTATTGGAGCTCGCAGAAAAAGGATTACCTGTATGCCTCAAAAGGGAACCATCCGAACCAGGTTTTAATCCTTCAAAGATTGAATACTCCACCTTGGTGAAAAAGCTGAGAGCCCTCAAAAATGTCAGATCCACCTGGGCAGCATTCTCCGATATTCCTCCCCTGGTAACGGGCACCCAACGAACAGACTTTTGGTGCAGGGAAACACCTGAAGGGCTAACCATCTTTTTTGCAAATCCACGCTCCCAGGGATTAAAGTTCCCGCTCGCCTATGGACAATCGCTCAACGAAAAGCAAGAAACGGTGCAAATTAAGATCAGCTATTTGGGTAAAACCATACCCTACACACTGGTGTTTAAACCTTACCAATCCATTCTTTTAAAGGTCAGCCAAACCGGACTTATTACCAATCAGGAAATCTTTTTTCAGCCCGCAACTCCAGTTTTCAAACCACGTATAAGAACTGGAATAGAAAAATGGGAAGTAGATCCCAATCAGAAATAATGAAGCCATCGCACCAGTCATTCAGCACGTTAATTAAGGCACAGGCTTTAAAGCTTGGATTTGACGCCTGTGGCATTTCAAGAGTGAAACTTTTGGATGAGGATCGCAACAGATTACTTAGCTGGCTCAGTGAAGGTTACCATGGCACGATGGCATATATGGCTAACCATTTCGATAAAAGAGTGAATCCCGCGCTCCTCGTGGATGGGTCAAAATCTGTTGTTTCTGTCCTGCTGAATTACTATACCGATCAAAAACAGGAGGATCCCGAAGCTCCAAAGATCTCGAAGTATGCCTTGGGAAAAGATTACCATGATGTTCTTAAAACGAGACTTTTCACTCTGCTCGACTATATCCAAACAGAATTAGCCCCCTGCGAAGGCCGTGCCTTTGTAGACTCTGCTCCATTACTGGAAAAAGCCCTTGCAAAAGAGGCAGGACTCGGCTGGATTGGAAAAAACTCACTCCTGATCCATCCCCGGATGGGCAGTTTTGTCTTCATCGGCGAGCTGGTTCTTGACCTGGAACTCGAATATGATGAACCCTTCGGCAACAGTCTTTGTGGATCCTGCACACGTTGCATGGATAGTTGTCCGACGGGAGCCATCCTGGCGCCCGCGGTGCTGGATGCCAGAAAATGTATTTCCTATCTGACCATCGAAACGAAGGAAGATATTCCGGAATCCCTAACCGGAAATCTCTCCATCTGCCTGATTGGATGCGATTTATGTCAGCAAGTGTGCCCCTGGAATAATAAAGCCAGGCCACATAATATTGAAGAATTTCAACCCAAAAAGGAATTATTGGAAATGAATGCTCATGAATGGCAATCCCTAGAAAAACCCTTATACAATAGACTATTTAAGGGTACTGCAGTCGAGCGGGCCGGCTTTGCACGGCTGAAAAGCACGCTGGGACATCTGTTCGGGCAAAAATGATCGTATCTTTGGCATCGGAGCTGCCACCAAAATCCTCACTCAAAATTATGGAGTCTGTAACTGAACAAACCTGGATCGCTTTTGATGGTCTTAACCTCTATGCAACACGTTGGGATCCTGATACTACACCAAGAGCGGTGATGGCTTTTGTCCATGGTCACGGTACACATAGCAGAAGGTACGAAGAGTGGTTCTATGCGTTCATGGAGGGGGGCTTCGCAGTCATCACTTTCGACCTTCGCGGGCATGGCAGATCGGGTGGGAAACAAGGTACCATCCACCGTTACAACGAATATCTCGAAGATGTCAACCTTTTGATGAATAAGGCAAGGGAAAATTACGAGGAGCTTCCCATCATTCTATATGGCCACAGCATGGGTGCCACTATAGTACTTTCCTATTTGCAAGCTTCAAAAAATCTGCCGGATATGGCAATTCTCGCTTCGGCGTGGCTTGATCTGGTGCAACCTCCGGGTCAGTTAAAGGGTCTTGCCATTTGGCTGGCCGATTCGATCCTGCCGCAGATGACCATCAGGACAGGGCTTAAGTCTAAAGATTTTGCTCCTCCTGCATCGAACGATTCACCAAAAGAGCGCGATCCACTGATGCATAAGAGGATCTCAGCCCGATGCTTCAGGGAAGTCCAGAGGGCTATCAGGAAGATCAATGCTCAAACACTTCCCACAACGGTTCCGATGCTTTTCATGCATGGGACCAACGACAGGGTGTCGGCACCGGATGCCTCTGAAAAACTGGCACTAGGCCTTCCTGGAAAGGCTACCTACATCGAATGGGAGGGTGGGCCTCACCAATTGCTTGCATGGGAGCAGGCAGATAAGGTTACAGATTTTACCATCGAATGGATAAACAAGCACTTATGATAGCATTACGAACAGAAGTCATTTTGCCAAAAATAGAGAACAAACTCTCCTACCGCAGAAATTCCCTGATGATAGGATCCTGCTTTTCTGAAAATATAGGAAACTATCTTCAGAATCACTGTTTTCCAATCAAGACCAATCCTTGCGGAATTTTGTATAATCCGGCTTCAATGGCCGATTGTCTGAGCTTCCTGGTAAGTGACCATCATTTTACGGAGTCCGACCTTTTTCAAGCGAACGGGTTGTGGAATAATTTCTATTTCCACAGCAGATTTTCGGATCCTGATCAGGAGAAAGCCCTGAGAGGAATGAATGGCTCTCTGGCAGAGGGATCGGTACAACTTAAATCTGCCTCGCATATTTTTCTGACTTTTGGAACCTCCTGGATTTACCGCAATAATGAGAGTGGAGAGGTTGTCGGAAATTGCCACAAGCTGCCTGCCAGCAAGTTTAGCAGGGAAAGATTGACAGTGGAGGAGATGTCCGATCTATGGATCGATCTGATCAATAGTCTCTTAGCAATAAATCCAGATCTTATTATTATTTTGACAATCAGTCCGATAAGACATCTAAAAGACGGAAATTTCGAAAATCAAGTCAGCAAATCGGCACTCTTCCTTTTGGTGGATAGGTTAGTATCAATCTTTGGATCCGACAAAATAGTCTATTTTCCTTCTTATGAGCTGGTAATGGACGAGTTACGGGACTATCGCTTTTATGCAACAGATATGGTCCATCTCAGCGAGACTGCCATTTCTTTCGTGCAGGAAAAGTTCAATGAAGTCTTCCTCGATAACGAAAGCAATGAAATATTATTAAGAATAGGGAAAATAGTTAAGGCATTATCCCACAGACCTTTTCAGAAAGATAGTCTGCCGTTCCGGGATTTTATCCAACGTCAGACGGACGAAATATTAAAATTAGAAATACAATACCCTTTTATCAATTTTGGCAATATAAAAAATGACATCATTCAAAATAAGGGGGATATAATTTTTTCTTAACAAAACCTTTACTTATTTTTAAGCGATCTAAAGAACTTTTTTGGGTACTTTGCCGCCCAACAATATCTAACAGTTTGTAAATTATGGGATATCTGAATTTTGATAAAGATAAACTGGTCAAGTTATCCTATTCACTCGAACGCGAAATTCTGCGGACCAATCGTGCAGGCGCGTACTCCTCTACCACGCTGGCAGGATGCAATACGCGCAAATACCATGGTTTACTTGTCGTTCGGCTTGATGAACTGGACGGAGGAAAGCATGTTTTACTCTCCTCTCTGGATGAGACAATCATTCAGCACGATGCGCAGTTTAATCTCGGAATCCACAAATTTCCGGGTGATTTTTATGAACCCAAGGGTCACAAGTACATCCGTAATTTCGAATTCGACACGATACAAAAACATACCTACCGGGTTGGTGGTGTAGTTCTTACACGAACAAGGCTACTCGTCGAACAAGAAAATAAGTTGCTGGTAAAATATACGCTTGAGGAGGCTAACAGTCCTACGAAATTACGGTTTAAACCATTCCTGGCCTTTCGTAACGTGCACTCACTCAGCAAGGCCAATCTATACGCAAATTCAAAATACACTCCTGTACCCAATGGAATCAGGATGAATCTTTATGAAGGTTATCCTGATTTTTACATGCAGCTGTCAAAGAGTTGTGATTTTGTGCCGGTTCCAGATTGGTATAAGAATATCGAATACATCAAGGAGCAGGAACGCGGCTATGAATTTCAGGAGGATCTATTTGTGCCCGGCTATTTCGAGGTAACGATTAAGAAAGGAGAATCTATTTTCTTTTGTGCCGCCACTGAAGAGCAAACGCCTTCCACCTTTCTCAAACGATATGAGTCTGAGAAGAAGCTGCGTATTCCCCGGGATACTTTTTTCAACTGCCTGTTAAATTCCGGCCAGCAGTTTCTATGGGAGCGCAAGGATGGCGTTGACCTGATTGCCGGATATCCCTGGTATGAATCTATTCCAAGGCAGACCTTGACCTCCTTACCCGCTATCTTACTCAGCACTGACAATATCAAAACCTTTGAAGCGGTACTCCTGACTAATCTGAAACGGCTAAAAAAAGGTCTTTTGCCAAAATATGCAGGTATTGAGAGCGGTTATGATGCTGCCGATGCGCCATTAATTGCATTTTGTGCCCTTCAAGAGCTGGCCAAACGACAATCGCCCAAAGAAATCTGGAAAAACTACGGTTCTTACCTCAAAGATATCTTGAACAACTACCGTGAAGGCACCGAATACAACATCCATATGCTTGAAAATGGATTGATCTATGCCAAGAAAGAGGGAGTAGCCCTTACCTGGATGGATGATTACAAAGACGGGGTCCCAGTTACGCAAAGAGGAGGAATAGCCGTTGAGATTAACGCTTTATGGTACAATGCAGTCTGCTTTGCCCTGGAACTCGCCATCTTATCCGAAGACAGGTCCTTCGTTAAAAAATGGAAAGATCTGCCTGCGCTCATTTCATCCTCTTTTATCGATAATTTCTGGTGTGAAGAATGTGGTCAGCTGGCAGATTACATCGATGGAGATTATATCGACTGGTCTGTTCGCCCAAACATGCTGTTGGCGACTGCTCTGGATTTTTCGCCCTTGTCGCGCACGCAGAAAAAAATGATCATCAGCACTGTACGAAATAAACTTCTGACTCCAGTCGGAATCCGGACTCTGTCTCCTGAGGATCCTTCTTACAAAGGTCACTCCGGAGAAAAGGCAGAAGATTTTTCTGAGGCAGCACATCAGGGGACTGCTTACCCCTTCCTGATCTATCCTTTCATCAGGACTTATCTCGAAGTTCATAAGGCCGGCGGACTTTCATTTGCCAAAAATTGTCTGGAAGGATTTAAGGATGAGATGGCTGAAGATTGTATTGGAACACTTTCCGAGGCATACGAAGGAAACCCTCCGCATACAGCAAAGGGTTCTATTTCTCAGGCCTGGAACGTTGCAGCAGTAATCATGGCCACATTGCTGGTCGAGAAATTTGAAGATGAAAACAGGATCAGAAGCTAAAAAACCAATGATATGAAGGTATTGATGTTTGGATGGGAATTTCCTCCTCATATAAGTGGTGGATTAGGCACAGCAAGTTTTGGCCTGACCAGGGGACTTGCGGAATTCAAGGACATTGAAGTTCTTTTTGTTGTTCCGAAGGCCTATGGTGACGAGGACGATACTGCAGTTAAAAAAATCATTGGCGCCAACGAAATAAGTATTACCAGAAAACAGGTACAAGTTCAGAACAGTGAATATAACATCGATTTAACTGAGGTTCAATCTAACCTTATTCCCTATGCCGATCCGGAAGAATTCTGGCAGTTGACGCAACAACGGCATTCGGCCTCTACCCGGTTCGTTCAGACAGACGAACAGGGAAAAATCCCTTTCTCAGGTAAATACGGGGCTAATCTGCTGGAAGAAATTGCCAATTACGCGATTGTGGCAGAATACATCGGTCGGGAGTACGACTTTGATGTTATACATGCCCACGATTGGTTGGCCTACCCTGCCGGGATTGCTGCAAAACGTGTCAGTGGCAAACCGCTCGTCATTCATGTTCACGCGACTGATTTCGACCGCAGCGGCGGAAGCGTAAACCCGAAGGTCTATGCCATCGAACGGGAAGGGATGGAAGTTGCAGATCAGATCATCACCGTGAGTAACCTGACCAAAAAAATTGTCATCGAGAAATACGGCATAAATCCTGGTAAGATAACTACTGTATACAACGCAGTCGAACCGGTTGAAAGTAAGGAAACAGAAAAATTACAGAGAGGCATCAGTGATAAGATCGTTACCTTCCTCGGTAGAATAACCATGCAAAAAGGTCCGGAATACTTTATCGAAGCCGCCTATCAGGTTTTAAAACGAACAGATAATGTTCGGTTTGTGATGGCTGGCAGTGGCGATATGATGGAGAAAATGATCAGACGCACCGCACGACTCGGCATTTCCGACCGGTTTCATTTCACAGGATTCCTTCGGGGAGATGATGTTTTTGATATGTTCCGGATGAGCGATGTGTATGTAATGCCCTCGGTATCTGAACCATTCGGAATTTCTCCTCTGGAAGCCATGATGACGGATGTACCCGTGATCATCTCCAAGCAATCCGGCGTTGCTGAAATTCTAACGCATGCCATTAAAGTTGATTTCTGGGACATCAATGCCATGGCTGATGCCATCTATGGAATTATAAAATACCCTGCACTGCCGGCCATGTTCAAAAAATTTGGCAGGGAGGAAGTTGATAGTCTGCAATGGAAACATTCAGCAGCCCATGTTCGCGAAGTTTATAAGAAAGCAATTAGTTAAGTTTCATCGATAATAGCCCCTACCATGAAGACAATCTGCCTTAATTTCCAGATTCACCAACCATTCCGCTACAGGAAATATCGCTTTTTCGATATCGGAAATGATTCCTATTATTACGATGACTATGCCAATGAGACCATTATGCGGAAGATTGCGGACAACAGTTATCTCCCTGCCAATAATATTCTTCTTAAGCAAATTAAAAAATTTAAGGGGAAGTTTAGGGTATCCTTTTCGATTTCCGGAGTTGCACTCGATCAGTTCAGGCTCTATACACCCGAAGTTATTGACTCATTTAAGGATCTTGCTGACACAGGTTGTGTAGAGTTTCTTTCAGGAACTTATGCCAATTCACTGGTGTCGCTTGCTGATGCTGAGCTATTTGCCAAACAGGTGAAGGCCCACGATGATCTCATTGAAAAATGGTTCAATCAGAAACCTACTGTATTTCGCAATACAGAGCTGATTTATTCCGACGAACTTGGAGACCTGATCTACAGGATGGGATTCGAAACTGTTATCACAGAAGGAGCAAAACATATCCTTGGTTGGAAGAGTCCGAACTATCTGTATTG
>Ga0118677_10012123_pt1 | contig 12729 bp, 9 predicted proteins | sample AliMusrvi5mmetaG_FD_86154 | JGI IMG/M metagenome (GOLD analysis project Ga0118677, IMG submission 86154)
AATATAAATAATGAGCATTTAAGTTCTCTTATCACACAATATCTTATTTTTGCAAAAATGTATGTTAGTTTCACCCTTCTCAATTTAAATATTAACAAAGCAAACCAGATAAATCATCAATTATGTATTCATCAATAACTAAAAAAGTCATCATGTCACTTATGGGATTGTTTCTTTTAACATTCTTATTGGTACATCTCGGTCTCAACCTGACTTTAATTTTATTTAAATCAAAAGACACTTTTAATCTTGCTGCGCATTTCATGGGAACTAATCCGGTGGTTAAAGTCTTGGAAGTGGTTTTGTTTGGCGGTTTCATTATTCATATTTTTTGGGGTGTTGTCCTTTATTTTCAGAACAATGCAGCCCGCCCACAGTCCTATGCAGTGAGTAATAATTCGCAGGAATCATTTTTCTCAAAGTATATGATTCATACAGGAGCATTGATCTTTGCGTTTCTGGTTTTGCATTTATTGGACTTTTGGTATAAATCAAGATTTACGGATTTAATTCCGAAAGTGTTGATTAAAGACTTGCCCTATGACGATATGGGTCAGCTGGTTATAAACAAATTCAGTGATCCTGTTTTTTCAGGAATCTATGTGATATTCCTACTATTCCTGGGTTTTCATCTAGACCATACCTTTCAGAGTGCACTGCAATCGTTAGGAATCAACCATAGTAAATACACTCCTTTTTTCAAGAAGTTCAGCCGTATCCTGGCTGTGATTATTACTATCGGATATATCACTATCCCTATCATGATTTATTTTAATATTTAATTCGAACAGGCTATGTCATTGTTTGATTCAAAAATACCCGAAGGTCCACTTTCTCAGAAATGGACAAAGTACAAGTCTGACGCAAAACTGGTGAACCCATCAAATAAGCGTAAACTTGATATTATAGTTATTGGTAGCGGACTCGCAGGAGCCTCAGCAGCAGCCTCTTTAGGTGAGATGGGCTACAACGTTAAAGTATTCTGTTATCAGGATAGTCCACGCAGAGCACACAGTATTGCTGCTCAAGGTGGTATCAATGCAGCAAAAAATTATCAGAACGATGGTGACAGTGTTTACCGTTTGTTTTATGATACTATAAAAGGTGGTGACTATCGGGCACGTGAAGGTAATGTTTACCGTCTGGCCGAAGTCAGCAACAATATCATTGACCAATGCGTGGCGCAGGGTGTTCCTTTTGCCAGGGAGTACGGTGGATTACTGGATAACCGCTCTTTTGGAGGCGCTCAGGTTTCGCGTACATTTTATGCCAGGGGTCAGACGGGACAACAATTATTATTGGGAGCCTACAGTGCTTTGAACCGTCAGATTGCCAAGGGTACCGTTAAAGTTTATCCCCGCAGAAACTTACTCGATGTGGTTACTATCGAAGGTAATGCTCGAGGAGTCATTATCCGTAATCTGGTGACGGGTGAAATAGAACGTTATTTTGGACATGCGGTAGTCATTGCATCGGGTGGATACGGAAACGTTTACTATCTTTCTACCTATGCAATGGGAGCGAATGCTTCACCGGCATGGATAGCCCATAAAAAAGGTGCATGGTTTGGAAACCCTTGTTATGTGCAGATCCATCCAACCTGTATCCCGGTTCATGGAGATTATCAGAGTAAACTGACTCTGATGAGTGAAAGTTTGCGTAATGATGGTCGCATCTGGGTTCCTAAGAAAATGGAAGACGTTCTTAAATTAAGACGCAAAGAAATAAAACCTGCTTCAATAGCTGAAGAAGATCGCGATTATTATCTGGAACGTCGTTACCCGGCATTTGGTAATCTAGTGCCTCGTGATGTTGCTTCCAGAGCAGCCAAAGAACGTACAGATGCCGGATACGGTGTCAACGATACCGGACTTGCAGTCTTTCTTGATTTTAAAGAAGCCATTGGTCGACTTGGAAAAGATGCAGTTGAAGCAAAATATGGCAATCTTTTCCAGATGTATGAAAAGATCAACGATGAGAATCCATATGAAACACCAATGCAGATTTATCCTGCCACTCATTATGCAATGGGAGGACTTTGGGTCGATTATGATTTGATGACAACTGTACCCGGTTTATTTGCAGCAGGGGAAGCCAACTTCTCGGATCATGGAGCAAATCGTCTGGGCGCTTCTGCTTTGATGCAGGGATTGGCTGACGGATATTTCGTGTTGCCTTATACTTTGGGAAATTATCTTGCCGACGAAATCCATACTCCAAGGATGTCGACCGATAGAGAAGAATTTGTACTGGCTGAAAATCAGATCAAAGAACGTGTCGAAAAGTTTGTTTCCATCAATGGTACCGAGAGTGTGGATAGCTTCCATAAACGATTGGGAAAAATTATGTGGGACTATTGCGGCATGGCCAGAAATGCAGAAGGTTTAACGAAAGCCCTTGAACTGATACCTGAACTTAGAAAAGAATTCTGGAAAAACGTAAGGGTACCGGGTGGTGCGGATTACTATAATCCTGAAATTGAAAAGGCCGGTTATGTTGCTGATTTCCTTGAAATGGGTGAGCTCATTGTTCGTGATGCACTTCATCGTCAGGAATCCTGTGGAGGACATTTCCGTGAAGAATATCAGACAAAAGAAGGAGAAGCGCTGCGTGACGATACAGACTTTGCTTATGTTGCAGCATGGGAATACAAGGGTGAAAGCAAAGCCCAGGAACTTCACAAGGAAGCGCTTAAATTTGAGTCTATCGAACTCAAACAGCGTAATTATAAATAATTGCGGGTTATTTTAATCGTGAACTATTAAACTTGAAGCAATGAATCTCAAACTCAAAATATGGCGACAAAAAAACGCCAGAACAAAAGGTAAATTTGAAACATATCATCTCAATGATATTTCTGCCGAGGCTTCTTTTCTGGAGATGCTTGATGTATTGAATCAACAACTCATCCATGAAGGAAAAGAACCAATAGCATTTGATCACGACTGTCGCGAAGGAATTTGTGGCACCTGTGGTTTATACATCAATGGACGTCCACATGGACCTGAACGAGGAATTACAACATGCCAGCTTCACATGCGAAAGTTCAAAGATGGCGATTCCATCACTATCGAACCTTGGCGTGCAAAAGCATTTCCTATCGTTCGCGACTTGGTTGTAGACCGCTCGGCTTTTGACTTGATTATGCAGGCAGGTGGTTTTGTCTCTGTCAATACAGGCAATGCACCTGATGCCAACTCTATTCCAATTCCTAAACTGGATTCTGACCGCGCATTTGAAGCAGCAGCCTGCATCGGTTGTGGTGCTTGTGTTGCAACTTGCAAAAATGCATCAGCCATGCTTTATGTTTCAGCCAAGGTCTCTCATCTGGCCTTGTTGCCACAGGGAAAAGTTGAAGCAGCCGAACGTGTACAACGTATGGTGGCTAAAATGGATGAACTCGGATTTGGTAATTGCACCAACACATATGCCTGCGAAATAGAGTGTCCTAAAAATATTTCGGTTTCCAATATAGCCCGTATGAACAGAGAATTCATATGTGCAAAGGTATTGGCCGAAGTACCTACACATGTTCAACTGGGGGATTAAAAGGACGTCTAATTAAAAACATGCATGTTATTTAAAAATATTGTTGGTAATGAGGTTGCAAAGTCACGCCTGCTTCAGACAGTGCGTGACAGTCGCGTAAGTCATGCCCAGTTGTTTTTGGGCCCTGAAGGGGCCGGGAAATTGCAACTGGCAATTGCCTATGCCCAATATATCAACTGCACCAACCGGACAGAAACAGATTCATGTGGAGTATGTCCCTCATGTGCAAAGTATGCTAAATTAATTCATCCTGACCTTCATTTTGTCTTTCCTTCAGCAGCAACTGGAGATACCAAAGCGCTGAGTAAGAATTATATTCATAAATGGCGTGAATATCTTCTGACGAATAAATTTCATGCTTCGTTCAACGACTGGATTAATTTTCTGGGAGTAGAACGAAAACAAGCCATCATCAACAAAGATGATTGCAATGAAATTATCCGCACGTTGAGCTATAAGCAATATGAGGCTGAGTATAAAGTGATGATCATTTGGATGACTGAAAAGCTTTTTCATGCTTCGGCGCCAAAACTGCTAAAGATTCTTGAAGAACCACCCGAGAAGACATTGTTTATTCTGATAGCTGAAGACCAGGATCAGATTCTGAGCACAATTTTATCGCGGGCACAGTTATTTAAAATCAGCAAACTTACTGATGAAGAATTGACATTTGCGCTTCAACAAAATTATCAGGTCGATCCACATTTATTGCGAAGGGCTGTAAACATGTCGGATGGAAATTATATTGCAGCCGAGCATTGTTTAAATCAGATCGAAGATGAAAAACAATATTTCGGTCTGTTTACAAACTGGATGAGGGCTTGCTATACCAACAATATTGTGAAGGTCAACGAGTTCATGGGTGACTTTTCCAAACTAAGTCGTGAAAATCAAAAATCATTTCTTGTTTATGGAATCAACATTCTAAGAGAGTGTTTTCTTGTACATTACAATAATTCTACTTTAGAAAGACTGGATGAAGAAGAACAGATTTTCGTGAAGAAATTTTCAGTTTTTGTGACTCCAGACAACATCGGAGCCTTCAGTAAAGCTTTTAATGATGCCGTTTCGCATGTGGAAAGAAATGCCAATGCAAATATTCTTTTTGTTGATGTTTCACTCAAAGTACATCATTTCATAAAAATGGCTGTGAGTCCGCAAGCTAGCGCGAAAAAGTAGTACTTTTGTTTTATGGTCTGTAGTTATGTCCGACAGAAAATGCTATTGAGTTATAGCATTTGGCATATTTTCCTTGCAGACGTTTTAATGAATAAGCAGAAAAATGGAACAAATCGAGCAAGATCAAGACTATAGTTTAGGGCCTAAAGAAAATATTCCTGAGAATCCTTTTTTAACGCGTGGGTGTTGTAAGGCGCCAAAAGATCTGCAACGTGGCGAACAAGTGTTCGATCATGGCTGTTGCAAACTGGATGCATACGATTGGTTGAAAGATATAACAATTGCAACAGGACAACGTCGCTTTGATGCTGTTGAAGTTCGATTCAAAAATAACCGTAAAGATTTTTTCCGTCTACCTCCCGATTTGGATTTACATATTGGTGATATTGTTGCCGTTGAAGCTTCTCCGGGACATGATATCGGTGTGATTTCTCTTAATGGTGAAGTTGTCAGATACCAGATGTTCAAGAGACGCATTGAACCGGATTCTCCTGATCTGAAAAAAGTTTACCGTAAGGCAAGACAAACGGACATCGAGAAATGGATCAATGCAGTGATGAAAGAGGATGAAGCATTGCACCGGACCCGAAAGATTGCTTCTGAACTCAATCTGAAGATGAAAATCAACGACATTGAGTTTCAAGGGGATGATACGAAATGTATCTTTTATTATACTGCAGACGATCGTGTTGACTTTCGTGAAATGATTAAACTACTGGCCGAACAATTCAGAGTACGTATCGAAATGCGGCAGATTGGTGTTCGACAGGAAGCAAGTCGTCTGGGGGGTATTGGTTCATGTGGTCGAGAACTTTGCTGTAGCACTTGGCTGACCAGCTTCGAAAGTGTCACTACCAATGCGGCTCGTGTACAACAGTTGTCCTTGAATCCACAGAAACTGGCAGGACAATGTGGTAAGTTGAAATGTTGTCTGAACTATGAATATGATGCTTATGTGGATGCACTGCAAGGTTTTCCGGATAGTTCTATCAATCTGAAGACCAAGAAGGGTGAAGCGATCCATCAGAAATCCGACATCTTTAAGAAAGCTATGTGGTATGCATATGTCAACGATCAGCAAAACCTGATGATGATGGATACAACGAAAGTTGCCGAGATCATTGAAATGAATAAGAATGGCAAAGTCCCCGATAACCTGGAGGATCTTGCTATTAAACAAGAAGCTAAGGTTGAAGAACAGGTGTCTAATCCAGATGATCTCAGACGTATAGGCTCTTAAGTGTGGTTTTTAAATTCTTCTATCGTTCTATTATTTGCCCGGGTATGTATAAATTATTAATTCTGTTTCTGATTTCCACTCTTTTCATTTCCTGTGAAAAGAATTTATTCTTTCAGGAAACGCAAAAGATTGAAAATGAGAAATGGTTAACAAAACAGTCTTGCGATTTTACGGTTGGAGTTTCAGATATACATAGGAACTATGATTTTTATGTAAATATTCGCAACACCCCTGATTATAAATTCAGCAATCTATATCTGTTTGTGAATACCTATTATCCCGGAGGAAACACTTCAGTAGATACACTGGAATGTACACTTGCTAATCCTGATGGAAAGTGGATTGGATCGGGATTTGGGCGAATAAAGTATCTGAGGCTACCTATCAAACAAGGTATTCGTTTTCCCAGGGGAGGAACATACCGGTTTAAAATATATCAGGCAATGAGAACTGATGTTGAAGGCATAGTTGATGTAGGTCTTCGCATCGAAAACAGTGAGATTAAATAAACATTCATATAAATCAGCAATAAATGGCTGCCAGGAAGAAATCAAATTTCACGAAACACATTATCCGTTTCTGGATTATTTATGTTGCATCGCTTGCAGTTACCGCGGCTTTCTTTTTATTTATTTCTCTGGGTTGGCTGGGTTACATGCCTTCTCTGGAAGAATTGGAAAATCCAAGAAGCAATCTGGCTTCCGAAATATATTCAGCCGATAACCAGTTATTGGGTAAGTTTTATATTGAAAACAGATCCAACATCCATTATTCAGAGTTGTCGCCTAACCTGATCAACGCTCTGATTGCGACAGAAGACATCCGTTTTGAAAAACATTCAGGGGTTGACTTCATGGCTTTCATTCGTGTTTTCTATGGAGTGATGACCGGAGACAGTAAAGGGGGAGGTAGTACAATCACCCAACAGCTTGCAAAAAACCTTTTTCCCCGAAAAGTAAATTCCGGTTTCTTGTCCACAGTTTACAGCAAATTCAAAGAATGGGTTGTAGCCATCAAGCTTGAACGCAATTATACCAAAGAGGAAATTCTGGCAATGTATTTTAATACCGTAGATTTTGGTAACATGGCCTTCGGTATCAAGTCAGCTTCCATGACCTATTTTAACAAAGAACCCAAAGACCTGAATATTGAAGAAGCTGCCATGTTGGTAGGAATGTTGAAAGCGCCATCATGGTACAATCCTGTTCACAACAATGCCAGAGCCATGAAACGGCGTGAGGTGGTTTTGTATCAAATGTATCATTACAACTATATTTCCAAGGCACAATATGATGGTTTGAAAGTGAAGCCAATTGACCTGAAACATTTTCAGTTACAGGATCATACCAGTGGATTGGCTCCTTATTTCAGGGAATATCTTCGCATGATCATGTCTGCCAACAAACCAGACAAGGATGAATATGCCGATCCTGAACAATTTCGTCAGGACTCTATTGAATGGATCAGCAACGAGCTCTATGGTTGGTTGAATAAAAATCCAAAACCCGATGGGTCACATTATAATCTTTATCGTGATGGACTTAAGATCTATACTACTTTAAATTCTAAAATGCAGCGTTATGCTGAAGAAGCAATGGTGGAACATTTATCTACCAACCTTCAGCCTGAATTCTTCAACCATTGGAAAGGTATTAAAAATGCACCTTTTGAATTTCCTCACGAAGATGCATCTGCAGCGGTAGAACGCTTGATCAGTTCAGCCATAAAAAGAACCGACAGGTACCGGCAATTAAAAGAAGCCAATGCCTCCGAAGCGGAGATCTTCCGTTCGTTTAATACGAAAATACCCATGCGTGTTTTCTCATGGAAGGGCGACAGAGATACTATCATGAGTCCGCGTGATTCAATATTTTACTATAAATATTATTTGCAGTCAGGATTAATGTCAGTAGAACCACAAACCGGATTTGTCAGAGCCTATGTCGGAGGTATCAACTTCAAACATTTCCAGTATGACCATGTAAAATTATTACGTCGTCAGGTTGGTTCAACTTTCAAACCATTTGTCTATACCCTGGCAATGCAGGAGGGATCATATAATCCTTGTTCCATGGTGCCAAATACAACGCAAGTCATCACTTTGCCATCAGGAGGGACATGGTCGCCGCAGAACTCCAAGCCTTACAAAGAAGGGCAGATGGTTACGTTGAAAGAAGCGTTGGCTCAATCGCTCAACGAAGTCTCGGCTTATCTGATTAAACAATATTCTCCACAGTCCGTCATCAAGGTAGCCCGCAAAATGGGAGTAGTCAGTCCGATCGACCCCGTTCCATCTATTTGTTTAGGTACCCCCGATCTCTCGTTGTACGAAATGGTTGGGGCCATGAACACTTTTGCCAACAAAGGGGTCTACATACAACCTATTTTTGTCAACCGAATTGAAGATAAAAACGGTAATGTCCTGCGTGGATTTGTACCCCGGCAGGAAGAAGCCATGAGTGCCGAGACGGCATTTCAGATGATTACTTTGATGAAGGGTGTTGTTGAAACCGGTACCGGTCAGCGTTTACGTTTCAAATATGGATTTACGAATCCTATTGCCGGTAAGACCGGAACAACACAAAATAACTCTGACGGTTGGTTCATGGGATTAACACCTGATTTGGTTACAGGTATCTGGGTTGGAGCTGAAGACCGAAGTGTCCATTTCAGGTCAACGCAATTGGGTCAGGGAGCCAACATGGCGCTGCCTATCTGGGCGCTCTACATGAAGCGGGTTTACAATGATCCAGATCTGAAAGTTTCTAAAGATGACTTTGAAAAACCACTGAACTTTCATTTTAACTTTGATTGTTCCGGGCAACAGACTTCTACAAAGGCTGACGAAGAAAAATTCTAGTAATGAAATGAGTATGGACATGAAATAACTTGTCCATACTCATTTCTTTTTTTAAAACTATTCCTGAAAATAGATTCTTTTTACTCTACGCGAGATCCCGGTAAGGATTTCATAAGGAATTGTATCAATAGATTTTGCCAGATCCTGAATCGGCAATTCTTTTCCAAAAACAACTACGGTATCCCCTTCAAAAGTATCCACATCGGTGATGTCGATCATGCACATGTCCATGCATACCGTTCCAATGATGGGAACAATTTTTCCATTGACCCAGACTTTCCCAACTCCATTACTTAAACGCCGGCTCAATCCATCTGCATAACCTATCGGAATTACTGCAATCAACATATGAGTATTGGCTGTATAGCTTCTGCTATATCCAACAGTATCACCTGGTTTTATAAGTTTTATCTGTGAGATAACTGTTTTAAGGGTACTCACATTTTCAAGGAATTCCTGTTCTTCCGGGTTTGCTGCTATGCCATAAAGGCTAATTCCCAGTCGAACCATGTTAAACTGTGCATTGAGAAATCGTCTGATGCCACCCGAATTCAAAATGTGACGTAGAAACTCATAACCCAGACCCTCACTCAATTCATGCGTCAGTTCTTTAAATAGGGCGATTTGTTGATCAGTAAAATCATCCAGAGTGGCATCGTCACTACCGGCAAGATGGGAAAAGGCAGAATGAACTTTAATATTCGGATTCCTATTTAATTGAAGCAACAATTCTTCAAGATCTTGTTTCTCAAAACCAAGCCTGTGCATTCCTGTATCAAATTTGATATGGACATGAACAGGTTCTTTCAAATCATCCTTATGGGCCAGAATCGCTCTTTCAAGCATATCCAGCACCCTAAAGTTATAGATTTCAGGTTCCAGATGATACCGAATCATGCCATCCATCCCTTGTTCTTCAGGATTCATCACCATGATAGGCATGGAAATACCGGCTTTCCTGAGTTCTATACCCTCATCTGCATAAGCCACAGTCAGATAATCTACATGATAATACTGCAACATGTTGGCTATCTCGAACCCGCCACTGCCATAGGAAAACGCTTTAACCATCGCCATCACCTTCACTCCCGGATTCAAATCACTACGATAATAATTCAGGTTATGAATCAAGGCATCCAGATTAATTTCCAGGATCGTTTCATGGGCTTTTTGTTGAAGCCGTTCCAGAATCTTCTCAAATTCAAAGACCCGTGCACCCTTTAAAAGAATTGTTTCATTATGCAGGGTAGAATAATTGAATTCCTGAAGGAAATCTTGAGTAGATTCATAGAAAAACTCATCCAGGTCAAACAGGTATCCATGTTTTTTTATTGCCAGACCTATTCCAATTAAGCGGTTTACACCTTTCGTTTTCAAAAGATGTGAGACTTCGGTATACAGCTCCAAATCACTTTTTCCGCTTTGCAGAATATCAGAAAGTATAATGGTTTTTTTAGGATGTTGTTGTTGCTGATCCAGGAAATCTAATGCAATACTCAGGGAGTTCAAATCCGAACTGTAACTGTCGTTGATGATTGAACAATTGTTGATACCTTCTTTGAGCTCCAGACGCATTTCGACTGGAGTCAACGTGGGCATCATCTCAGAAATATATTCATTGTCAACTCCGGTTACGATCAAAGTAGCCCAACAATTCATGGCATTCTCTATGGAAGCCTTATCTGTAAAAGGAATACTGATCCGAAGTGTTTCTTCTTCATAAACCGCTTCAATAATGGTATGGATGTGGTTGCTTAAAATCTTTTTAATCCTCAATGAATTATGCACTTTATATCCCCAGGTAAAAAATACAATGGGCATGTGTTGAAGAAACTCATGTGCAACTCTGTGGATCAATTCATCATCTCCATTATAAATGAGCGTCTTGGACATGATGAAGAGATGTAATTTCTCCTTCAGCTTTTCTTCCCAATTAGAGAAATACTCATCGTGGGCAGGACCAATATTTGTTAATATTCCAATAGCCGGATCTATCAATGATCCCAACGATTCCATTTCATATGGTTGTGAGATCCCTGCTTCGAAAATTCCAAGAGAATGTTCTGCATTTATCTGAAGAAGTGAGAAAGCAACACCAATCTGGGAATTATAACTCTTGGGACTTCGAACAATATTAAACTTTGGATTCAACAATTGAAACAACCATTCTTTAACAATTGTCTTTCCATTGCTACCTGTAATCCCAATGATTGGAATGGGAAATTCTTTTCTGTGGAGGTAAGCAAATTCCTGTAAAGCGCTCAGCGTATTGTCAACCAGGATAATGACAGCCTCATGTTCTATTTCATAGTCATCAGGAATCGTGGAAACTACAAAAACACGAACACCCTTGTCGTAAACCTCTCTGATGTATTTATGACCATCATTTTTCGGGGTGACCAAAGCAAAAAACACTGCATTTTGAGTCAGGATTGGTTTCCGGCTATCGATAATTACTTCTTCAACATCTAAATCAGGCTCGCCAAATCTATAGACTCTGCCTTTTATGGTGTAAGATAACCAAGTCGTATTGTATCGTTCTGCAAGTAACATGGGTTTTGATTTAAACAGAAACAGGCCAGCGGGTGCAGGCCTGTTCTTGTTAAGCTTCGTTTGATACTGAACTTTCCTTTGTAGCCTTAAGCGGATTTAAATGGAGCTCATCATAGAGGAGCCGGTTGTTGTAAATGTCGATTGAAAGATACAAGGCCTCACGGAACGAATCGATAGAAGCATTGTCTTTTCCGGCAATTTCGTAAGCTGTACCATGGGCCGGTGAAGTACGGACAATTGGTAGTCCGGCTGTAAAGTTAACCCCTGTATCGAATGCCAACGCCTTGAATGGAATCATTCCCTGATCATGATACATGGCAAGGATAGCATCGAAATGTTTGTAATTCAATGAAGCAAAAAAACCATCGGCTGCATAAGGTCCAAAAACCATCATTTCCTGTTCATTGGCTTGTGTGATAGCCGGAGTAATTACCTTATCTTCTTCATCTCCGATTAAACCATTGTCACTGGCATGCGGGTTCAGGGCAAGGATAGCAATCTTTGGTTTACTAATTCCAAAATCCCTTAAAAGTGAGGCATGTAATGTTTTTATTTTTCTCAGAATCAGTTCAACTGTCAAAGTTTTAGAAACATCCCGCAAAGGCATATGACCGGTAATCATTCCAATACGCAATTGATTCCTAACCATAAGCATCAAAACATCTTCGCAACCAAACTTGGCAGCTAAGTATTCTGTATGACCCGGGAAATGAAAATCAGGTGACTGGATGTTCTTTTTATTGATAGGAGCAGTGACCATGACGTCGATAGCGCCACTCTTGATGTCGGTGATAGCATTTTCCAACGCCATCAGGGCAAGTTCTCCCGCAACTTCTGTAGATTTTCCGAGGTCGATCTTGACTTCTTTGTCAACCAGATTAATCAGATTGGGTTTATTTTCAACGGCCTGTTCGGCACTGCGGATGATATTAAAACTAAATTCAGGAACATTGAGCGTCTTGCGATGATAGGAAGCCACTTTTGATGAGCCATATACAACAGGGGTGAACAATTCGTAAAGGCGTTGATCCATGAGGGTTTTGATGATCAATTCATAACCGACTCCGTTTAAGTCGCCATGGGTAATGCCGATATGTAGTTTCCCGTTTTTATCCATTGTCATAGTAGTAAGTATTATAATGCAAAAATAGGTGATTTTTAAATGAGTTAGGGGATAAGTTGAATGATAATGGGTCGTTATTTTAGAAATGACTAGCAACAACCAAATCTAAATGTATTGCAAAGTTTTAAGCAATTCGATTTTTTGAATTTTTATTCAAATTCCAATAGTGCCACAACTTGTGGCATAAATCCTTTTTTGAAAGGGAAAATATGAATTATTTTAGTG
>Ga0118677_10012124_pt1 | contig 12729 bp, 9 predicted proteins | sample AliMusrvi5mmetaG_FD_86154 | JGI IMG/M metagenome (GOLD analysis project Ga0118677, IMG submission 86154)
GCACAGGACTGCACATGAGCCTGTAGTAGCCCCGCGAATTTTTGAATGATCGCAATACGTTCTTCAAGCGGCATGAGGGCCCATTTCTTCTGACCTGCCCGGGCATTGCTGATTTTCAATTGGATGCTCTGAATGGCATCTGCAATAACGGTAGTAATTATTTCGTCTGTGGCCGGGTTGATAATATTCATATCTTAAATTTTTTAGCTTCCCCAAAGAACCAAGCCCTGATATTCTGAGAAAGCGGGTTAAACTCTTTATTTTCTATCCGCTCCGGATGCCATTGAACCCCCAGCATCGGAGAGCGGTTTTGTTTCTCTTTCCATTCGATTCCCTCCACGATCCCATCATCGGAAAAACAGTTCACCAGCAGTGCCTCCGCCTCCCGGTCAATTGCCTGGTGATGGGCGCTGTTTACCGTTCCTTCTTCGATGCCACAGATGTTTTTCAACAAAGAATTCGCTTCGGGGTAAACCCGATGGATATAATCGATACCCCCCATATTCCGATGATTTTGTTTTCCTGCAGCTTCAAGATCAACGATGAGGGTCCCCCCCAGGGCTACATTTATAAGTTGCAATCCCCTGCAAATTCCAAGGACCGGGAGCTTTAACTCCAGTGCCCGGTTCAGCAGGTCGATCTCAAACTGGTCACGGATTCTATTCCAGGTCACGGGTTGATTGGGATAATCGGACAATTGTGGATCATAGAAAAAAGGATCCATATCGATTCCGCCCGTGAGAAGTAATCCCTGGCAAAGGAGTAGATCATCCTGGTTCTGTTTCTCCCACGAAAGCTCAATAATTTCCACGCCAATTGCCTCATCACGCGTCCAGGCGGGATAATTGGGATATTTGGTTTCCGAGAAACAGACTCCTACGGTAATTGTGGCCATCACAAGTTATAAAGCTTTTTCGTAGAGTAGTTTAAAATCTTCCCTGCTGACCGGTTTCGGATTATTGGGATGTGCAAAATCGGCAAATGCCATATCCGCCAAAGTCCCGACATGTTCTTTTCTCACACCGATCCCTCCGAGTGTTTTTGGGATCCCCAGGCGGTCGTTTAGGTCAAATAAATATTCGACAACTCCTGCACCTGACTCGCTTTTAACACCCAGCGCTTTTGCCATCCGGACAAACCGCTCTTCAAACCCGGCAATATTAAACTGCATCCCGTAAGGGAGGTTTACCGCATTGGCAAGCCCATGGTGGGTATCCAATAAGCTGGAGAGGGGGTGAGCCAGCGAATGAACCACCCCTAGCCCTTTTTGGAAGGCGATAGCTCCCATCATGGATGCGAGAAGCATATTTGAACGGGACTCAACGTCGGGATTTTTTACCGCTATTTCGATCGATCGTGCAATCAGGCGCATCCCTTCGAGGGCTATTCCATCGCACAGAGGGTGGTAGTTTTTAGCCAGGAACGCCTCCATATTATGGGTCAGCGCATCCATCCCGGTGGCGGCGGTAATAAACGGAGGAAGACCCATCGTGAGCAAAGGGTCTGCAAAAACGACTTTCGCCAACAACTTAGGAGAGAAAAGAATTCTCTTCTGATGAGTTTCATCATCTGCAATGATGGCGGAACGACCCACCTCGCTTCCCGTCCCAGATGTTGTCGGAATGGTGATGAAAGGGGGCACTTCATTGGTGACAAAAATGTCTCCACCGATTAAATCATCATATTTGAACAGCTCTTCACGGTGATTGACCCGCAACAGGATCGCGCGTGCCACATCTATTGCAGCCCCTCCGCCGATGCCGATAATACAGTCACATTTGCCGTTATCGTATGCCTCTGTTCCTTTGTAAACATCGCTTTTCACCGGATTCTTATGGATATCGTGGAATATGGCCGGCACAAAACCTTTTGCAGTGAGGTCGGATATGATCTGTTTGAAAAAATCGAGTTCCGCGATAGTTGGATCGGTAGAGATTAACGGTCTCCTTAACTGGTTATTTCCCAGCCAGGCGGGGAGTTCTGCAATTACACCTGCTCCGAAGCGAATGGTTGTTGGAAAATTGAATTGCGAAATTGACATGTTTAAAGAAGTTAATTTTTAAAATTTAAACTAATTTTCATATTATCTCAAAATATCGTTTGGTTTCCCAATCGGTAACCACCTTTGCAAACTGCCTCACCTCCCAGTCGCGGGTTTGGGTGAAATGGGATACAAAAGCTTCTCCAAACAACTCACGGGCAACAGCCGAGCTTTTCATGGCAGAATTTGCTTCGTCGAGGCTTTTAGGAAAACGGCCATTACTTTCGTCCCGGTAGCCGTTGCCGAGAGTGGCATCCTGTAAAGGAAGCCGGTTCTTTATGCCATAAATTCCTGAAGCCAGACAGGCGCTTAGTGCAAGGAAAGGATTCGTGTCACTCCCCACAACCCTGGTTTCAAGGCGGCACGATTTACTTCCGCCGGTAATTGCACGCAATGCAACAGTCCGGTTATCAACACCCCAGGTTACAGTAGTTGGGGCCCATGCCCCTTCGACCAGTCGTTTGTAGGAATTTATGGTTGGCGCCACCATGGGCAGGATATGTGGCAGACAATAGAGCTGTCCGGCCAGGTAGTGCTGCATCGTTTCACTCATTTGGTGTGGTTTGGCGGCATCGTGGAAAACATTGGTATTCTCCCTCCATAAAGACTGATGGACATGTCCGCTGCAACCAGGCAGGTTTTCGCTCACCTTTGCCATAAAACTGGCAAGAATATTGTGTTTGTATGCGATCTCTTTTACCGCTGTTTTAAATAGCATGGCATTATCAGCAGCAGTTAATGCATCGCTGTAAGTAATGGCAGCTTCGTATACACCCGGTCCAGTTTCGGTATGTAATCCTTCGAGAGGTATGTCAAACTGTTTAAGCTGATCAAAGAGTGCAGAGAAGAAATCATTCCTTCCGCTGCTTCTCAGGATGGAATAGCCAAACATTCCGGGGGTGAGTGGCGTGAGATGCCTTCCCTCCTTCGCTGCAAAACTTTGAGGTGTTTCCAAAAAATTAAACCACTCAAATTCCTGCGAACATTTGGCTTCAAAACCGGACTTTGCGACATCCTCTATGACTTTTTTCATCAACTGACGCGGACAAATAGCAAGTGGCTCACCAGCAGAATTGATAAACTCCCCAAGGAAAAAAGGGAGTCCGTTTTCCCATGGAATTTTCCGAAAACTGTCCAGACTAAGCCTTACCTTGGCATCGGGATAACCACTGTGCCAACCTGTAAAGCTGTTATTATCATAGGCCTGATCGGTCATGTCCCAGCCAAAAATCACATCACAAAATCCGAGATTGCTTTGTGCAACTGAAAGGAATTTTTCACTTGAGATATATTTACCCCTCAATACTCCGTCAATATCAGTTACCGCAACTTTTACCCTTCCTGACGGATGGTTACTTACATAATTAAAAATCTCCTCGTGACTCATTTTTTAAAGATTTTAAACAACAGATAAAAGAAAAGCAAGATACCAAAATAATAGATTGCCAGGTGCCAGTTGTCAACACTTAAGGCTATTATGCAAATAATGGTCAGTACCAGAGCGATAACAGGGGTTGCCGGATAAAATGGGACCCGGAATGGCCTTTTTAATTCAGGCTCACTCCTGCGTAGTTTAATTACGGAAAGCATTGAAAAAGCATACAAGGTAAGTGCGCCAAAAACTGAAATGATTATAATCTCTTCAGTTTTCCCGGTACACAGGATAATTATTCCGATAATGGAATTAAAGATAAGGGCGTTGGCTGGCGTTTGAAAGCCGGAATTGATTCGTCCCAGGAATCGGGGAGCGTTTCCGATCTTTCCAAATTCAAAAGTTGCGCGACCACTTGCCAATAATAACCCGTGAAAAGAGGCAACCAATCCAAATAATCCGATGCCAATCAACAATTGATAGAAAAGATGATCAGAGGCAAAAACATGTCCCAGTGCAAGTGGCAGCGGGGAATCGGAACTGCTTCCGTCCGCGGCATAAACGATGGTCTCCCAACCTCCGATACCAATGGATGCAACAAATACAAGTATGCATAATATAACCAGAGTGAGTAATGCCCACCCAAAGCCTTTTAAAATATCTTTTTGTGGATTAATCGTTTCTTCAGCTACATTAGCCACCCCTTCGATTCCAAGAAAAAACCAGATCGCAAATGGTATAGCGGCAAAAGCTCCACTCCAGCCATGAGGAAAGGGATTCTGCGTAAAATGGGAAACCGAGAAATGCGGAAGTGTTAGCGTTGAGAAGAGGATTAATTCACCAACTGCCAAAACAGTTACTGCGAGTTCAAAATTGGCAGCTGCCTTTATTCCGTAAATGTTTAATGCCGTAAAAACAAGGTAAATACTAATCGCTGAAACCAAAACCGGTACCTGCGGAAAGGCAAGGTGAAAATAAGCCCCTATGGCAATGGCAATGGCAGGCGGTGCAAACACAAATTCGATGATCTGTGCCAGACCTGTAATAAATCCGATATCCTGTTTAAAAGCCCGCTCGGCATAATCGTAGGCTCCACCCGCCTTTGGAATGGCACAGGCCAGTTCTGCATAAGAAAAACTAAAGCAGGAATAGAGGACAATGACCAATCCGGTTGCAAGGGCCATTCCTAATGTTCCCCCTTTTTCGAGCCCCAGATTCCAACCAAAATACATCCCTGAAATTACATATCCGACTCCAAGCCCCCAAAGCAATAAAGGAGTTAATGTTCGCTTAAGTGTCCCTTTTACCATACTCTAGATTTAAATATTAATGTTTTTTTTCTGATGACCCCCTATATTTTTCTTCTTTTGGCCAAAGATAAGATAGTTTTTTTGTTTCAATGAAAATCCGAAAAAAAATTTGCCCGCCTAATTTGGGTAGAAAGAAAGATTTGGCCGAGTCAAAAATACTTTGGATATTGCACCTTAATCTCATGGGACCGAATCTTCGACCAGTAAATAAAAATATCCAGTGATGATGAGCAAAACAGAAAACAATTACCAGTATGAACTTGAATTTGCAGTCCGTGATTATGAATGCGATTTGCAGGGAATTGTGAATAACGGTGTTTATTTAAATTACTTTGAACATGCACGGCACAGCTTTCTGATCTCCAAAAAAATTGATTTTGCCGGACTTCATGCAGAAGGGATTGATTTGGTTGTCTCCAGGATTGAAATCGATTATAAGCTATCACTGACCAGCGGCGATCGTTTTGTCGTGCGGGTAAATACCTTCAGCGAAGGGCAATTGAGATTGGTTTTTGAACAGGATATTTTTAAACTACCTGATTATAAGCTGGTAGCCCATGCAAAAGTGATTGGCGTTGGGATCAGAAATGGCAGACCATTAAGATTGAACGACATTCAAGGATTTAATGACCTTTTATAAAAAATGGAATACCTTCCCCTTATAAGTACCGTAGCATTTTTGAATCTGCTGGCCGTGATCAGCCCAGGGCCCGATTTTGCAATGACTGTCCGAAATTCCCTCTGCTATTCCAGGCGATCAGGAATATTTACCAGTCTGGGAATCAGCCTGGGACTAGGAGTTCATCTTACCTACTGTGCCGCGGGAATCGGTTACCTGATCTCCTCCTCTATTGTCCTTTTTTCCATTATTAAATTGCTGGGCGGAGGTTATCTAATTTATATGGGGATTGCTTCTGTGCTGGCAAAAGATTCAAGATTAGAGCTAAATGAAGCATCAGCAGGTCCGGATCTCACCCGTCTCCAGGCATTTAAAATGGGGTTTTTGACGAATGTACTAAATCCCAAAGTAACCTTGTTTTTCCTGAGTCTTTTTACCCTTGTAATCAGTAACTCCACCCCAAAAATTATCATTTTAACCATTTCACTAATTATGATCATCACTGCCCTGATCTGGTTTATTATCGTCTCCATATTTTTCACCCACCCAAAGATTCAAAAGGGATTTCTTAAATATGAAAAGGTCATCAATCGTACACTGGGTGGATTTTTGATATTTTTGGGGATTAAAATCGCATTAACCTTGAGATAAATTTATTTGGATAATCTATCCAACAGCAATTGGGACAGGGTTATAAGGTAACAGGATGATGAATTCGGTAAAACGTCCTTCTTCCGTCTCATAACTGATCTGTCCATTATGCTTTTGTACAATAATGTCATAGCTCATTGACAAGCCCAAACCGGTCCCCTGGCCGGTAGGTTTAGTCGTAAAAAACGGAGTAAACAGTTTATCCCGGATCGATTTAGGAATGCCGTTCCCATTGTCTCTTATACTGATTCTCAGCTGTTTTCCAAGTTTTTTGGAACTCACTGTCAGAAGTGGAAGAAAACCGGCTCCGTTTTGCATCTTTTTCCGGTAAGCCTCATAGCAGGCATTTCCGATGATATTTAAGAAAGCCCGGCTGATTTCCTGCGGAATCACCTCCATTTTTTCAATGGATGCATCGAGAGACGATTCAATTTGAATATCAAATTTGCTATCCTGTGCCCGCATCCCATGATAAGTCAGCGTGACTGCTTCCTCAAGCAGTGCGTTGATATCAGAGGACTGTTTTTCAACTGAACCTCCCCGAGAATGCTGTAACATGCTGCGCAATATGTTGTCTGCCCGCTTCCCATGTTCCTGTATTTTGATGGTATTTTGCTTGAGATTGGTTATTATTTCCTCCATCTCTGCAGGCATTTCAAAATTCTGAAGCTTTATTTCTTTGAGTATCATTTGCTGCAATTCCTCAATTAATTCGGTATTCAAAGCGGCAAAGTTGTTCACAAAATTTAATGGATTTTTTATTTCGTGGGCGATTCCGGCAGTCAGGGCCCCCAACGCAGCTAGTTTGGACTGTGTGACCATTCGGTCCTGGGTCGATTTGAGCTCTTCGAGTAAGGCCGCAAGCCGGCGATAAGTTTCTGCATTTTCAAGCGCTATGGCGCTGTAGGTCGCCAGGTTCCGGAGCATGTTGATATGATAGTCGGTATAGGCATTCTTCCCGAAAGCCTGGGCTGATATCACACCGATCTCTTTCTTCTTGTTCCAGAGAGGCAGATAGAGGATCGATTCTGTGTGCTCTCCGGCAACCGGAGCTTGTCGCAGGCTGATATATTTACCGTGATCTGCGGTATAGTCGTTAATAATCACCTCCTGTTGATGCTGGAAACACCAGGTGGCCAGGCGGTTCTTGTCAGTTAACGGGATTGAAAAGGGGGGAAGCGGCACCCCTTTCTCAATAGTAGATGGAAACTCGATACTGTTCTCTGCCGATTTGTAAAGGCCGATTGTGAAAACGGAGGCATCCATCAGCGTATTGACATTCTCGTAAACGGTGTGAATGATATTTTCAATGGAGAGTGAGGATGTGATGACTTTACCTATGCGGCTTAATTGTTCCACATTGTTTTTTTGTTCCTGGATCTGAGCGGTACGCTTCGCTACCACTTTCTCCAAAGCCTGGCTCCGCTCCTGTAATTTCCGGGTTCTGAAATGTAAAAGAATATAAAACACGATAACGGTAAAAAAGACATATCCCAGATAGGCCCACCAGGTCCGGTACCAGGGGGCCAGGATCGTGAAAGACCAGGAAGCCTTGCTTCCGATGGTCTGGTATATGTTTTTTGATTTTACCTCAAAAATATAGTTTCCTTCCGGTAGATTTGTGTATTCCTTCTTTGTATCATTTGTCCACTCCGACCAGGTAGTATCTGAGCCCATCAGGCGAAAACTGTACTGATCTTTTTCTGCATCCTCGTAGAAAGTGGCTGCAAAATGGAAGGTCATATCATTCTGTGAAAATGCAATTTTCTTACTTGTCTGATTTTCAAAGCCATTGTATTCAGTGGGATAGCCTCCGAAAAGAAGTGAATCGCGTGAGCTCACCTTCCGGATCAGTGTCATGAGGTGACTGTCCTGGCCCGCCATTTGCAGCGGATCATACTGAAGGATTGACCTGGGAAGCCCAATAAAATAGGAGCCGTCATCAGTCATACAGATGACATTCTGGCTTTCAGCCGATCCCGTGCCTGCGAATTTATCCATAGGGGATTTATTCCTGATATACTGTCCGTTTGTATAATGTAGAATTCCACGATTGCAGTCGCCGGACCCGGCTATTTCCTCAAACCAGATATCATTGTTTTCCTGTTGGCTAAGCATGGTTATTTTTCCAGTGAGAATCTTAAATTCAGGATGTTGGATAAATTTATCTTCCTTTTTCAGGTAACGGTAGATTCCGTTCTCAGTGCCAAAAACCACCTCTCCTGAACGGAGCTTGTAGGGCCAGGCCCATGAAGTTGGCAATCCCCGGTCCGTTGAATATTGCCTGACAGAAACAACACTGTCCAAAGCGGGATTGAATACCAATTTATTCAGGTCCACACTGTTGGTTACCCAGACTTCTCCTTGATTGTCCTGCTCAATCCCGTATACACACTGGTTGAAACCCTTGACCCGTTGTTTAAATACCCATTTCGAATCTTTTTTTTCCAACAGATACAATGCATCACCACCTCCTAAAACCAGCAATCCCGGATAACCCCGAAATTTTTTGATTGCCAATACGTTAAAATCCCCGGTATTTGCCAGAAGTTTGGCGTGGCTGCCGCGGATTTGCAGGACTCCGGGAATTCTGGCTAATAGCAGTGTTCCGTCCGCATCGATTAAGTCGTAATTCATTCCCAGCGTTCCTTCAACTTTATCAAAATTGCCAAATCGGTTCCGGATATAGAGGTACTGACTCGTTCCCACATAAAAGTTTCCTTTGTAAAATTTCATGCACATAGGGGATCCGTCGAGTCCGTTCTGTCGTGAAAAGATGCGGAACGGCAGATTGTTCTCTATACGGCTGATCCCGTCGTCCAATCCCGCCCAAAGTTGTTGGTTATGATCAACAAAAAGCTTTAGAACAAAATTTTCCTGTAACCCGGTTGCTTTGTCAAATCGGTTTATAATCTTTCCGTCAGGATTAAAAACGAGGATCCCGGCATCTATCGATCCCATTGCAAAGTCGCCGTTGGTTAGAACTACACCGCAATTGGGGGCATTACGAATCATAAAATCATCTACTTCCTGAAAACCTGCGGGTTTACGGAATTTCATATCGCTGTCAGGAGAATAGATTTGGATTCCCAGTGTCCGTGAGCCGATTAATACTTCGTTCTTTCCATAGGGTAGCATGATGATGCCCCCAATTGCGAACCGTTCGCTGCCAGGAACCAACACCAGACTGTCATTCATCAATACAAAAAGCCCCTTGTTCCTTTCCCGAACATAAAACCGGTTGTTGACCCTAAAAATTCCCTGCAAATTATCCTGGCCAGGAAGTACTTTAAACACTCCGTTCCGATAAATCAGAATCTTATCGGCCATACTGAAGAAAACAGTTTGGCCCAGGATAAGGATACTGTTTACAGCGGAAATCTGGCGATAGGTTTCGGGAATTTTTGCTTTGAGAGAATGATATTGAGGGGTCCCTTTAGTGTCAGGCTCCAGGTAACCCAGATCATTTTCGAGGCCCACATAAATGCGGCCTGTAGTATCTATAGCCAGGCTCCGAACTATTGGAAGACGGGTGAGTCGCCAGCTGACCCCGTCGAATTCAAGCAATCCATTGGAATTTCCGAAGTACATTATCCCTGACCGATCCTGCGCTATTGCCCAGTTTTGTTGTGCAGCCCGGTACTCTTCAATGGTGTAGTTCCGGATAATCGGTATTCCTGCCTCTCTGCCAAATACCGTTGCCCAAGTTATTAAAAGCAAAAATACGAGCCGATTTTTTTTGGTGATTCGCATGGCCTTCAATGTATTAAAACCTGTGAAATTAAATCTATTTTGAATTATTTACGGACAAAATGATCTTCAATATATTTAAGTGCTTCACTAATATCCAGGGCATTGCTCGAAGGACCGAGCCGAATATACATCTCCTCATCAAACCCGGGCTGACGCAGGAATACGGGACGGTTCGCAGGAAAACAATCGACCGCACAAACAGTTTTTTCTTCCATCTTCTCAATCCTGGTACGGATATAAGGGCTGAAATCCCGGCCAAGACAATTACGGATAAGAGTCCACAGGTGGAGCAGGAACTTATCCTCATTAACAAACTTATCGGTTTCGATCCCTTCGATTGAACCATCATCGCGAACCCCAATCAAAAGCGTTCCCCCCTGTGAATTCACGAAAGCCGAAATGGTTTTCAGACAAGACCTCTCAATAGCCGGATTGGTTTTACCTGCACGTATGTCCCACCGAAGGGTTGATTTAAACTCGATTGAATCTCCTTCTCCGGCAGAAATGAGGTCCGTAATCCGTTTTTCCTGATGATGTTTGTGGGTAATAAAGCCAAGATAAGTCTGAACCCGGGCTACCCCTGCCAGGATTTCCATAAATAACTCCTCAGGTTGCATCTTCAATGATATCAAACCTTTAACATACTCAACAGAGCTTATTTTGCCCAAAATCAACAAAAGAGGCATCATAATTCCTGCCTGTTGTACACTGTTCAATGCCTGAAAAGCCACTTTTTGATCAACAGTCAACCGATCGTAACTCAGCCTTAGAATGTTGTGAATCGGATGTGAATCACTCTCCTCCACATTTATTTCACCCATCACACCGAACAAAAATTCATTCACAATCGACAGAAGGGCTGTTAGCGAAACAAAGGAAAATGCGAACAGGGCATGATCCAAATGGAAAGGTTGAAGCGATAATTGTCCTGCAGTTTTTATTAATACAAACGGATCACTGACAGGCTGATCCTCCCATTCCTTAGAAAAATTGTCCTTCCCCGGAATAAGGATATCCTTGCAGTACCCGTAGAGCACAGGTGATGACAGCTCTTTAAATACAGAATTTTTAAGCAAATGAATGTCAGTCAGAATAAGTCGGATCATCCCCTCCGAAGGATGAGAAAAGCAATTTCCGCCGGGGGTGAGCAATGGACTTGAACCATTGTAAATTGAATAATCAAAATCAGTTACACTTATATCCAGTGTTTCGGGATTAAAATGCAGCTCAAATGATTCAGCATATTCCTTAAAAGTGCGCATCAGAATTTTGTTAAATCAATGAAAAATAGCGATTATGAAGCGGATGACAGAAATAATTTATTAAAACAGAAAGATACAATTTTTTTTTGTAACTTACGGTCTAAAAGTTTGATCAGATGGGATATAACCTTAAATTTAAAACTATCTTGATTGCGCAGGAGACAACGGCATTTTTTATCTCACCAAAGCATAGTGAATATCATGTCAGAAAATCTATTGGAAATTGCCGACGAGATCCTTGAGAAGGCTCAGTTGGCCGCGGCAGAGTTCCATCAGTTAAGCCAGGAACAGACTGATTGCATCGTAGAAGCTGTTTTCAAGGCAGGATTTAACAATCGTGTCAAACTTGCCAAAATGGCGCATGAAGAAACCGGCATGGGGGTTTGGGAACATAAAGTGATCAAGAATGTTCTGGGAACACAGTTGGTGTATGAAAGCATTAAGAATGAAAAGACAGTAGGGGTTATCTCTTACAATTCTCTAACCGGCATTGCCGAGATTGCCCAACCTTTGGGACCTATCCTTGCCGTTATTCCGGTTACCAACCCAACCTCTACGGTAATGTTCAAAATCCTGATTTGCCTGAAATCGCGGAATCCCATTATTGTCAGCTCGCACAGAGGAGCTGCTAAATCGTGTGCTGAGGCAGTAAGGATTTGCTATGAGGCAGCCCTGGGAGCAGGAGCTCCTGAGGATTGCATCCAGATGATTTCATCAGGGAGCCGGGAATTTACACAAATCATGATGGCACACCCTAAAATCGCCCTTATTCTGGCTACAGGAGGGACGGGATTGGTTAAAGCAGCCTATAGTTCAGGGAACCCTGCTATTGGCGTGGGACCAGGGAACGTTCCTGTATTTATTGATGATAGTGCGGATATTCCATTTGCCGTCAGCAATATCATTTCCTCAAAAACTTTTGACAATGGAACCATATGTGCCAGTGAACAGGCCATTGTCGTGTTTGATTCCATTAAACTGCAGGTTAAGGCAGAATTTGAACGACAAAATTGTTATTTCCTGAATGCTGAAGAGATTGCGAAAGTTGAGAAGATCGCAATAGTAACCGAAACAGGTAGTATGAGTGCCCAGGTTGTAGGACAATCAGTTTCAACAATCGCAAAGTTAGCGGATATTGAGGTACCTGAAGGGACAAAAATCCTGATGGTGATGCCCGGTGGAATCGGGAAGGAATTTCCCCTTTCAGGTGAGGTGCTGGCACCTATCCTCGCCTTTTACAGTGCAAAAGATTACCACTCTGCGATAAATTATTGCATCGACCTTAACTACCTCGGAGGAATCGGTCACAGCGCATGTATTTACTCGAATAATGAGAAGCGTATCATGGACTATGCAGAATTGCTCAATGCCGGACGTGTCCTGGTAAATACACCTACCTCCCAGGGTGCTGTAGGACATCTTTTCAATGCGCTTCCTCCCTCCTTAACTCTTGGCTGCGGAACAGGTGGCAAAAATATTACCACCGAAAATATCACCGCCAGAAATCTTCTGAATATACAACGCGTTTGCCGTCGTAAACCCAACGAGATGTGGTTTAACTTCGACCAGTCAAAATACTTTGACGAGTCGCAAACCGCTGATGATATCACAAAAGAGTATTATAAAAACCACTAAAACAACAACTTAATAAATATCCATCCAATGGTTAATTTTGAATTTAACAACGAAGAAAAAACGATTAAGGTCATATTCACAGGTCG
>Ga0118677_10012126_pt1 | contig 12728 bp, 7 predicted proteins | sample AliMusrvi5mmetaG_FD_86154 | JGI IMG/M metagenome (GOLD analysis project Ga0118677, IMG submission 86154)
CCCGGTGGCCCAATTATATCGGGCGCGCCGCCGCCGGACCGGTCTTTTTTTTGTCTGAAACGGAGATTGCCGCGCTCCGGGCGCCTTGCCGGTTGCCCAGGCAGCTTCCGTGCGATATATCTGAAGGAGCAAAGAGGCCCGTTCATGACCCGACGTCGTTTTTCCATCGCCGTAAGCGCCGTTTCCGCCCTGAGTGCCACGCGCGTTTTCGGCGCCAACGATCGGGTGCGGCTCGGCCTGATCGGTTCGGGCGGCCGCGGCCGGGAAGACTGGGGCACGTTCCTTAAACAACCCGACGTCGATCCCGTGGCGGTCTGCGATGTCTACGAAAACTTTCTGAACCAGGGCATCGCCATGTCGGCCGACAAGGGACGCGCGACGGGGCACAAGGATTTCCGCCGGTTGCTGGACAGGAAGGACATAGATGCGGTGATCGTGGCGACTCCGGACCACTGGCACGCCCTCATGACCATCGCCGCCTGCGAAGCCGGCAAGGACGTGTATTGCGAGAAGCCTCTGTCTCTGACCGTCGCGGAAGGCCGCCGGATGCTCGACGCCGCCCGCCTGCACAAGCGTGTTGTCCAGACCGGCAGCCAGCAGCGTTCCGGCGCGCACTACATTCAGGCCGTGAAACTGATCCAGGATGGCACGCTCGGCGAAGTCCACCGCATTCACGCCGGCTTTCAGCGAAATATATTTCCGGGACTCAAACCGGCCGATTTCGAGGCCGGCAAGCTCGATTGGGACATGTGGCTGGGACCGGCCCCCAAGCGGACTTTCGACGCCTTTCGGGCCATTTATAATTTCCGCTGGTTCTGGGATTACTCCGGCGGTCAGATGACCAACTGGGGCGCGCACCACCTTGATATCGCCCGCTGGATTCTGAGCGCCGAAGCGCCGCTCGAAGTTTCCGGCATGGGCGGACGCTTCGGTCTTACCGATGGCGGCGAAACGCCGGACGTGCAGGAAGTGCTCTACCGTTTCCCGAAAGCCACCGTTCTCTGGTCCACCAGCGAAGTGGCGGAGGGCAAGACTTCCACGCTTGATATTTACGGCAGTAAGGGCATGATGTCGCTGACGCGCGCCGGATACAACGTCTACCCGGAAACGCCGAAGGGCTCAACGGCGCCGGCCATTGAGGCGATGTCGATGAAAGGCCAGGACCTGAACGCGCCGCACGCGCGCACCTTCCTGAACTGCCTCCGGAGCCGGGAGAAACCGACCGCCGACATCGAAGAGGGCTATCGTTCCGCGGTCATGTGCCATCTGGGCAACATCTCGACTCGTCTGGGGAGGTCGATCCGCTGGGACGCCGCAGCAGAGCGAATCGTCGGCGATGACGAGGCCAACACATGGCTGGCCCGCCCCTACCGCGCTCCCTGGAAACTTTCATGATGTCAGGTGGCTTCCCTCGCCGGGAGTTCCTCGCCATGCCCGCGTTGTTTCTCGCCGCGAAGACAACCGACGCCCGCATTGAAGAGATTTCCACGTCCTTCGAAGATTTCCTGTATCGGGCTCCCTACAAATTCGGGGGCAGGGAAGTCGACCGGGTCACCATTCTGAATGTGCGCTGCAGGCTGCGTCTGCGAAGCGGCCAATCCGCGAGTGGCTACGCGGCGATCCCGCTCGGCAACGTCTGGTCCTTCCCCGCGCCTGGTGTTCCGTACGAGACGACTCTCGGCGCCATGAAAGCCCTCGCGCTGCGAATCGAGCGAATTACCCGGTCGTTTACCGGTTTCGCGCATCCTCTGGATATTAATCTCGCGCTGGAGCCCGAATATCTCAAGGCAGCCGCGGAGGTCTCGCGCGAACTGAACCTCCCCGTGGCCATCCCGAAGTTGTGCACGCTGGTGACGGCCAGCCCGCTGGACGCCGCTCTGCACGACGCGTTCGGGAAACTCCACCATCGCAACGCGTTCTCCGTGTGTGGCAAAGACTTCGTGCGGCACGATCTGGCGCACTATCTGAACCCGGAGTTCCGCGGCGAATATCTGGATCAATACATTGCGCCGAAGATGGCGAAGCGCGTCCGCATGTACCATTCCGTGGGCGCCTCGGATTCCCTGACGCCGGGCGAGGTGCAAAAGAAAATCGGCGACGGCCTGCCGGAATGTCTGGAAGACTGGATTCCGTACAGCGGCGTGACCGCGATCAAGATCAAGCTCAACGGAAACGACCTGACGTGGGATGCCGGCCGGGTTGCCGAGATTGATCGCGTCACAACCGCCGCGCAGCAAAAACGGGGCTTTCGCGACTGGGTGTACTCGCTGGATTTCAACGAGCGCTGTCCCAACGTGCAGTACCTGCTTGAGTTCGAGCGCACGCTGAAGAAGATGGCGCCCGAAGCCTTCACGCGCGTTCAGTACATCGAGCAGCCCACCGCGCGGGATCTCGCGGCGGATCGCGGCAACACCATGTTCGAAGCCGCGAAGCTGCGGCCCATTGTGATCGACGAATCCCTGACCGGCCTCGACACGCTGCTGCTGGCGCGCGATATGGGTTACACGGGTGTCGCGCTGAAGGCCTGCAAAGGGCAGTCGCAGACGCTGCTCATGGCGGCCGCGGCGCAGAAGTATAAGATGTTCCGCTGCGTGCAGGACCTGACGTGTCCCGGCGCGGCGCTGGTCCACTCGGTGGGAATCGCGGCGCACATACCGGGCACCGCGGCCGTGGAAGCGAACGCGCGGGAATATGTTCCCGTCGCCAGCCGGGGCTGGGAAAAACGCTATCCGGGAATCTTCGATGTGAGAGACGGCTACCTGGATGCGGCCGGTCTGGACGGGCCCGGCCTGTGCACGAGCCAGGGTTCCGAATCCTGACTCCAGCGAATCCGGGCAAGGCTCTTCAGTTCATAATTGAAGGCATGCCACAGCGCTCGATCCTGAAAACAGGCGTGGACGTCCTGTGGATTGCGCGTTATGACTACCAGGCAGGCTGGAGCCTGCGGCTGCATCATCACGATTATTTCCAACTCATCCTGTTTCTCGACGGCAAAGGCGTGTTCACCATCGGCGACCGCACGTTGCCCATCGCCGGAGGGGAACTCTGCGTGATTCGCGCGGGGGAGACGCACGGGCTGCGCGCGAACTCGCTGATGCGGACGCTGGACGTCAAGTTCCGCGTCGGCAAAGGCGTGCTGGAACGCGGCCTCCGGAGCGCGACCCACGTACCGCGGCTAAAAGACTCCGGTATTGCCGCGCGTCTGGAAAGAATTCGCGTGGAAGGCGAGCAAAAGCAGCCGTATTATCGCGAACTCTGCAGCGCGCTGCTTTCGGAGATCCTGTTTTTGTACCTGCGGCAGGGCCCGGCCGGAGCGCCGGCCGAGAGCACAACCGCCGCCACGGACGCGCAGCATCAGGATCCGGTGATCGACCGCGCTCTTCTGTGCATCCGTTCGCGGCTCTGCGAACAACTGACCGTGCGCGAGATTGCGCGTGTCGCCGGCTGCACCGAGCGGACTCTGCGCCAGCACTTCCAGTCCAGCGTCGGGATGGCGCCGCTGGCGTTTCTGCAGCGCCACCGCGTGATGCGCGCGAAAGATCTGATTCGCTACTCCGATTACACGCTGAAAGAAGTGGCGGAGCAGGTGGGTTTCCAGACTGTCCACCACTTCACGCGGCACTTCACCGCAGCCGAGGGGCGGAGTCCGGCCGCGTGGCGGCGCGAGTATCTGGAGGGAATCCGCAGAGACGTCTACATTAATCCCCGGTTTGAGAACCGAATCCTGACCGTGCCGCCGGAAAGCTCAAGTCTGGTTTAAATCAGGCGTGGGCGAAAGTTCTTTCGGGAAGATAGGGTTCCCGCGCGATGGCCGATTCGCGATGGAGAATCAGGTCGGTCAGCAGACGCCCGGTGGCGAGCGACGTGGAAATCCCCAGACCTTCGTGGCCCGCGGCGAGATAGACGTTTTTATAGCCGGGGCAGAGTCCGATGAGCGGCAGGTTATCCGGTGTCGCGGCGCGAAATCCGGTCCAACATCGGATGGCGGAAAGGCCTGCAAGCCGCGGCATGTATTCGACGGCGCGCTGGAGCATCTTCTCCACCATGGGTCGCTCCACGGCAGGATCGTCCACGCCGTACTGTCGCGAAGAGCCGATCAGAATCTGTCCTGTAATTCGCGGCTGCACGTTGAAGGAAACCGAATCGGCGTCATGAGAATGAGCGTTCTTCAGATAGCCGAGTTCGATTAATTGATGCCGGAGGAAGCCGGGATACCGGTCGGTAATCGCGAGATGCCCCTTGCGGGGCTGGATCCGCACCGAAGGGACCAGCTTCGCGGCCATTGCTCCCGTGGCGACGACGGTAAATGACGAGGAAAGCGCGGTGCCGTCGTCGAGCCGGACGCCGTTTTCGCCAACCTCTGTGACGGCGCGTCCCGGAATAAAGGTCAGCCCCGCGGCCACGGCTTCCGTCATCAGGAATCGGGCTGCGCACGGAGGATAAACCACGGCGTCGTCCGTCAGCAGGAGCCCGCCCGCGAGGCCCTCGCGCAGATTCGGCTCCGCTTCCGCCAATGCATGTTTGTCGAGCACCCTGGTCGGCACGTCCCGTTCGCGGTAAAAGCGGTGTTTCCGCTCTACCTCGGCCATTTCCTGGTCATCGGCGGCGACCCAGAGGGCGCCGCACGGGAAATATTCGACATCGGCCGGAAGGCGGGAGGCCAAGTCGTGCCAGAGGATCTGTGAGTAACGGGTGAGCGCGAACTGAGCTTCGGAATCGTCCATTACCGCGAGATGGCCCATGCCCGCGGCCGTTGCGCCGCCGCCGCAAACCGAGGGCTCCACCAGAGCGACGCGCATGCCGGCGCGCACCAGTTCCAACGCGCAGGCCGCGCCTACAATGCCGCCGCCGGCCACGATGGCGTCATAAACCGGAGCACCCCTTTGAGAAAGCACTTCTCTATTGTCCCGCAGCAGGATTGTCCTGCAGCAGGTCTGAACCAGCATGGCTCAGGATGTGCCGGCCTGCCGCCAGGCCATTAACAGCGCTTCCTGTGCCGCGATGGCAGCCTCCCGGACCCGCCATGCGCCGCGGTCCCGGTTGCCCACCGGATTGCTGATGCCCCGGATCTCTCCCGCCGGAATCCCGAAAAGCGTCGCGACATGTGCGATGGCCGCGCCTTCCATATTTTCCACGCACCCGCCCGTTCGCGCGGCGATTGAAACGGCCGTTGCGTTATCGCCCGTGCAGGTATTGACGGTGACAAAGGGCACTCGCCGTTCCGCGGGAAAAATCCGCAGCGGGAATACGTTATAAATCGGCGCGGGACCGGAGACCAGCGGGAAACCCAGTGCCTGCATATCGAGAAAACCGTCCGGCGAGTTCGCCCCCAGATCGCCGTAGCACTCGGACGCCGCGCACACCACGCTGCCAACCGGCAAACCGGACCCGGGGTAGGCGCCTCCGATCCCGCAGACAACCACGGCGCGCGCGCCTTCGCGCTCCAGATACCGGGTCAGCCCACACGCCGCGTTCACCGCGCCCACGCCGGTGCAAACAACCGGCAGATGGGGTCGCAAAAGCTCGCCTTCCATTTCCGTCGCTACGCAAACCACCAGATCCACCGCCATTTGCTCAGCGTGACATACCGTGTCCGGAGGCAATTCACCGGAATAACCGGACATCGTTTGCGCGGCGATACGCGCGGCGATTCCATTTGACTTTATCGATTACGAACTGATAGCATCTTGCCCTGAGGGAGAAAGGGCGGACCATGCGATTTGTGACGCCGAACTCTCCGGGTACTGCGAAAACGGAACCAAAAACCATGAAATCAACTCGTAACGGGCTCGCCCGTACAAAATTACGTCGGTTCCATCCGATGCATCTCATCGCGGTACTTGCGGCTCTGGCGCTGACCGCCATGCCGCCGTGCGCGCGTGCCCAGCAGACCGCCACCATATCCGGAACCGTGGTCGATGCTTCCGGCGCGGGAGTCCCCGGCGCTACCGTCACACTCACGAACCAGGATACGGCTGTCGCGGTGATCACGCTCCAATCCGGCAGTGGCGGCAATTTTTCCTTCCAGGCTGTTCCCGCGCCCGCGACTTACTCCATCGCCATTCAGGCCGCCGGTTTCTCGCGTCTGGAACAGAAGAACATTGTCGTTACCGAAGGTGAGCGGCGCGCCACCGGCACCCTTTCTCTCGTGGTCGGCAGCACCAGCGAATCCGTTACCGTGCAGGCCGACGCCACTCCCGTTCAGATCCAAAGCGCCGAACGCTCCTCCGATCTCGATAAGCACGAGATTCAGGCCCTGCTTTCCCGCGGCCTTTCCTTCGGCGGTCTGCTGCGCGGTCTGCCCGGATTCGCGGGCGCGACTGACGCCGATGGCCCCAGTTCGGGACAGAATTACTCCAGCATCAACGGCACCCGCGCTGCAGCCACCATCCCCACGCTGAACGGCGTCGACGGGTCGGATCCTTCCAGTCAGGGCGCTCTCTACGCGACCGAAGCCACCGACGCGCTGGCGGAACTCAACGTCAAAACCTCCAGCTATCAGGCCGAGTATGGCCAGAGCGGCGGCGCCATCATCAATCTCTCCACCAAATCCGGCTCCCGGCAGTTTCACGGCGATATTTACGCCTATCTTCGGAATGAAGATCTGAATGCCAACTCGTACTTCAACAATCTGAACAACGTGGCCAAGGCGAAATATCGCTACGTGATCGGCGGCGGCAGCATCGGCGGCCCGGTCTACATTCCGAAGAAGTTCAACACGCAGAAGAACAAGATTTTCTTTTTCTTTAATAACCAGTATGCTTATCAGGGTGTTCCCAAAGCCCTGCAGCAAAACACCATGCCCACCGCGCTGGAACGCGCCGGCAACTTCTCACAGAGCGTGACCGTTGGCGGTGCTCTCATCCCCGTGAACCAGTCCGGCACCAAGACCGTGTACCCCGGAAATATCGTGCCGCCCAGCCAGATTAATCCGCTGGGAGCGTCGCTGCTCAGCGTCTTCCCGCTGCCGAACTTCACCAACCGGGCGGTCAGCGGCGGTAACTACAATTTCCTGTTCCAGGAAACGCCGATCGTCAATATCGAAAATTACACGTACCGCGTGGACTTCAACTTCACCGATAAGCTCCGCATGTACGGCCATAACAACCAGATCAATAACTCCAGCACCGGTTACGCTGTCGGCGCGGCCCCGGGACCGGCATGGGGTCTGGTGAAATCGTTCTATAAGTCGCGCATCGAAACGCCGTCGATCAACCTTGTCTATACGATCACGCCAACGCTGATTAACGAAGTCACCTTCGGCATCAATCACTGGGATGAGCCCGGCGGTCCCGTCAGCGACGCAGAGAACGCGAAGATTCAGCGTTCCACTTACAATCTCAACGGCCTGGGGCAGTGGTACCCTTCCGCGAACTCCAATAACGTGATTCCGATCATGAGCTTCGGCGATGTGCCTTCGGCGGCGGGATATTCGTACGACGCCCGCGCGCCGATCGATGGCGCCACCACGAAGTTCACGTTCTCCGACAACCTGACCAAAGTCCTGGGCGTTCACACGCTGAAGACCGGTGTCAGCATCGAACGCACGCGCATGTGGAAGGGTAATCCCGGTACCGCCTACTCCGGTAATTTCGCGTTTGCCAAAGACGTCAATAACCCGCTCGATACCGGCTATGGCTATTCGAACGCGCTGTTGGGCGTTTTCGATACTTATACCGAAAGCTCGGCGCGCAACGCGGCGGACTATCGCGAATCGGCCTTCGAAGAATATGTGCAGGATTCCTGGAAGGTGAGCAAGCGCCTGACTCTTGAAATCGGCGTTCGCTTCACCACGCGCATTCCGTGGCGGCAGCGTAAAAATATCATGGCCGGCTTCGATCCCGGTTCGTGGATTGCCTCCCAGGCTCCCGTACTGTATGCCCCCGCTCTCACTTCAGCCGGAACACGCGTGGCCGTGAACCCGGTGACCGGAGCGCAACTCCCGCAGGTTTATGTCGGCGCGATCGTGCCGGGTGTCGGCAATCCGACTGACGGCATCATCATCGCCGGTCAGAAAGGCGTGCCGCTCGGTCTGACAAAAGGTTCCGCGCTGGATATCGGTCCGCGGTTCGGTTTCGCCTACGATGTGTTTGGCGACGGAAAAACGGCACTTCGCGGCGGCTTCGGCATCAGCTACATTCCGACCAGCCAGCCCAGCCTTTGCTGCTCGGGAAGCTTCCAGTCGACTCCCCCGCTTTCCTACACCCCGACCACTTACTACGGAACCCTCAACTCGTTCCTTGGTACGGCCGGCACGCTGTTCCCTTCGAACATTCTTGGCAACGACGAGCACCGCCTCGGCGCGACTTACTCGTTCAGCCTGGGCGGCCAGCGCGATATCGGCCACTCGGTCGTGCTCGACGTCGCTCTCGTCGGCACACTCGGACGTCATCTGGAAATGTCCCAGAATCTGAATCAGCTGCCTTATGGCGCGCGATTCGCGGCGAGCGCGCAGGATCCCACGCTGCCGGGTAAGCCGCTCCCGAACAACTTCCTCGCTCCCTATGCGGGTTATGGTTCCATTACGTTCCTGGAGCCGATCGGAACTTCGAGTTACTACTCCCTGCAGACGCAGGCGAACCGCAGATTCTCCAACGGCATGGAATTCAAGGCGAATTTTACCTGGTCGAAATCGATGGATTACGGTTCGGGTAACGGCAACACCATTGCGACCTACGGCAATCCGAGGGTACTGAACTACGGCGAGTCGTCCTTCGACCGCACTTTCGTCACGAATATTTCGTGGCTCTATGAATTGCCGGGATCGGCGCGCTTCAAAAATCCGATTCTCAGCACACTGTTGGCGCACTGGAACGTTTCCGGTATCGCCACCTTTGCGGACGGCGCGCCCACCGGCGTCTCTTTCAGCACTGTTGCCGGCACCGATCTGATCGGTGGCGGGGATGGCCAGCGCATCAACGTGATCGCCAATCCGCAACTCGGCTATGGCAATCGCAACCAGAATCAGTGGTTCAACACCAACGCGTTCGCGCTGCCGGCTCTTGGCTACATCGGCAGTGCCGCACGCGATGTGTTCCGGGGCCCGGGACAGAACCAGTGGGATCTTTCGGGTTTCAAGAACTTCGTGATTCGCGAGAGAATGTCGCTCCAGCTCCGGGGCGAGTTCTACAACGCCTTCAATCACGCGCAGTGGTCCACCATCAATACCGCGGCGAAGTTCAACGCCGCCGGACAGCAGATCAATACGCTGTTCGGAACGGCGACGGCGGATCGCGGACCGCGCGTGATTCAGGTGGCGATGCGCGTTACATTCTGAGGTCAGTTGAAATCAAAAGGCCCGGGAAGCCACATGCACTGACAGTGCATGTGGCTTTCCGGGCTTTTTGCGTTCCCTCTGTGAACAGACCGCGATCAGACAGCCCGGCGACCGGCAATTAAAGCAACCAGCCAGATCACGAGAAATACCATGAAGAGGATTTTTGCGATTCCGGCCGCAGTCCCGGCTATACCACCAAAGCCCAGCACTCCAGCGACAAGCGCGATAACAAGAAAAATCAGTGACCAGTGCAACATTTGTACTCTCCTGCTTCTGTTACAGCAATTGATCCGCCAGATTCAGACAGGACAAACTTACCCGCCGTACAGGACGTTCCCTGTACGATACGTCCCATGTACGACAGGTCCCATGGACGACAGGTCCCGTGTACCCGTTTGCCGGTTTTTGCGCGCCTCTCTGAAAAGGCGATACAATAGCAACACGGTTAACGTTTAAGCTGCCGAGAATCCATGACCTCACGCACTCCCTCCGCCGCACTTCTGCTCTCCGCTTTCAGCTTTGCTCTGACGGCCCAGACGACACCCGCCGGCCTCGAGCTGTTCGAAAAGAATGCACGCCCGCTGTTCGCGGAAAAGTGCCAGGGCTGTCACAACGCCAAACTCAAGAGCGGCGGCCTCGATTTCAGCAGCCCCGAATCCATTAAAGAAGCTGCGTCCACCGGCATCTTCGGCAAACCGGCCGAGGCGGACAAAAGCGCCATCATCCAGGCTCTTGCCTATGAGAGTCAGGTCAAAATGCCGCCCCAGGGCAAGCTTCCAGCGGAAACCATCGCCGCCCTTCGCGAGTGGGTTGCGGCGGGCGCTCCCGTCCCGGCCACCACGCCTTCCGCGGGCAACGCTCTCTCCGGCACGGGCGTCCGCCCCGTTGCGCTGCGCGGCGTGATCACCGACGCCGACAAAAATTTCTGGTCCTTTAAGCCCATATCCCACGCCGCTCCGCCCGCCGTGAAACAGCAGGATTGGGCCGCGTCGCCTCTCGACCGCTTCGTCCTCGCCAATCTCGAAAAGAACGGCCTGAAACCCGCGCCGTCCGCCGACAAGACCACCCTTCTCCGCCGCGCCACGTTCGATCTCACCGGCCTGCCTCCCACGGAAAAGGAAATTCAGGATTTCCTTGCCGATAAGTCTCCGAACGCCTATGAAAAGGTGGTCGACCGCCTCCTCGCTTCGCCGCGTTACGGGGAACGCTGGGGACGCCACTGGCTGGACGCCATGCGCTACGCCGATTCCACCGGCAGCGACGAAGATCACCGTTATCCGCACGCCTGGCGTTATCGCGATTACGTGATTCAGGCCTTTAATGACGACATGCCGTACAACCAGTTCGTCCGCGAGCAACTCGCCGGGGACGTGCTGGCGGAGGATCCGAAATCCGGCGTCGGATATCGCGGCATCGTCGCCACCGGCTTCCTCGCCCTGGGTAAGAAGGCGCTGGCTCAGAAGGATCTCCCTCTGAAGCGTTATGACGTCGTCGATGACCAGATCGACGTGACGGCGAAAGCGTTCCTGGGCCTCACGGTCACCTGTGCCCGCTGCCACGACCATAAATTCGATCCCATCGCGACCAAAGATTATTACCAGCTCGCGGCCGTTTTCGCTTCGACGCTCAGCTATACAAAGGGTCAGGATGGCGATCCCGTGCAGACGCCGCTCGCGCCCGCCGGCCAGTTCGAAGCGTTCAAAAAGCAGTGGACCGAATACCTCGGCGTGCAGAAAGACATCGCCAAAATCCTCGATTTCGACCGCGATGCCAAGAAGCATCGCGACGAGCAGGAGAAGCAGATTCCCGCTTACATGCAGGCTGCTTACAGGGTCTACGGGAAGAACGAGCCGGCAGCGTCCGTCGCCGCCGACTCGAAGCTCGACGAAAAGCTGCTCACCCGCTGGGTCTCCTACCTCAAGGTGAAGTCGAATCCCGAACTGGCGAAATGGCACGCGGCTACCGACGCCAACCGGCAGGAAATCGCCGCCCAGTATCAGGAAGATTTCCGCCGCAGCGCCTACCAGTACGATCAGGATCTCAGCTGGTGGAAACAGGCGGAGCAAAGTTTCCCCTCCGCCGGAAAAATCGCGGGCCCTCGTCCCGTCATGAACAAACAGAAGGATCCGTTCTTCGTCGCGACCTGGATCGAAAACGGCCCTCTCTATCGTTCGAAGGATGAACAGATCGCCACTCTCGCGCCGGAGAAGGCGGAGCAGATCCGCACGCTGCTCACCCGGTCCGCGGAACTCGCGAAAAACCTGCCCACCCAGGAAATCCCCATGGCCTGCGCCGTCAAAGAAGGCGAGACGATGGACCAGAAGGTGTTCATCCGCGGCGATTATCACAGCCTGGGTGACAAGGTCGCCCCCACGGTCCCGTCGATCCTGGCGCTGAACGCGCCGGAAGGCCCGGTCTCGACGAAAAGCGGCCGCCTCGAACTGGCCGACTGGATTGTCGACCCCCGCAACCCGATCCCCTCCCGCGTCATGATGAACCGCATCTGGCAGGGCCACTTCGGCGACGGCATTGTCCGCACTCCCGATAATTTCGGCCGCCTGGGCGAGCGCCCGTCGAACCCCGAACTGCTCGACTACCTCGCCGCCGCCTTCATGGAAAACGGCTGGTCCATCAAAAAGATGAACCGGATGATCATGCTCTCCAGCACTTACCGCATGAGCGCCGCTTTCGATGAAGAGAAGAAGAGCAAAGATCCGGAAAACCGCCTGCTCTCGCACTTCCCGCGCCAGCGCCTCAGCATCGAAGAAATTCGCGATGCCTATCTCGCCATGGGCGGCGATCTCGACCTCACCATGGGCGGCACGCTCGATCCCGGCGTCGGCACGGACGGCGAAACCAGCTCCAGCCGCATCAGCATGAACCCGGAATCGACGAATCGCCGCAGCATCTACCTGCCGCTGCGCCGCTCCAACCTGCCGACTCTCTACACCCTCTTCGACTTCGGTGACGCCACCAGTCCCGAAGGCAAACGCAGCCCCACCACGGTCGCCACGCAAGCCCTGTTCGTAATGAACAGCCCCATGGTGGTCCGTGAAGCGAAGGCGCTGACCGATACGGTTCTGAAGCAGGAAAAGCAGGACCGCCGCCGGATCGAAGAGCTCTATATTCGGATCCTCGACCGCCGTCCCGATGCCGGCGAAATCGACAAAGGTCTTACTTACGTCCAGAGCCTCCACCACAAGTGGAACGACATCAGCGAAGAAAAGATCGATTCGCCGGATGACGTTGCGTCGGGGGTGCCCGAAGGTGCGGCACTGGCGACGATGTCGCCGCCCGATGGAATCCCGCCGCCGCCTTCAGAGGCGAATACCACATTGGTGGTAGCGCCTGATGCAGTCGGCGTGGCGGTCGTGGCCTTCGTTGATGCCGGTGGTGAATTTCCGCGCACTGATTGCTGGCGGACTGGCGCGCCCGCGGGTGCCGCTGAGGT
>Ga0118677_10012128_pt1 | contig 12727 bp, 13 predicted proteins | sample AliMusrvi5mmetaG_FD_86154 | JGI IMG/M metagenome (GOLD analysis project Ga0118677, IMG submission 86154)
CTTCCAGTGAGGCCGGAAGAGTCTCAAGCATCTTTCCTTTATAAGTATATCCGGTGCAAACCTTGATGATATCGAATTCAGAAAGAACGTCGAGTTTGGTCAGGGCAATTCCGGTCAGGCCGTTAACGCGTACAGCAAAGCGGATGACCATAGCATCGAACCAGCCGCAGCGGCGGGGGCGCCCTGTTGTGGCACCGAATTCTCCACCTGTGAGCCGGAGCTGTTCGCCGACCTCTTCAAGCAGTTCTGTCGGAAAGGGGCCGCTGCCGACTCTGGTGATATACGCTTTGGATATTCCGATGATTTCATGAATTTCTCGCGGACTGACCCCCGCGCCTGTGCAGGCCCCGCCAGCGCAGGTAGAAGATGAGGTGACAAAGGGGTAGGTGCCGTGGTCAACATCCAGCAGCGTTCCTTGCGCCCCTTCAAAGAGGGCATTCTTACCTGCTTTCAGGTCTTTGTTCAAAATAAGTGCTGTGTCGGCCACATACTTTTGTAATGTGTGGGCATAGCCCTGGTATTCAGAAAATATTTCGTCGTAATCGCAGGGAGCCTCTCCAAGAAATTTTTCAAGGATAAAATTTTTCTCGACCAGAAACTCCTTAAGCTTACGGGCAAATGTATCTGGATCAATCAAATCCATCAGGCGCATGCCGCGGCGACCGATTTTGTCCTCATAGCAGGGGCCGATACCACGACCGGTAGTGCCGATCTTCTTGTCGCCGCTCCTTGCTTCCCGGGCGATGTCGATGCGTTTATGATATGGCATGATGATATGCATTGATTCGGACAGAAGCAGACAGGAGTCATCCTTGATGCGTCCCGATTCCTTAAGCTTGGTGATCTCTTTGATGAAGACTTCCGGGTCAAGTACGACACCGTTGCCTATTATGCAGCGCTTCCCTTCATGCAAAATTCCGGACGGTATCAGATGGAGAACGATCTTCTCACTGCCTACAACCAGTGTGTGCCCGGCGTTGTTACCCCCCTGATAACGTACAATATCATCAGCATGTTCTGTGTAGATATCAACTACTTTGCCCTTGCCCTCATCGCCCCACTGGGCTCCTACTACGACAACGTTTGCCATTTCAGTTTGTCTCCCTGGCTTTCTTCTATGAATTTTATTAGTCCTGGTTGTGCAATCATACTTTTGTCAAACTGCACGGCGCTTCCATTACATACGCGCACGGCGCGATAGTTCTGACTGTCTTCACCGATGACAAGCATGCAGCGGATGTTCATGCGTCTGGCATATTCAAGCGATTTGTCATAATCGCGCCGGATAATGTCACGAGCCGTGGTGTAGCCGCTAGATCTGAGCAGGGCGGCGATTTCCAACACTTCACGCCGGTCATCACGGGTGTTGAACAACAGGAAGTCACGGGCCGTACTTGCTTCCAGTTCAGGTCTGTGCTCAAGTGCCTGCAATAGATTCAGAACATTAAAAGTGAAACCTGTAGCCGGCGCATCGAATCCGTAACGTGCTGTCAGGTTGTCGTATCGCCCTCCGCTGCAGAGCGATTCGCCAAATCCGGTAACAAAGCCTTCAAATGTAATACCGGTGTGGTAATCCAGACCCCTTGTCTCGCCAAGATCGATGGTCAGATAATTGCTGACGCCGTGTATGTCGAGGATTTGCAGAACCTGCCTCAGATTTTCCAAAGCCTTTATAGAGCGTGGGTTCGACACCACTTTTGCAGCTTCATCCAAGACTTCAAGTCCACCGAACAGACGCGGCAGCGCGTTTATCTCCCGGGCAGATTCAGCTGATATGGGATTTTCTTCAAGTACTGCAGCCACAGCCGAAGTGTCCTTATGTGAAATTGCTTCACGCAGATTCACTACTGCTGCGCCACCAAGGCCGGAAGCCTGCATTACACCCTGACAGAACTCAACCTGACCAAGATCGATCTTGAAGCTGTCAAGTCCCAGCCCCTGCATCGCTTCAATCGTCATGGCAACCATCTCGGCATCTGCCTCAGGGGACTCAAGCCCGATCAACTCAACCCCGGATTGAAAGGTTTCGCGGCTGCGTCCGGTCTGCATCTCGGTCTGCCTCAGGACGCGTCCGCTGTAACAGATACGGTGCGGCAGGGGCCAGTCGGCCAGACGGGTAGCCACTATCCTCGCGATCTGCGGCGTAATATCCGGCGGAAAAGCCAGAAGTCGGCCCGTCTGCCGGTCATCAAAGCGATAGGTCTTACCCTTCAGCTCTTCGCCCATGCCGATAGCCAGAACATCCTCGTATTCGAGCTTCGGAGTAATGACACGCCGAAATCCCCAGAGCTCGAATACGCGGCGTAAACGACTTTCTATATATCCGATTTTTGCAGCCGCGTCAGGAAGGAAGTCGCTGACGCCGCGGGGAAGGGAGATGTCGTGGGGGGATAGCATCATTCAAACTTCCTGACTGTCATCTTCATTGGCTACAGCGTGCTTCCTGTTGCGGGTACAATAACGTTTTCCGGTTGTCTCGGGCCCTCAATTGCAGAGGTTTTGGGTGTCTCAAGGGGTTGAATGGCAGCTTTGTCCGACTCAACTGCAGGGGCGACTTTCTCTGTTATTGCCGGTTTTGTCCCGTTTGCGGCAGAGTACGGTTCCGGAACTATAGGCAGCAGGCCGTGTGTGCCAGGCTTCTCAGTGATCGGCGCAGGGGCTTTCTTGTCGGTGTTAGCATCGTACTTCAAAAAGTCCAACATTTCATCAAACTGTTTGCCATAAATTTCAGTTTCCTGGGTTTCACGCAACAGCAGATCCTTCTGTTTTTTATCAAGTGACCGCTTGATGCCATCCAGTGTCTTGTATTTCACTTGTGCCTTGTCTGACAGATTTGCCTCTGCTTCACTGAAGTCGGGATACTGCAGATTGATCATCGGGTAATAGGTCAGGATGCGGCCCCGGAAATTTGGGTATTCCCACAGTAAGACACCATTCGGGTCAAATATCTGGGCGGTCATTGTCAGAAAATTGTAGTCACTTGTCAAAGAGGAAAGCAGGTCGCTGGAATATAACTTTTCGGTTCTTGTCAGGCCGCTGACTACTATCAACATAACAGCATCGAGTTTGTTTTTCTTGATGTAGTCACGCAATTCGTCATTATTAAGGAAGTACTTATTATACAGTATCGTGGCATCGTCACGTTTCTCGCGGCGAGACAGCAGATTCCCGAAAGTTCTTTGAGGATCAACTTCCATAAGCGCCACAGTAAAAAAGTTTCCGGTCCCCTTGAGTTTTCGGACAAACTGCTGCTCGTATTTACGGTTCATGTCTGTTACGATCCGTATCAATTGTTCCTTCTGAGGGTGGCTGATGTCGGAATCGGCATCCACTATGATCGGAATTACGCCCAGAATTTTGACTTTATCAGCGAAGTTGTCGATTGGGACGTTGAAATGGTTCTGGACACAACCCGATATCACACCGGAAATTAGCAGAAATACTGCGAGCGTCCTTTTCATGGAGTCTCCTTGTGGATAGGCAAAATTTTCACTATCGCAGTTTATATCAGATGAAGGGGACCTTTTCCATATAATTTGAATGCACTGTCTAACAGCCTGATTAATCACATTCTGTATAATCGGTTGACAACCATGCCGATTTTTGGGTATGGTTTCTTCTACAAAACCTGCTTATCTAGAGTGGTGGAGGGAAAGGCCCTGTGAAACCACAGCAACCGGCCATGCGGCGTCAGGTGCTAATTCCTGCCGAAAGGCAAAGATGAGGAGTGTGCTGCGTAAAATGCCAGCCCCTTCTCATGTAATGCGAAGGGGTTTTTTCATGTCCGTCGGTATTGTAAAGGAACAATCCATAACCTTTGAATCTGGCATCCGCCTGGACAGCGGACGGATTCTTGCCCCCATCACAATCGTCTACGAAGCTTACGGCGCCTTGAACGAGCAGGGGAACAACGCCATCCTGGTTGAGCATGCCTGGACAGGTGATGCCCATCTTGCGGGAAAACGGAGCGAGGCAGAATCGAGGGCTGGCTGGTGGGATGCGATTGTAGGCCCGGGACGGTTGCTGGACACCGATCGCTATTTCGTGATCTGCTCAAATGTCATCGGCTCCTGTTATGGTTCCACCGGCCCCACCTCGGTTAATCCCAAAACCGGCAAGCGCTACAATCTGTCGTTTCCTGTAATTACAGTTCGCGACATGGTTCGAGCCCAGAAACTTCTAATAGATGCGTTAAAAATTGAAAGGCTGCTGACGGTCATGGGCGGCAGCATGGGGGGGATGCAGGCCTTAGAGTGGGCTACGCAGTATCCCGACAGCATCGCCTCTGCTATTGTGCTGGCTGCCACGCCGCGCCCTTCACCTCAAGCGATCTCACTGAATGCTGTTGCCCGCTGGGCGATTTTTAACGATCCCACTTGGCGCAAGGGAGAATACAAACACAATCCAAAGGACGGATTGGCATTGGCCCGCGGTATCGGCCATATCACATTCCTGTCGGATGAATCAATGAACGCCAAGTTTGGCCGCCGATTTTCATCCAGGGACGGCCAGTTCGATTTTTTCGGTCAGTTCGAGGTTGAGCGTTATTTGAACTACAACGGCTACAATTTTGTCGATCGTTTTGACGCCAATTCGTTCCTATATCTGGCCAAATCGCTGGATCTCTACGATGTCGCCTGGGGATATGAGTCTCTTGCAGAGGCTTTCAGTCGGGTTCAGGCGCCTCTCCAGTTCTATGCTTTTTCTTCGGATTGGCTATACCCCGCGTATCAGACTGAAGAGATGGTAAACTGTCTCAAAGAGCTGGGAAAAGTGGTTGAATATCACCTGATAACCTCAGCCTACGGCCACGATGCTTTCCTGCTCGAGTATGAGACTTTCGCGCCTTTGGTGAGTAGCTTCATAACAAGAGTACAAGATTTGTGAACAGAATCGATGTGCAGAACCGATGCAATGAATTGAAGGCCAGTCCTGCGTTCAGGAAACTCCGTCATAACATCGGTCGGGCTGTCGCTGATTTCAGTCTTATCGAGGAGGGGGACCGCATTGCGGTGGCTGTATCCGGAGGCAAGGATTCATACACCATGCTTCTGTTGCTGGAGGAGTTGCGGAGCAGGGCGCCTGTTTCATTTGAGCTGGTTGCAGTTAATATCGATTCCGGATATCCAGGCTACAGGACCGATGTAATCGAGGGTTTTCTGAGGGACAACGGTTTCGGCTATCGTATGGTTACCACTGAACATTATGCAATCATTCAGGAAAAACGTCACCCCGGTTCCTCATACTGTTCAATCTGTGCCCGCCTGAAACGAGGCACCCTCTACAAGATCGCCAGAACATTGGGTTGCAACAAGCTTGCATTAGGCCATCATCGGGATGACTTCATCGAAACCCTCCTGCTCAACCAGTTTTTTGTCGGTTCTCTCAAGTCGATGGCGGCTTTAATGCTGGCTGACAACGGTTTAACAACCGTCATCCGGCCACTGGTGTATGTTGATGAAGAGGATATTATCAGCTTCTCTCAACAGGCTGAGTTGCCGGTGGTCTGCTGCTGCTGTCCGGTCTGCGGCACTGCCGACCTACAGCGCAAACGGATGAAGAGGCTGCTAAAAGACCTGCAGGCCGATATCCCTCATGTGAAGAGCAGCCTGCTGAAAGCCATATCAAACGTGCAGCCCCGCCATCTTCTTGACCCTGGTTTGCGCCGGGTTGACACATTGGCGGGAGAATGAAAATCCCCTTGTTTTAACATGTGCCTTTTTTGGGTGTATCCCAAGATCGCCCAGAAAATCAACCGCCGAATAGAAACCACCTGCCACCGCTACTGCAATCCCCGCCAATGTCACCGCTTCCATATCATGCCTCCCATTATGTTGATATGGCAAGCATAGTATACATGCGTGACAGAATATGTCGTTCGGTAAACTCTTATTTTTGAAGCTGAAGATTTGGGATTTTCAGGGGGCTCGTCAGTTAGGGGAGTTACAGTGTGGCATCGATCGCATCAAAGTCTATGTATCGTTCAGCCATGGAATTAATCAGGTTTATCTTCTCCAAGTCTTCCGGGCCGATCTTGGATACGTGTTCACGCATCTGGTAAAAAATGTCCGAGGATGCCCCTTCGATGCGGATATAGGGGATATTGCTGTCATCTATTATGCGCTGTGTTATGCTCGATACCGGGACATGGCCGGCGATCAGCAGCCCGGTAAGACGGGACTTGTATTCTGGTATATGGTGCAGCGCCGATGCCGTGACCAGCAACTCGTCGCGGGAGCTGGTCACAATCAGCAACGTGGAGGGAACCAGGTGGTCTATAACTTTCTGGGATGAAGCTGCCCCCAGTTGGATGTTGTGACAGATTCGGGTTCGATCATTTGGATCTCCATGAAGAGGTAGACCGACCAGTTCTGAAATGTGCTGAAGGGTAGGGTTGGCCAGAATCGGCAAATAGTCAAAAGCGCTGGTCACCAGCATATCCTTTGCGGCAAAGGCTTTTTTCAGGTAGGTCATCGAGTGGAGACGCTTCTCAGCAAACAGCTTATTTGCCATGATAACTTTGACGCTGGATTTTTCACGTTCATACAGGGCCAGATTGAGTTCTACTGCGTCGATCACATTGCCGATTCCGCCGCCGGTCAGCAGCAGGACCGGAGCGTTAAGCATGGCTGCCACCTTGGCATTGTTGACCCCGACAACTGAACCGACGCCGCCATGACCAGCCCCTTCAATGATCAAAAAATCATATTTACTTTCCAGTTTGGCACAGGCGGCCAGAATGATATCGGCGGGTGCATCGACAGCTATCTCCCCATCCAGAAATTGTCGGGTTGTCCCGGATGTCAGAGTGAGCGGAGACATTAGGGCAATATCTTCCTCAAGCCCAAAGACACTGGCGAACATTGCCGCGTCCTTGTCAACTACAAGCCCATTGAATTCAATACATTTTGGACCCACCGGTTTCATGAAACCGACGCGCCTGTATTTTTTGCGGGCGAGATGCATCAAGGACAGGCTGATGGTAGTTTTTCCACAATGCTGCCCGGTGGCTCCTATAAATATTTTTCTGCACATTGTTCAGATTACCTCGACTCTATTCCTTCAATACTACAGAAGGCCGATCTTCAGTTTTATCGTCTGTATGAAACCCGATTATTTACATGCCGGATGATAATCCATTAAAATAGTTGTTAAGATGTTCTTCTCCGGAATAAAAATGCAGAAACCGCACTCCCATTCCGGCCTTCTTTGCCAGATGAAAGAGATTATGTGGAACTCTTTTGGCCCACATGACTCGCGCCTCCAACTCAATCTTCAGTTCACCCGAGAAAAAAACTCGATTCTGATTATTGTGTTTGGAGGCACAATATTGGGGGTTTTTATGAACATTCCGGTAATGGAAACATCTTCGGTGAATGCCACCCTGACCGCTTCGTCTGTTCCGAATCGGATTGATAATCGCTTTTTTTGCCGCTTGATATCACGCTTTTCTGCCACTACACCCACCCTGTGAATGCTTAACTCATATATCTGCATTGCACGTCTTTTTCAGAACGCCGGAAATATACCACAATTTCAATAAGACGCCAGCTTTTGATATAATAAAAACACTTATCCTATTTATCTGGTTAAGGTTTGAGTGTACAGCATATCGGAAAATTGGATTGACAGAGCTGAGGCAATCATCTAGTTTGTTGAAAACGCTAGGGGAGTTTCGGCTGAGAGCGGCTTGTAACCGCGACCCTTCGTACCTGATCCGGGTAATTCCGGCGTAGGGAAGCGCGACCTATCGATGTTCACTAGCCGCTTCTGCGGTTTTTTTGTTTTTGGAGAGTGACATGCAGATTCTTTTGAATGGTGAAAACGTTGAGATAAAAGAGGGTAGCTCAATCGTAGAACTTTTGACGCAACTGGCAGTGGGTTTTGAGCGGGTTGCGGTCGAAGTGAATCTGGACATCGTTCCCAAGGCGAAGTATGACTCTCAGATCCTCGCAGAGGGAGATAGAGTCGAAATAGTCCATTTTGTGGGTGGAGGGTAAGGAGAAGAGCGTATGGCGCAAACAGACGACAAACTGATTATTGGCGGGCGGGAATTTAATTCACGACTTATGGTGGGGACCGGCAAATATGCCAGCTTCGAGCAAACTGCTTGCGCTCTCGAGGCTTCCGGGGCCGAGATCATTACCGTGGCTGTCAGACGCGTCAACCTCGATCGAAGCAAAGAGTCACTGCTCGACTACATCGATCTCAAGAAGTACACCCTGCTCCCTAATACCGCCGGCTGCTATACGGCAGACGATGCCGTGCGCACCTGTCGCCTGGCCCGCGAGGCCGGGATGTCCGATTTTGTCAAGCTTGAGGTTCTGGGGGATGAGAAGACCCTTTTCCCGGATAACGAGGAATTGCTGAAGGCCGCCAGAACACTGGTCTCTGAAGGTTTTACAGTGTTGCCCTACTGCAGTGACGATGTCATTGTCTGCAAAAAACTGGAAGACCTTGGCTGTGCGGCCGTCATGCCGCTGGGAGCTCCAATCGGCAGCGGTCTCGGTATCCGCAACCCTTATAATATCCGAATCATCCTTGAAAATATCAGCGTACCGGTCATCGTGGATGCCGGAGTCGGCTCGGCGTCAGATGCCGCGATAGCCATGGAGCTTGGCTGTGCCGGAGTTCTGATGAACACCGCAATTGCCGGTGCACGGGATCCCATTGCCATGGCTGAAGCGATGAAACTGGCGGTTATTGCCGGCAGACTGTCTTACAAGGCAGGCCGGATTCCCCGCAAACTCTACGCCAACGCCTCCAGTCCGCTGGACGGTATGATCTGATAACAGTCACGTCCTGATGCAAACGGCAGAGTTCAGGCTGTACCTTATCACGGATAGATACCAGACCTGCGGCAGACCTTTGGTCAATGTGGTGCGTCAGGCACTTGATGGCGGCGTCAGGGCGGTTCAGCTGCGCGAGAAAGATCTGCCCAGTGCGGAGATGTACTGTCTGGCCATGGAGATAAGGCGCCTAACGACGGAGTATGGCGCACAACTGATCATTAACGACCGGACGGATATTGCCCAGGCGGTTGACGCCGACGGAGTTCAGATCGGTGTAAGCAGTCTGCCTGTGGCCATTGTCCGCCAGGTGCTCGGTCGGGGTAAAATAATCGGCTATTCAGCCCATGCCATCGATGAGGCCGTGCATGCCCAAGCCAATGGCGCCGATTTTGTCACCTTCGGCCCGGTGTATCCCACACCTTCCAAGGCGGTCTACGGCGAGCCGTGCGGCGTCAATAAACTTTCAGATGCTGTCTCTGCTCTTGAGATACCTGTTATTGGCCTTGGGGGAATTTCAGAGTCAAACGCAATTGAAGCACTGTCTGCCAACATAATGGGCATTGCTGTTATATCTGCCATTCTGGCTGTTGCTGACCCGCGAGCCGCCGCCTCATCACTGTTGAAAAAAATTGAAGAACGAGCCTCTTGATGTTCAACACCCCGGACGAACGTATTCACCCGCAGCTTCATATCAACTCATACGGTCACTATTTGCGACGCCGTTTCGGTTGTCGGGTCAGCAAAGTCAACGTGGACGCCGGTTTTACCTGCCCCAACCGTGACGGCAGCAAAGGGACCGGAGGCTGCATCTACTGTAATAACGTATCGTTTTCCCCCAGGGGGACTCAATCCCTGGTGCCTCTGGAGGAACAGATGACCAGCGGCATGGCCTATCACCGCACCCGGCTCGGCTCCGAAAAATTCATTATCTATTTCCAGAAATATACAAACACCTACGGTTCGCTCGAACTATTGTCGGATCTGTATCGCCGTGCCCTTGATCATCCGGATGTGATCGGTATCTCGGTCGGCACACGTCCCGACTCCATGAGTGATGAAGCTCTCGATTTGTTGACCGTAATCGCGCGGACAAAATATGTCTGTCTTGAGCTGGGCTTGCAGTCGATGGATGACTCCATTTTGGGCCGCATCAATCGTGGGCACACTCTGGATGACTTTATAACTGCGGTCAACCGTGCCGCCGGTCGTAATTTTGACATCTGCGCCCATTTGATCTACGGTTTTCAGAAAGAGTCCGCCGCGGAATTCCTTAAGACGGCTGCTCTGATGGCCGCTCTGCCGATTGATTCTCTCAAGCTGCACCAGCTGCACGCGGTGGAGGGCACCATTCTTGCCGAGATGTACCGGCGCGGCGAGTTCACGCCCCTGACGCTGGAGCAGTACGTCACGACTACGGCCGACTTTCTGGAGATGATTCCTTCACGGATAAGCATCCAGCGACTGTATGGCTCGGCACCGCTTGATATAAGCGTTGCCCCGAAGTGGGGGCTGAAGAACAACCAGATGTGGTACGCGATTATCAATGAGTTGACACGGCGGGGCAGCTGGCAGGGGTGTCGATACGCTTGATCTGGATTAATCCGAAACCACATCCTCCTCGCCTCCTCCTTGAAAGGTGGAGGGAATCCCAAAAATCCCCACCCTTCAGAGGGAGGGTTAGGGGGGGTAACAAGGTTTTCAATGCCCGGTTGAGATGCTGGCCTCCACTGCAAAGCGCTTGATCTTGCGGGTCGTGGTTTTGGGGAATTCGTCTTCACGGATCGTGAACTTGCGAACCCTTTTGTAATCAGCCAGGCCTTTGCAGGCTTTCTGAACTTCAACCCGCAACAGAGCTTCAACACCAGCTTCGCTCATCGGGCATTTCCCGTCAATCCGGCATTGGTTGTCCAGCGATTCCTGTTCGGGGTAGATAATGGCGTGAATCTCCTCGGACGTTGTGTCGACTCTGTGGCCATAGACCATTACCTCCGCGATGAACGGGCTTTTTAGAAGCTCGTTTTCGACCTCCTCCGGATAAACGTTCTTGCCGTTGGGGGTTACAATAAGGTTCTTGACTCTGCCGCTGATTGTTAAAAAACCGTCTTTACTGAGCGAGCCGAGGTCGCCGGTGCGATACCATCCTTCCGAGAGCACTTCCGCCGTGGCCTGCGGGTTCTTGTAATACCCCTGCATGACATTAGGCCCTTTTACAATGATCTCTCCAACCCCTTCGTCATTCGGATCATCAATACGTACCTCCACCTGATCAAGCAGTCGTCCGATGGTGCCGAGCCGCTTGGCTCCCGGCTGTTCGGCGCTGATGATCGGTGCGGTTTCCGTGATACCGTACCCCTGATAGATTGATAAGCCGAACTCTGTCATCCCCTTGGCAATGGCCGGATCAAGCGCCGCACCGCCGCTGATGAAGATGGTGCCGGAACCGAATATCTGCCGCACTTTCGAGGTTACGATCGGTCGCGTGAGCGGGACAGAAAAAAGCAGCCGCGAGAGTTTTTTGGAGTTAATATTTTTAGTGACCCGGTCAAGGATCATCCGGTACACAACGGGAACCGCCAGAAAGAAGGTCGGTTTGACCTCCGCCAGGTTTTCCCCCAACTTTTTCAGCGATTCGCAGAAGGAAATCTTTCCTCCGAGTGAGAGAGGCAGCAGAATTCCGCAGACCTGTTCGAAAACATGGTTGATCGGGAGAAATGAAAGGGTGTGTATACTGTTGTCGAGATGAAAATGCCCGGCTGCCCCCTTGATGTTGGAGACGATATTAGCGTGGCTGAGCATGGCGCCCTTTGATCGTCCGGTTGTTCCGGAGGTATACAGGATAACGGCTGTATCGTTCTGGGTGCGTGGTTTTTCGGGGAGCGGCGCGCTGTGGCAGAGAGCGTTCAGTGATAGAAGTTTACCCTCGCGGTTAAGCTTGTTACGAAGCCGTTCCACCGGGTCGAAAGGATCGGCCGGCTCTTCCACGGAACCTGTCTCAGAGTAGGAAGAGCATAATTGGCGGTATGCCTGGCGGGCCAGTACCTCCATCGAAGTACGACGATCTATCGGCAGATCGACGGCGGAGACTAGTTCACGCCACTCTTCGATCAATGCGTCCAGCACCTGCAGCAACCGGGGATCTGCCGAATCAGAGGAGGAAGGGGTGAGTGTAACAATCAGTTCCAGTGTCGGAAGATCCTGGAATATTTCCAGAATCAGATCAAGGCATGGTGGCGCACTGAACACGTAGCGGGCATCACAGTCTGTCAGGATGTGCCGCAATTCAGCACTCTTCAGCTCCTTGTCGATCGGAACAACTACCCCGCCGGCCTTCAGAATCCCCAGGTAGGCTGCTACCCACTGTGGTGAGGAGGGTGCCAGCAGGGCGGCGTGATCACCTGTTTTGAAACCGCTTTTGATCATGCCGGCCGCTATTCGATCGGACAGTTCCCACAAAGCTCCATAGGTCATGTTCTGCCATGTTCCGGCAAGTTTGTACAGCAGCGCAGGCTGGTCGCTGTATTTCTGACAACTATCCCTGATCAAGGAATCTATAGTCTGCATGCGCAACCCCCAGAACGGCATTTCGAGTGAATACTAGCATAAATAAACAGTCTGTTGTCAAAGCTAAAAGCAGTCCAACGGGTAGAAAATACTTCTTTGACGTAAACTGTGATGCTATAGTGCCCTCACAAATTAGCAGCAGGCTGCACCCATAAAGAAGGAGTTATCCATGTCCAATCTTCGCGTCCGATTCGCCCCCAGTCCGACCGGCTTCCTGCATGTTGGCGGCGCCCGTACGGCTCTTTTCAACTGGCTTCTGGCCCGCAAGCGGGGTGGCACATTCATTCTGCGCATTGAGGACACCGATGTGGAGCGCAGCGAGGCCCGCTTTGAGGATCAGCTTATCGCTGACCTGCGCTGGCTCGGTCTCGATT
>Ga0118677_10012129_pt1 | contig 12726 bp, 6 predicted proteins | sample AliMusrvi5mmetaG_FD_86154 | JGI IMG/M metagenome (GOLD analysis project Ga0118677, IMG submission 86154)
CTACGGAGCATTACCAGGCTGATTGATGACCGATAAAAATAAGCATCCTGCGATCGTTAAAACCAATCGCTGGAAAATCATCTTGATGGTGATCACCGTGATCTTCGTCCTGGCGACGGCTGGATTCCTTGTATCCCAGCGCGTGACGGGTTCGCGCCGGGCGGCCGCGACCCTCAAGTCGGAGCCGTCCGTTTATGCCAATTATGTCGGTTCCGAAAGTTGTCGCGAGTGTCATGCGGAGGCGTTCAAGAAATGGGCGGGGTCGCATCATGCGGAAGCCGAGCGGCTGGTTCAGACTAATCGCGACCGCGGGGCCTTCGAGCCGGCGCGCGAATTCTCGCACGGCACACAAAAGACGTTTGTTCAGTGGCACGACGGCCAGGCGCAGATCGCCGGGGTGGGGCTGGCGCATCATCAGTGGACGACGAACACCGTGGCCCGCGTCATCGGCGAGGATCCGCTCCGGCAATTCCTCATCGCCTTTCCCGGCGGACGTTTTCAAGTGCAGGAAGCATCTTACGATCCCCGCAGCAATGAGTGGTTCAATGTCTATGGCAGCGAAGACCGTCAGCCGGGCGAATGGGGACATTGGACCGGGCGCGGCATGAACTGGAATGCCATGTGTGCGGCCTGTCACAACACCCGCGTCCAGAAAAATTACGACGCCGCCACCGACTCGTATCACACGACGATGTCCGAGCCGACGGTCAGTTGCGAAGCCTGTCACGGCCCGTTGAAGGCGCATGTGGACTGGCAGAAGAAATACGGCGGCACCGGCCAAAAAGATCCCGTTTTCCCCAAACATTCCCGCGAACAGGTTTTCAACATGTGCGCCTCCTGTCATGCGCGCCGGGCGGATTTGACCGGCGACTTCGTGCCCGGCGACAAGTTCGACGACCATTATGAACTGACCACCGTGGATGCCAGCGAGGAGTTTTATCCCGACGGCCAGAATCGCGACGAGGATTATGAGCAGTCCGCTTTTCTCGGCAGCAAGATGCAGTCGGCCGGTTTGACCTGTCTGGATTGTCATCCGCGTTCGTTGCACATGGCGAAGCTGCACGGCAACGCCCTTTGCATGCAATGTCACAAGGGCGGCTTTCCCAAGGCCCCCACCATCAACCCGACGGAACACAGTCATCACGCCGCCGACAGTGCGGGCAACGAATGCGCCAACTGCCACATGCCGCAGACGGTCTATATGCAACGCCATTCGCGCCATGACCACGGCTTTACGATTCCCGATCCGCTCCTGACCAAACAATTCAACATCCCCAACGCCTGTAACCGCTGCCATACCGACCAATCCGCCGACTGGTCGTTGAAAAGCGTCGAGGCGTGGTATGGAGCTAAAATGCAACGCCCCACCCGGGAACGCGCCCGGATCATCGCCCGCGCCCGCAACGGCGAGGATTCCTCGCGCACCAATTTAGTGCGCCTGCTCCAGACCGAGGAGATTCCCTATTGGCGCGCCGTTGCCGCCAATCTGCTCGGCAGTTGGGCGGCGGATCGCAATATCACTCCAGCCTTGTTGCAGGGTTTAAGCGACACCAATGCCATGGTCCGCAGTGCGTGTGTCCGTTCGCTCGCTCCGCTGGTCGAAAATGAAACTATCGCCCACGCCCTCCAATCCAAGCTCGCCGACCCCTTGCGCAACGTCCGCGTCGCCGCCGCCTGGGCCTTGCGCGCCACGGTGGACCTCACTTCGCCCGCCGGCGCCGCAATGTCCATGGTGACGGTGAGATGGCTGATGACGGCACGATCGTACCAGCCGGGCGTGAAATCGAGCGCGAGGTTTTCGCCCGCCGCATGGAACAGGCCGGACTGCTCAATGCTGAACCCGACTTCGAACGTCTCACCCGGCATATAGTCCCTGTCCAGATCGATGCGGACACCGGACCAGCCGCCTTCGCTGGCGTTCGAAAGGCTCCTGGCGTTCCCCGTACGCGAACTGACGGTGAAGCGGCTGTCAGGAACACCAACCGTGATCCAAGGAACATGCCCGCCGGTCACCGACCATTTCTGATGGTATTCGACGGTGACCCTGCCGTCCGCGTGGGGGGTGAGCCGCACCCGGTAGTCGTCGATCCGGTAGGTGCCCGTGTCCCCTGCCCAGCCTTGGAAAGGCATAAGAAGAACAAAGAGAAATGCCAGCCATCGCGCCCTCATCTCATGCCTCCTTTCCATGCATTTCATCGAGCGGACAGCCGCCGCCGCAGACACTGAAGAGACCGCACCCCCCGCACTTCTGCGGCGCAAACCCGTGCTTCCGCAGTTTCCGGCATGTCGGATGGTTCCAGATGATGCTCCAGTCGCCAGCCAGGATATTCCCCACGGGATCGGGCCAGGACTGGCACGGCAGAACCGTGCCATCCGGCTGGATGGTCATGTTATGCTGCGCGGCGGAACACCCTTTCATGCCCAACCCCAGTTCCACCGGGTTCAGATCATGGTAGCAGGTGGGCGAATACCACTGCAGTTCCATCCCCAGGTCCCGGGCCAGCACAAGCGCCTGTTCCAGCAGCGCTTTCACCTGATCCAGCGGCAGGCCTTTGGCCTGCCTGTGGACAATGCCCCGTCCGGAACAGATGAGGCTGTTGCAGGCCATGTCACGCAGGCCGAGGGCGTGGCCCCACCTGATCGTGTCGAGGAACGTGCCGGCATTGTCCTGCGTGAGCGTCGTGTTGGTGACCACATTCATCCCGAGGGACAGGGCTTTCCTGATGCCGGCCTCGGTCCGCTGGAAGGCATCCTCCGTGGCCATCATCCCATTGTGCACCCCGGCATTGCAGGATTCGACCGTCACCTGAATATAGTCCAGACTGGCCGCCTTCAGCGCTTCCGCCTGTGGCCCAAGAAGGATGCCATTGGTGACAAGCCCGGTGACGAATTTTCCGGCATAGCCGACAAGACGGGCCAGGTCAGCCCTCAGCAACGGTTCCCCGCCGGTGAAGACGACCTGCGGGATGCCGATCTTCCATAGGGTGTCGATGACCTGGCACCACTGGTCAAAGGAAAGCTCCGCCATGTTCCGCTGTCTGTCGCCCAGATAACATTTCGGACAATCGGCATTGCACTTGTAGGTCAAAGCCAGGTCCATCCTGGCGGGGGAAACCCATTGGGTGACATCAATCTCCCGCATGCCGAGCCCGGCATCGACCGGGCAGGCGCCGTCGGCGATCGCCATGATGGTGCCGATGTGCCGGTGCAGGTCCCTGGCGATGGAAAGGCTGTCCTCCCGGGGATACCGCGCCTTCATCTTTCCAACCACATAGTCAACAACCTGTCGGGATTCGTCACCCGCCCCCTGCTGGAATTTCCACATCCCTTCGATGTAACAGACCAGAAACTCGGCGGCCACATTGTCCAGGATCAGCGGCGGCACCCGGCCATCGATCCAGAGGAAATTGTGCGGAATGGGATCAATCAGCCGGAGATGGAGCCGGTGCGGCCGCCCGGATGGCCCGGTGATTGTGGCATGCATTATCCCGGCATTGCTGAATGGCTCCGGCCGTCTCCTGAATATCATCGCCATGCTCCCCTGTTTGTCTTTGCTTTATTCAGCCTGCTGATGCCGGCCGAAGGGTGATATGCATCAAACAACCCCTTGCTTGAAAGCAGAGTAGTTGAAAGTGGTTTGAGCGTCAAGATGGGGGTGCAGGAAAAGGCTGTCAGGCTGAAGGCTGTTAGACTGGAGCATGCGAGTTTTCACGCAAAGGGCATGGCGCAGATAGGAATGAGAAGTTTTATGGTTAAGGGCTTGATGGTTCAGACAAAATACCGACCACAGATAAGACGGATGGCGCAAAGAAGCAGGTAAGAGTTTTAACTACGAAATGCGCGAAAAGACGCGAAAGGGCGGACGTGGCCTCAGTATCCGCCAGCGGCGCCGACCCAGGTGAACTTCATTGCGTCGGCCACCACGTAGTTGGCAGTGCCGGTGGTGCGGATCCGCACGCAGCCGTTGACCTGCTGGTTCACCAGCACGGTCCGAGTCCCCTCGGCCGACACGATATCCATAGGCACGTTGGTGGGCACATTGACCGCATTATTCGACTGGTCCGGATGCCAAGCCGAAATCGAATACATGCCGCTGGTCGGGAGATCCGGACGGAAGGTCACGCTCTTAGCCCCCTTGCCTGTGTTCTGGTCGATCAAGTAATTGGTCTTCCATCCCCCGCCCGCATAAACGCTGGTGGACCATGCGCCCTGCAATAACACACTAGAGCATATTAAATAATACTGTAGCCATATTGCCGTCCCTGTGATAGACTGGCGGCATGAAAACATTATCGCTTGATCTGCGGGAACGGATTCTGGCGTCCTATGATGCCCGCGAAGGCAGCCGTGAGGACGTCGCGCAACGCTATCGCGTGTCGCTGGGCATGGTAAAGAAGTTGTTGCAGCAGCGCAAGAAAACCGGAAACATTCAGGCCCGGCATCACTTTTCGGGGCGCAAGCCCATGATTCTGGCCTTGTCGCTGAACTGTTCCCTGCCTGCCATTCACTATGTGTTGGCGGCGATGTGCCTGACATATAAAAAAAGACACTTCGGGCCAGCGAGCAGGACCGGGAAGATGTAGTGGTCGCACGAAATCTATGGCAGAGCTGGGGCACGGGGATCAACCCACATGCGCTGGTGTTTATAGATGAATCGGGCGCCAAGACGAACATGACACGCCTGCGGGGCCGTGCACCCAGAGGCGCGCGTGTCTATGACAAAACCCCTTGCGGCCACTGGTGCACCACCACCATGATTTCCTCAATCCGGCTGGATGGAACCACGGCCTGCATGACGTTGGACGGGGCGACCACCACGGAAGTGTTTCAGGCCTACGTGGCGTCCGTCTTGATTCCAATCCTGAGACCTGGCGATATCGTTGTGCTGGATAATTTGTCCCCGCACAAGAATTGCGAAACGATCCGCCTGATCGAGCTGGCGGGAGCCCGCGTGTGTTTTCTCCCGCCCTATTCACCCGATTTAAACCCGATTGAGAAAATGTGGAGCAAAGTAAAAGAATGGCTCCGCGCGGCCAAGGCACGTACACAAGAGGCCTTGTGGGATGCGATTGCTAATGCTTTGGCGGCGGTCACCGCCGCAGACGCCATGGGTTGGTTTGCCTCATGCGGCTACAATATTATTTAATATGCTCTAGCGGTTGGTTTACTTCCCCGCCCCCTTAATCGCCCAAGCCTGGGTGGGCCACCAGAAGCGGGCATTGCGCGCGGTGCCGTTGCTGTTCATAAACCAGCCGCCGGCCAGGTTCGAGCCGTCGCCGGTCTGCCAGAGCATATCCGCCACTCCGTCGCCATCCATATCCGCCACCGTGCGCAGCCGCCAGACCCCCAGATTGGGGAAGGTGGCCTGATCCGCGCTGCGGGTGAAGGTGACGGGGTCAATGGTCTGCACATGCACTTTGCCGCTGTTCTGGCCCATGGGCTCCTGCAGGAAGATTTCCACCCCGGCGCTGGCCGTGAGCAGTTGCCCCGCGCCGGCCAGGTTCCAGTTGCCGCAGTTGCCCAACGCGGCGGCATTGCGGACCGTGCCGTCGGCATTCATGAACCATACCGCGAGGTACCCGTCCGGGGTCTGCCAGAGGATATCGCCTTTGCCATCACGGTCCACATCCGCGCAGGCTTTCATGATCCACTGCGGGAGCACATCAAACCAGTAGCGGGCGTTGCGGATCGTGCCGTCGGCATTCATGAACCAACCGCCGATGAGCCAGCAGTTTTTGGAGGGGTCCCACGCCTGCCAGAGCATATCGGCGATGCCGTCGCCATCCACGTCGCCGGCCGCCTGCAGGATCCAGGGGGCCAGCGGCTTGGCATTGTTGTAGACAAACGTGCCCTTCACAACCGCGTTGCTGTCCACATCCCACCGCGCCACATAACCGTCCGGCGTCTGGAAGAAGATTTTGGTGGTTGAATTATCAGGTGTGAAGTTCGCCACAATCTGGCGTGGCTGATCCATGACCACGGTGATCCGGTTGCTGCTGACCGTGCACCCGTTCGTGTCCCCGCTCCAGCGGCTGAACACCCAGTTTAAACCGGCCGTGGCGGTGATTTCAATGGATGCATTCGTATTTATCCAGCACGAGGCAATATTCACGCTACCGTTGCCGCTGGCTCCCGTCGCCAGCCGGTAGTTGACCGCCCACCGCCACGTCAGCACGGCATTGTTGGTGAGGGTCATGGCCATGACATTGGTTGTGCCGTTGGCCGGCGCGTTGCCGGCCATGACCCAGCCTGTGCATACATACTGCGTCGCGTCCTGTGTGTCGGGTGACGAAACCGAGTTGGTCAACGCAAGGCCATACGCATTGGTGTGGATTCCAACCGGCGGATCGGCGAAGCCATGTGACGAGACAATCTCAAGAGTCTGCGCACCATTCCGGAACCCGGGGGTGCCGCCGATCGCGCTGTTGCACCAGTTGGACGCCACCGCGTTGTCAGCCAAGGGGTCGATTAATTCAAACGGCAGCGCCGCGTTGGTCGGCCAGCCGCCGCCGACGCCGTAATCCACATGGTCCATCAACTGGCCGCGGATGTCGTACAGCTCAACCAGGGCGCCGGTATCCGCCAGCGCCAAGCCCTTGAACCGCACCATCCGGCTCGAATACTCCACCGCGGAGGTCGGTGCAACGGGAAAGTCCCACACGCCGTAGCCGGGATACCGTTCGATCATCCGGGCCGGATCGGCCAGCCGCGGAAAAACGTTGGTGAGCGCGGACGGACTGTCGGCAATGACCAGATAGGATGTCGGGCCGATCATGGTGCCGAGCGGCAGGCGCCAGGTGTTCCAGTTCACCGACAGCTGCCAGTAGCCGAGGTCGACCGTGTTGCTGCCGCGGTTGTAAAGCTCCACATATTCGCCGGACGGCGATGAACCGACCATCATTTCCGTGATCGTCACCGCGCCCGGGTCGTACACATTAGAGGGATTCCAAACGCCAACCATCTTATCAGCCCAGTTGCTGTTGACCAGGAAGCTGCGCCGGTTCGCAACGAACTGCCTGGCGGCAGCAACCTCCTGAGTCAGCGCGTTGACGCCGTTCCCGTAATAATTCGTAAGCTGGCGGTAGGCTGGAACCAGCTGGCCGGACAAGACGGTAAATGACGGGTTCAGGAAATTCGTGGTGAACACCGTCTGGCTCCAGCGCCACAGGGTCATCTGCTGGCGGTACCGGTAGCCCAGCGTCCATTCCGAGCCAACGCCGGTCCGCGGATGGAACAGGACCTTGCCAAGCAGGGAGGCGCCGTTGGTGTCGCCCGGCAGCCAGATGCTGGGAAATTCCGGCGTCTGGTAATAGGGATGCAGGGCGACCAGATTATAGGAATTGGTCGTGTCATCGAAGCTGATGTCCACATCCCAGGGGTACTGCGCCCACCGCCCGTCCGATGCGCGCCGATGCTGGAACATGTTCCAGTTGAAGTCCTGATCGCCATTAGCCGTGACGGAGAGCAGCGCCAGGCTGGTCTGGATTGATTCATACCAGAGATTGGTGCGCACCGCGGCCGCCAGCGCGGGCGTGCCCGCCACACCGGCCAGGGTCGACACCATGGATGCAAAGTTGTCGAGCGTCCCGTCGCCACCCACCTGATTGCGCCCCGTATAGCTGGTGCGCGACACATAGTCCGTTGAGGGAATCCCGTTGCCGTCGAGGAAGGCGTCCTCCGGATCCTCCAGCTCCGTGGTGATCGTCGGCGTGCCGTTGATCCACAGGCAGATGTGGCGGTAGCGCGGGACCGCCAGCCCGACCAACCGCTGGAGGTCGTAGGCCACCGGCTCCTCGACGACGCGCCGGTAGTAATAATCCTGATCCATCCCCCGGTGCCGGAAATTGATCCCGCCCTGCCCCGGCGCGAACCAGGTGTCGAGCGGCGTATTCCGCGCCAACCGCAGCGCAAGCCCTGAGCGTGACAATTCATCCGCATCCGTGCCGGCATGGCCCCGGTGCTTCACCGTCGCGTCGATGAAGACCTGGCCCTCGGGACTCACGGCGCAGACGCGGGCGCTGACCGGATAAATCGGCAACAGCGGATTGCCCCAGTTGTCAACCAGCACATGCCAGTTGGGAATGACGGTCTGGACCGCACGGCCCTCCACCCAGTAGCCCAAGTCAACGGCGGGATCGTCGGCACGCGGACCGCAGGCCACCACACCGTTCGTGCCGACCACCTGCACATGATAGCGGACCAGCGTCCAGTTCTGCGTCATTGCCGGCAAGGTGGCGGCGAATTCGCCATCGCCGGCGACCGTGTCCGGCGCCACACCGTTATCCGCCATCACCACATCCGTGTAGCGGCCGTCGGTGAATTCATATCCGTTGGTGGTGACGGCGCGGTAGCGCGCAACCACCGTTGATGCAATGCCCGGCGGCGTCACAAGGGCCCGCACCACATTGACCACGCCCGTGCTGATCATTGTGTTGTCAACCCGGACATCCGACACCCCGGGCGGAACCACGACCAGCGCCGCACTATTGGGGCGGCCGGGTGTCCCCGCAAGCCCCACCGCAATGCGGTTGGTCAATGAGCCTGCCACCACAAAGAGATTCTTTCCCGGCCCCTCCGGGCAAACCCGGAGCGACAGCACGTAATCCTGGCCATCCACCGTCGGCAACGCCGCCGTGCCAACAAGATTCGACACCGCATCGCCATAGCGGATGAGTTCAAACGGCGCCGTATCAAACAGGAACCGGCTGAAATTGCACACCACCACCAGCGCATTGCTGCTCGTATAGCCGAGCCCGACCTCCACACGCGAGCCCGCGTGGTTGACCCGGTTTGACCAACCCGCCAGTCCGGCTTCAAATGTCCCGTTCGACACGAGTTCGGGCCCGCCGCCGACCGCACGCACGGACACATCGTCCACCCGGCATTTGCCGTCGAAATCAAGGAACAGCTTCAGCCCGGTGTTGGCCGACGAAATTTTTCCGGTCCATGAGACCTGAAACCATCCCCCGGAGACGCGCGAAGCCGCCCAACCCGCGGCATTGGTTCCGCCGGCCGCCGATTTGTCGATGCGCTCAAGCGACGGCCCGTATCCGTCCGCGGCCCCGGGCCACGGCATGCGGTCGCTGTAGGTCACGTGGTCAACCACGCGGCCAAAGGGATTCAACAAGGTCAGCGTTTCCCCGCTGTTCTTGAGCTGGCCGCCCCAGTTCCCGACCACATTCGTGATGCCATAAGCGGCGGTCATGACGGTCTGGCTCGCCGCCACGGCAAGGTAGCCCTGCGCGCCGATCCACGCGCCGGACGGCAGCGTGAAATCAACCCCGTTGACCTGCCAGCCGGAGAGATCCAATGCCGCATTTCCGGGATTATACAGTTCGATGTACTCATAGGCCGCCTCATTGGTCTGGTCCGGATGATACATGATCTCGTTGATCCGCACCTCTTCGGGCACGTTGCCGATCAGCACATAAGACCAGTTCTCCACCGGCGAAGGCCCGCCACCAAAAGCCTGGAATGCGTAGTGCAGCCAAGTCCCATCCGGCTGGCCGCCGACCACCGCCGTATAAATCCCGTCGCCAGCCACCGCATCCCCGCCGGTTCCATTGTCACGCATGATGATATTGGTGACCGTGCCGCCGGTGGCAACCCGCACCAAGACCTGTGTCGGGATCGTTTCCGAAACCACCGCAACCGTCACCGTGAAGGATTGTCCGGGCGCAGGAGCGGCGGGCTGAAGCCGCGGATTGAGGAAGCCACCCGCCGACGCGAAGCCGGGAGTTCCGCCAACGGGGCCCGCCATCCAGTTTGCCGCCGAGTTGCCATAGGCCTTGACCATCACTTTTTCCAGCGAAGGCCCATCGCCATCCGCCGCGGTTGGCCAAGGGGCCTTGTCATCGTACGCCACCCGGTCCGCCAGATAGTAGGGAACCACATCAAGGTTCGGGGTGTCCGGCCGGTAAAGCTCCACCGTCTCGCCGGCGTTGTTCAATGCGCCAGTCCAGCTGCCGAACACCTGCACGCCGGGCGCAATCCCGTAGGCGGCCCGCAACGCGGCGGAATTCGTGCCGGACACCAGGAGCCGCTCGCCCGCCGCCAGCACAACACCGGTGGGGAACGTGAAATCAACGGCAGCCGCAAGCTTCCATGTGTTGGTGGGGTTCAGCGGATCGTACAGGGGCACGGGATTCGACGTGATGTTGAGCAGTTCGATATATTCCGGGGCCGACACCGGGTGGTACATGATCTCGCTGATCACCACCGGCCCCGTTTTCGGCAGGCTGTTGGACGCACCCGCGCCAGTCCGGAACACATCAAGCGTCGGCGGGTTGGTCGTGCCGAAGGTGAGAACCGCCATCGGGGTGAGCTCACCGCTTCCGTTCGGGTAGCGCCCGAACGAAACGCCGTTCACTGACGGCCCGAACGCCACCGCATCGGCAATGCGAACCAGGTTGCTGTTCACATCAGCGGCATAGAGCAACACCTGGTCGCCCTTGCCGGAACTCAACGCAAACGGCAGGTTCACGCCCGGCGCGTTGGTGTTGTTGAACTGGTACTCATAGAAAACCACATAGCCGCCCGCCGGGATGGATGACTGTTCGATGCGGTATTTCGTCGGGACTGCGGGATCGTCGGTAAGATACCAGCCGAGGATGGATACACTTGCGGCGGTCGGGTTATAGAGTTCGATGGCATCCTCCAGCGGCGGGTCGGTATGGGTCAGCACCTCGTTGACCACAATATCCGCTTGCGGGGCCGCATCCGCCGTGCCGGGCGACCCCCAGTAGCGGACGCTGTTGCGCCAGTTGGCCGGGTCGTTGGGGTCGCCCGCAGGGTCAACCAGCTGCAATGAGCAACCCAGGCCGTCTGCCCATGTCGGCCATGGCGCCGCATCGTCGTAGGTCACGCTGAACAGGATCTGCCCGGCGTCATTGGTGAGCGACACCTTCTCGCCGCCATTGGCCAGGTTGCCGCCATAGCTGCCCGGCGCCACATTCGTGACGCCGGGATAACGGGCGGCGAAGTCAGCCCGGCTCTTGACCACCACCAAGCGCGCGCCGGGGACAAGAACCGTGCTGTTCGTGAAACGGTAGGCGACGCCAAAGAAGCTTGTGCCTGCCAGATCCAGCTGGTTGGTGCCGGCATTGTACAGCTCGATGAAATCATACTTGTCCCCGTCCGGCGGTCCGGAATTGTACATGAGTTCGCTAAAAACAAGGCCTTGCCCGTACACCCGTGTCGCGCCGGACAGCGCCGCAGCCATGGCGATAATTTTAAGGAAGCGGGACATCGTGTGTTTTCTGGGAAAAATCTGCACAACAACCCTCCTCCTTCATATATGTTCAACCCGCCGCGTTGGATCAACGCCATGTACAGGCTCACCGGATATTGAAGATTACAACGGGCACATCGCGGAAGTCAATCGCGGAGTCAATTCGCCTAAGAGCCTATCCGAAAACCCATTGGAACCATGATGGCATGAGTTTTCGTGCCGGGCAAGGCGGCTGTTCGGGGGGAATACCCAAAGCGGTCTTTCCCCCGAACAGACAACGCCGCCCAGCGCGGGCAGAACGGCTCAGTCGGAGACTTCGCCCTACCTGGGGAAAATCAGATGGATGAGGCGAAGCGTCCGGTCGCTGCGGGCAAGGCGGCTCACTCGGAGAGTTCGCCCCACCATCGGATGGACACGGCAGTCTCTGCCGTTCCCTTGCCGGTCGGGGACGACTGGCTCCATTTAGAGCCTATCCGAAAACCCACTGGGGCCATGATGGCCTGAGTTTTCGCGCCGGGCAAGGCGGCTGTTCGGGCGGGAATACCCAAGGCGGTCTTTCCCCCGAACAGATAACGCCGCCGCGCGCCTTGCGAACAGGGCAGAACCCGCCATGTCATGGCCCATTGGGTTTTCGGATAGGCTCTTAGTTGACGGTTTGCCTGTCGTGAAATATCATCTGTTTTACACCCTGCGGGCTAAAAATCTCCCGCTTGAATTTGAAATCCTATTCACGGCAAATGGCACACAACGGAACACAATGGCACACATTTTGAGAAATATTTTTGTCCCGTTTTATTTGTAAGTATTTGTGCATAAATATCTTACAAATTAAAATGACAATACTCGCGCTGTTTTCGTGTTCCATTTTCTGCGTAATTATTTTTATCTAAACAACTTGCACTGATTTTTACATGTTTCTAAATCGAAAATATTTTCAGCGATAAACACATCCAAATGGACCCTGATACCGGTTGTAGATCACGCACGCACCATGGAGATGCAGGGGGCTGCGTCGGAATGTAAAGAAATGCGATCTTGAAAAATCAGAAATGTCTTCACGGTTTCCACTCGTGACGCCACACCTACGCCAAAAGACTGCGGTTTTTTATTTTTAGGACCGGCCCCTCATCCCAGTGGATTTTCGGATAGGCTCTTATTCGAGACGTGAAAGAATTCAATCGGAGTGTCGGATAAGTACCGTCCCTGTGCGGAATGATTTGCACAGAGACGGTGCAGCGGGATTTTTAACGCTTACTTCCCTGCCCCTTTGATCTCCCAGGCCTGGGTGGGCCACCAGAAGCGGGCGTCGCGCGCGGTGCCGTTGCTGTTCATGAACCAGCCGCCGGCGAGGTTCGAGCCGTCGCCGGTCTGCCAGAGCATATCCACCACCCCGTCGCCATCCATATCCGCCACCGTGCGCAGCCGCCAGACGCCCAGATTGGGGAAGGTGACCTGATCCGCGCTGCGGGTGAAGGTGCTGGGGTCAATGGTCTGCA
>Ga0118677_10012130_pt1 | contig 12724 bp, 12 predicted proteins | sample AliMusrvi5mmetaG_FD_86154 | JGI IMG/M metagenome (GOLD analysis project Ga0118677, IMG submission 86154)
AAAATACCAGAAAACGAAAAAAAACAAAATTATAAGTTAGAATTTATATAAACACCGTTTTAATCATAAAAAAAAAATAAAAAATTAGAAAAAATTAGAAAAAATTAGAAAAAAATTAGATAAAAAATACGAAATATAGTTATAATAAAAGTTTGACAAGCGGTTTTTATAAGTGGTATAGTTTTACCATACCGAAAACCATCACATTTTTACTTAAGGGGGGGATAAATATGGCAAATATTAGATTTTACCGCTGCGATGTATGCAGCAACATTATGGTATTACTTTTAAAAAAAGGCGTCAAAAAGGCCTGCTGCGGTCAGAATATGACTGTTCTTGAACCAAACTCAACGGACGGTGCCCATGAAGAACATATCCCGGTTATAAACAGGGATAACGGCACTATTCATGTTAAAGTAGGTGCAACACCGCACCCCATGCTGCCTGAACACTATATTGAACTCATTACAATCGATGCAGCCGATAAAACGGAAATTGCTTATTTGGCACCCGGAAAGGAACCGAAAGCAGATTTTACAGATAATGGTTCCGGCACAGTTTACGAATTTTGCAGCGTTCACGGACTATGGAAGTTCGATTTCTAAAACCATCTTGAAAATATTATATCAAGTTAAGGAGAGAAAAAGGATGATAGAAACATCATATTGGGTTGATACTGCCACTACACCGTCATATCCGGAATTTACAAGCGATGAAAAGTGTGACGTTGCCGTTGTGGGCGCGGGGCTTACAGGGATTACTACCGCATTGCTGCTTGCGGAGGCGGGTGTAGATGTCGTGGTGTTGGAATCTGACAGGGTGGGTTCCGGGACCAGCGGATATTCGACAGGAAAAGTCACTGTGCAGCATGGCCTGAAATACCAGACCCTTTCCGAAAAGAAAGCTGAAGCATATGCGAGGGCAAACGAAGCCGGTTTTGTAAAGATACGCGAAATTATTGACAGCTATGGAATAGCCTGTGACTTCGATATAATGACATCATATGTATACGCACGCGAAGGTGACAAAACAAGCTTACTCGAAAAAGAGATGGAAGCATATGAGAAGCTTGGGCTAAAAGGCCGCATGGTCAGCGAAACACGCCTGCCATACAAAACCGCAGGCGCTTTGGCGATGGATGGACAGGCGCAGTTTCATCCTTTAAAATATCTTTATGCTCTTGCAGCCATCTTCGTAAAAAAGGGCGGCAGAATTTATGAGCATTCAAAGGCAGTTGATTTTGAAAGAAATGACACATGCGTGCTATCTACCAAAAAAGGCCGCCTTATCGCAAATAGCGCTATATTTGCCACCAACTATCCGCTAATCGACTTTCCCGGGATGTTTTTTCTGAAGCTGCATCAGTCGCGTTCATATGCGATCTGCACTGATGCCAAAAGCGTAGATGTACATGGCATGTACATCACAATAAATGAACCTGCAAATTCAGTGCGGATGCATTATTCTAAGGACGTAAACCGGCTGATTTTAGTGGGATACGACCACAAGACAGCTGATGGCAACGGCTGTGACAGCTTTGAGCACCTTGAGAGTTTTCTGCATACAGGATTCAAAGAAGCCGATAAATGTCCATCGTACCGCTGGTCGGCGCAGGATTGCATTACACTGGACGGCATGCCATACATAGGTGCGTTATTTAGTGAAAATCCTAATGCTTACGTGGCGACCGGCTTTGCGAAGTGGGGCATAACGAACAGCGCTGCGGCAGCGATGATGCTTACCGACGAAATAGTGGGGACAAGCTTTATTGGCAAGCAGGTGAAAGAACAGTTTGATCCGCTGCGGTTTACCCCTTCCGCGTCGGCGAAGAACTTTGTCGCGCAGAGCGGCGACGTGATATCCGCATTTACCGCGCGCAACGCGCGGATACCCTCCGGGGATTACAGCGATCTGGAGAAGGGTCAGGGAGCTGTTCTAAGGATAGACGGCAAGGCACAGGCGTTATACAGGGATGATGACGGAAACCTGTTCGCTCATAAGGCGCACTGCACGCACATGGGTTGTCCGCTCGAATACAACGAAGCTGAGAGGTCGTTCGACTGCCCTTGCCATGGATCGCGGTTTTCCGTTCAGGGCGAGGTGCTGAATGGCCCGGCGAAGGAGCCGCTGGAAAAAATAGACGAATAAAAAGACAAATAGGCAGTTCATTTGTCTTTTCATAAAATAGAAAAATGCTCCTTTCACTCATTACAAAGAAGCAACGGGATATTCTGAATGTCTGTAATCTCTCCAGATAATACTCTTCTCTTGTGGCTCGCCCCTCTTCCTGTATAGTATAATTTTCCGGGAATTTAGGTTTTACACAACAGGTAGTAATAATATAATATTTATATCTATATATTGTTTGCGATGAAATTACAATAAAATATGTGAAAATAAGTTAAAAAAAAGTTCAAATTATAAGTTGACAAATAGTTACATAAGTAGTACGATACATCCAACCCCCAAAAATGAGCAGCACAATGTAGAATTTGTCAGTTGCTTTTTTTGACGGTTGACAGGACGGAAGTCTTGCGTCCGGTAGTTTTATCTTCGAAAAACACTCAACCACAATTCATTTAACGCACAATCAATAAATAGGAGGTTTTAACAATGCCATCATTTGCAAACCCTTTTCAGGGAAATGTTGAAAGAAAGATGACCATGGAAGAATTGATTCAGGCAATAAGGCTTGATATCGCAGGCGAGTTGGAAGCTATTTATATCTACAACGCGCATGTTCAGGCAACAGACGATGTGAGGGCGCAAAAGGTCATCAGCGATATCCGCGACGAAGAAAAAATCCATGTCGGTGAATTGATGACGCTGCTCAGGGTATTGGACCCAAATGAGATTGTAAAATTCAATGCAGGCGAAGCGGAAGTAAAAGAGTTGCTTGGCGATACCGGAATACCGGAACATTAACCGTTTTAATTTTTTGAAATTGAATCAAATTAACGATATGAATTTAAAGGAGAAATAAAAATGAAAAATATTATATTTTACCGCTGCAATACATGCGGCAACATTATGGCTCTGCTCAAAAACGCAGGCGAATCACGGATATGCTGCGAACAAAGTATGACAAAGCTTGAACCAAACACCTCAGATGGCGCCAAAGAAAAACATATTCCAATTGTTACAAAGGCAACGGGAAAGCTTCAGGTTGCTGTCGGTTCAGTTTCGCATCCGATGCTCCCTGAGCATTACATCGAACTGATTGCTGTGGATTCCGACAAGAAAACAGACATTGTTTACTTAGCGCCTGGCATGGAACCCAAAGCGGAATTCGGGGATGCTGCGTCAGGTACGGTTTACGCTTATTGCAGTGTTCACGGTCTATGGAAAGCTGATTTTTAAAACTTTGTGTTGAACACAAGATTTTACAAAAGTAAGGTCTTGTGTTATCTTATCTGAAATTTTTGAATCAGTAATTTAAAAAAAGTATAAGGAGACTATTATTATGGGAAAATTATCAAAGAAAGTTGCAGTGATAACAGGGGCCGGTTCGGGAATCGGCAAGGCGATAGCGGTATTATTTGCTCAAGAAGGAGCGAAGGTGGTTGTTTCCGATGTAAATCCGGAAACAGCTGATGCGACAGTTGCCGAAATTCAGATAAACGGCGGGATTGCTGTTTCTGCCTCGGCAGATGTTGCAAAAGAAGAGGATGTTCAAAATTTAATTGACACAGCTGTTAACACTTACGGAACATTGGATATTTTAGTTAACAATGCGGGTATCATGGATAATTTTGTGCCCGCCGGTGATATGACGGATGAACTGTGGGAAAAAGTTTTTGCCGTCAACACAACCGGACCGATGCGCACCATTCGAAAAGCACTCTCTGTATTCATCCCAAGAGGGAGCGGTGTCATTATCAATATTGTTTCTGTAGGCGGGTTAACGGGTTCCAAAGCAGGCGCGGCATATACAGCTTCAAAACATGCGCTTGCGGGACTGACCAAAAATGTAGGCTTTCAATATGCTGCTTCAGGAATTCGATGCAACGGTATCGCTCCGGGCGGCGTAAAAACAAATATCGGCTCCACAATAACATCACCGAACAAGTTCGGTATGGATAAAGCGATGGCGGGGATGAATTTAAACCCCAGAACAGGTGAACCGAAAGAAATTGCCGAAGTTGCTTTATTCCTTGCTTCGGATGATTCGAGCTTTGTTAACGGCACAGTGATTACAGCGGATTCGGGATGGACAGCTTATTAAACGAAGATCCGGTTCGATTTTAATAATCAATGTAAATCAATTTTTTTGCACTCAAATTTGAGATACACTAAAATATTATTAGGAGGTGCTGAAGTGAGCAGAGATCAAAGGAAAGTGGTTATTGTAGGCGCAGGTTTTGTCGGTATGAGCTATGCGTATGCGATGCTCAATCAAAACGCCTGTGATGAACTGGTGCTGATAGACATTGATAAAAAGCGGGCAGATGGCGAGGCGATGGATTTGAACCACGGCCTTGCGTTTTCCGGCTCGCACATGAGAATATATGCCGGCGAGTTTGAAGACTGCAAAGATGCGGATATTGTGGCTATTTCCGCCGGCGTTTCGCAAAAACCGGGCGAAGTACGGCTTGATTTGCTTCAGCGCAATACAGCTGTGTTCAAATCGATTGTCGGACCTGTGGTATCTTCAGGGTTTAAGGGCGTATTTCTGGTAGCGACAAATCCTGTCGATATTATGGCGCATGTTGCCCAGCATCTTTCAAATTTTGACAGCAAGCGTGTCATCGGCACCGGCACAACGCTGGATACAGCCCGTTTGCGGTACCTGCTCGGCGAATACTTTCAGGTGGACCCGAGAAATGTTCATGCTTATGTAATGGGTGAGCATGGCGACAGTGAGTTTGTCCCATGGTCTCAAGCGCTTATTGCGACGAAATCGGCTTTGGAACTTTGTGAAGAATCCGGCAGCAAGTTCAACTGCGAAGGCATGATTCAAATCAGCAGCGAAGTCAAAGAGTCTGCACAAAGAATTATCGAGGCTAAAAAAGCAAGCTATTATGGCATTGGGATGGCAATGGTAAGAATCTCAAAAGCAATCCTTGGCGATGAGAACAGTGTGCTTACGGTTTCGGCCATGACGGACGGTGAGTACGGCATAAACGGCGTATATGTCGGCGTTCCCTGCATTATCAACCGCAACGGCGTGGACAGTATTATTACTTTGACTTTAACCGAAGAAGAACTGCGGCTTTTGCATTTTTCCTGCGAAGTTTTACAAAAAATCTATAATGAAATAGTGTTTTAACCTTTCACATCTAACAACCCGGTTCTTTGATGTGGAATATCAGCCTGCTTATTAATGGCTGCGGAACAACCCCGTTAGCAAACAGGGTTCAGAAAATCAGGAAATGCTGATTTTTTACCGAAATTTGTAATTTTGGTTGTCCAAGGCATTAATTGAAAGCCTTCTGAGTTTTGGCTGCACACCAATAACTCAGAAGGCAAGGGCTTTATCGGCAGTGTGTTAAAACTATTAAAACTAAATTTACGCAAGACCGTTTTTGCAGTGTTAATAATAAAGTTTATTTGGAAGTAGAGCAAGCAATAATTAAAGGGGGGATTTTGTTGTACAATCTTTTAATAGGCGGTGCTGCAGGGCAAGGTGTTGACACGACAGCGGCAATACTGGAAAAACTGCTGAAAAAATCCGGATACAGCGTCTTTACAGTCAGAGATTTTATGTCGCGTATCCGCGGGGGCCATAATTTTTCCCTGATCCGGTTCGGAACCGAAGCGCTGATGTCGCACAGCGACAAACTGGACGGTATTATCGCCCTGAATGACGAAACGATAGAAATTCACAAGAAAAATCTTAAACCAAAAGGTTTTATCCTATGCGACAGCAGCTTATCAACCAAAGATACACGTGCTGTAAAAATTGATATGGACGCAATGGCCACGGCTATCGGAAATCCGCGTGTTTCCGGCAGCATTGCCATCGGCGCCGTTTTGAAGCTTTTTGGCGAAAGCCTTGACTATGTAAGCGGCGTGTTAAAAACATTTGTGAAGGAACAGTATCTTGATATTAACATTAAAGCAGTAACGGAAGGGTATAATATCGTTGAAAAGCGCTTTCCTAAACTGAAAGGCAGCTTTGGCGATTGGATGATTTTGTCCGGCAATAAAGCTGTTTCGTTGGGTGCGGTTGCGGCGGGGCTAAAATTTTATTCCGCGTATCCCATGTCGCCATCCACCTCGCTGATGGAAAATCTGGCGGAATTTTGTGAAAAAACCGCAATTGTTGTTGAACAGGCCGAGGATGAGATTGCTGCCATTAATATGGCAATCGGTGCATCTTTTGCCGGGGCAAGAGCCATGACGGGTACCTCCGGTGGTGGTTTTTCGCTGATGGTGGAAGCATTGGGCCTTGCCGGCATGGCGGAAATTCCGCTTGTTGTGGCCGATTTCCAAAGGCCGGGTCCGGTTACGGGGTTCCCGACAAGAACAGAACAGAGCGACCTGAAATTTGTGGTTTCGGCATCGCAGGGCGAGTTCCCAAGAATGGTTATTGCGCTGCGCAATCATACCGACGCTTTTTATCAGACAATAAGGGCTTTCAATCTTGCTGAAAAATATCAGATTCCGGTAATAATTTTAAGCGATCAATATCTTGCGGATGCGTCTGCCACCGTCAAACCGTTTAATCTGAGCAAAATAAGAAATTTAAAACCGGCCTTGAAGAAAACGGGCAAAGGTGAATACCTGCGCTATAAATTAACAAAGGACGGCATTTCCCCGCGCCTGATTCCGGGCAAAACGAAAAACTTTGTTTCGATTGATAGCGACGAGCACGACGAGCGGGGCTGGATTACGGAATCCGCGGAAATGCGGGTTAAAATGGTGGATAAGCGCATGAGCAAGCTTGAAAAGCTGCAAAAGGAATTGCAGGAGCCGGAATATTTCGGCGCAGAAAACTGCGAAACTCTTTTGGTAGGCTGGGGTTCGACTTACGGCCCGATAGCGGAAGCGGTGAAACAGCTTAATGATAATACCGGCAGGTACGGGGCGCTTATTTATGGCGATATCTTTCCCTTACCCCAAAAGCTGTTAAAAGAAAAAGCCGCCAACGCCAAACAAATTATTAATATTGAACAGAACGCCACGGGTCAATTGGCAAGTTTAATCAGTGAGCAAACAGGAATTTTCTGCACTTCAAGTATCCTGAAATATTACGGCAGACAAATTTCCGCGGATGAAGTGGTTGACAGGCTGCGCAGGGAGGTTCAAAAATGAGTACAAATATATTCAGTACTTTTGAAACTGCCTGGTGCCCCGGATGCGGGAATTTCAGCATACTGGAGTGCCTAAAGACCGCACTGGAAGAACTTGACAGAGACCCTTACAATGTGTTAATGGTGGCAGGAATAGGCCAGGCGGCAAAAACACCGCAGTATATAGGCACCAACAGCTTTTGCGGCCTGCACGGCAGAGCATTGCCTGCCGCTGCGGCGGCAAAGATTGCAAACGAAAAACTCACGGTAATTGTCGACACCGGCGACGGCGACTCCTACGGTGAGGGCGGCAACCATTTTATCCATAATATCCGGCGAAATGTGGATATTACGCACTTTGTGCACGATAATCAAATATATGCCCTAACAAAAGGCCAGGCTTCGCCAACCACAAGCGAAGGGCAGGTAACGGATGTGCAGACAACCGGTAATATTGACACACCACTAAACCCAGTTTTGCTGGCAATTGCGGCCGGTGCCGGCTTTGTCGCAAGAGCTTTCAGCGGCAATAAACCGCATCTTGTTTCAATAATGAAACAGGCTATTAAGTATAACGGCTACGCGCTTGTTGATATTCTGCAGCCGTGCGTCAGCTTTAATAAAGTCAATACATTTGCCTGGTATAAGAATTTGGTCTATGAGCTGGAGAGCGGATACAATCCTTCGAATAAAATTGCCGCTATGCAAAGGGCTATGGAGTTTGAAGAAAAGATACCGTTAGGTGTCATTTACCTTGAACCTAAACAAACATTTCATCAAAAAAACAAAGTACTCACGGCAGGCAAACCGCTTCTGGACATAAAGACAGACACAGCGGTTTTGCAGAGACTTATAAACGATTTTGTTTAGGTAACCCGCATATTCTTTGGGTAAAAAGTTTTTCTGCAGAACCGGAAGCGCGGTTAACATTATTCCCGAAAAAATGAAGACGCTATTGAAAGAATAAAAAATTACTGAGGAGAATAATTTTGAACGATTTAAAATTTGCAATCAAAATGGAACATGACGGAGAAAAATACTATACACAGCAAGCGGAAATCAATAAAAACAACAGCCTGCATACGGTATGCCTTATGCTGGCAGCAGATGAAAATAATCACGCCCGGATTTTAACCGGGAAGATGAACGAAAATCCTTACCAATTAGCAGATACAGACACACTTTTGAAGGTTAGAAATGTATTTGAAGGTATTGGCGATATTAAAACTGAGGTTAAAGAAACTGCCAGCCAACTGGATTTCTACAGAATAGCTTCTGACATTGAAAAACAAAGCATTGACTTATATACAAAGTATCTATCAAAAGCTGAAGGAATCAAAGAAAAGGAATTGTTTGAATATCTGATAGAGCAGGAAAAGCAGCACTTTACAGCGCTTGATGAGCTGGCTTTATTACTTAGCCACGCTGAAGAATGGTCCCAAAGTGCTGAATTTACAACGAGGCCGGAATATTGACAATTGAATTGAAGTGAAATTTCTAAACGGAACCGTTCACCAACAGTTATTTATCGTAAGAAAGAAGGTTTTATTAATGGGAAAAGCGACACAGGATTTAAGGAAGGAACATGAAACTATTCTGTTTGTCCTGAAAATTTTGGACAAAGTGATGGCGGCAAATGAAGAAGAGGATGATGTTAAGCTGGAATACTACGATGAGCTTATTTACTTTTTCAAAATATTCGCCGATAAATGCCATCACGGCAAAGAAGAAAACTATCTTTTTGAGGCACTGGTTAACAGCGGATTTCAAAAAGAAGACGGGCCAATAGCAGTAATGCTGCAGGAACACAGGCAGGCAAGAGAATACCTTGAAATGATGAGCGATGCTGTAAAACGGGAAGATTTAACCGGATTCAATGACAACGCCGAGCAATATCGTGACCTGTTAAAAAACCATATTGATAAGGAAGAAAACATTATCTTCGCTATGGCTGATAAAATAGTAGACGAAGAATCACAGGATTGTTTGTTTGAAAAATTCGAACAGTATGAGGAAGAAGTTATCGGGAGTGGTGTCCACGAAAAATTGCACGCAATGATTGATATTTGGGCAGAGGACTTCAAAGTTGAATAATTCAGTACTCTATTACTATATTCTAAAGAAGGTGAAGATTTCATAATTTGTAACACCGAAACACATGGGAAATATATAATAAAATTAACCGCAAGTGTCAACACACATTTGCGGTTTACCTTTGTATTCAAGTCCGGTTTAAAATTTTGCCGGCAGTATTGAATAAATATTATAATGTGTTATCCTATATCTAAGCGGAAAAACAGTGTTTTAGAGTTTTTTACTAAATCAGTTCCGCTAAACAGGAATTTATTGAAAGGCTGTGATTTCGTGATGTTATTTGGCAATCTAAAATCGATACTCGCGTTTATTATGAGTGTCGTCATGCTTATCAGCAACCTGTTTCTCAACCCTCCGGTTAAACCTTTTGTACCCGGCCCGGATATCATTACACCTGTGGAAGTGGAAACGATGAACATTACACAAAACAACTCAAGCGATTATGTCATAGTACATGGAGCAAACTGCGGCGCTTCGGAGCTGAACGCGGCGAATACCCTGCAAGGTTATATTGCGCAAATCTGCGGTGTAACCCTGCCGGTTGTCACGGACGCAAATGCCCCGCAGGCTAAAGAAATCATCGTCGGCAAAACAAACAGGGAAGCGGGCGGCGGTTACACCGTTGACAGGGCATCCCTTGGCGACGAAGGGCTGATGATTAAAACCGTCGGTCAAAAGCTTGTTATCGCGGGCGGCGAGAAAAGAGGCACGCTTTATGGTGTCTATACCTTTCTGGAGGAAATCCTCGGCTGCCACTGGTACACTTCAACGCTTATAGTAATTCCGCATATGGATGACCTGAAGATTCCGGTTGATATCAACATCACCGAAAATCCGACCTTTGAATACCGCGAGACCGACTGGTTAAGCCCGCATGACCAGACATACAGCATCGCTAATAAGCTTAACGGCAATACCTACAGGCAGTTAAGCGACGCGCAGGGCGGTACAATGGGCTATACCGGCGGCTTTTGCCATACGCTGACAAACTCCATCCTTCCCGCAAGCCAGTACTTTGCCACCCATCCGGAGTATTACGCATGGAATTCGGATACAAAAACGAGGAATCCGGACCAACTGTGCCTGACCAATCCCGATGTGCTCAGGCTGGTTATCCAACAGGTCAGGGATATTCTGGCAGCCAATCCGAACACGCAAATAATTTCACTTACTCAGAATGATAACGGCGATTATTGCACCTGCGACAACTGCAAGGCTGTCGACGCGTATGAAGGTTCGCATTCCGGTACGCTGATACACTTTGTCAACGCCGTAGCGGATGCCATTAAAGACGATTACCCGAATGTGGCCATTGATACCTTTGCTTATCAATATACCCGCAAACCGCCTTTGCATGTTGTGCCGAGGGCGAATGTAATTATACGCCTTTGCTCCATCGAGTGCTGCTTTGCGCATCCTTTAAGCGATGCGAATTGCGCGGATAATGCCAACTTTAACAGTGATCTGTTAGGCTGGCAGAAAATATGCAACAGAATTTATATTTGGGACTATACAACAAATTACAGCAACTTCCTCGGGCCATTCAACAATTTCGGTGTTATTCAGCAAAATATGCAGTTCTTCGCGGAAAATAATGTGAAAGGTATTTATGAAGAGGGCAACTACATGGCCTCCCAGTGCAATGCCGAGTTTGCCGAGCTGCGCGCCTATATGCTGGCAAAACTGCTGTGGAACCCGAACCTCGACTATGATAAGACAATGAACGATTTCCTCAGGGCGTATTACGGCAAGGGCTGGCAGTATGTCCGCGAATACATCGACATGACCATCAAAAAGAGCGGAAATAACGACAATCATATGCATATCGGCGAAAATATGACCGCCAAGGGCGTGTTTAACCTGACCAGAAACGAAGTGGAGTATTGCAACAACCTTTGGACGAAAGCCGCTTCGCTTGCCCAAACCGAGACGCAGCTGAAAAATGTCAAGATGTCCGAGCTTTCCTGGCGCTACTGGAAAGGCTGCAACATGGTTTCTGAGTTTTCAAGGCTGTTGCCTGTTGCTCAGTGGCGGGCAGCGAACAAAGCGCTTTATGATGATTACGCGAAATATGGCATTGTCCGCTTCAGCGAGGGCTCCATGCTCTCCGCCGCACCTAATTTCAATCTTTCACCGAGCGATTGGAAATAAAGAGTTATAGGACACGATAATTCAAACAAGCCCTCTGCGGATAACCGCAGGGGGCACTGCTTTTAGAATTACAAATCTAATATTGACTATATGAACTATATATGTTAAAATTTAAAAAACGGTAACAATACTTCTATTCTTAAAGGAGTGCGAATGTATGAAGGTAATAAGAAATGTCTTGATATCAGTTGCCTCTTCAGTAGTGGTAGCAGCTTTTTTCACGCCGTATGCTATAATTTGTATTCCGCTGTTTAATGTTAATGATAGCGGTATAACTTTAGATATATTTATAGCTTCTTATATCTTTTTCGCGTTTCTTGTTATATTTCTTGTTGGATTATTACTTATTAAACCCACAGGCAAGATAAAAAATGATTTTCTGTCTGTCGGAATTTTGGGAATAGTTTTATTTGTGTTATTTGTTGTAATATCATTTTTTGCAACATTTTTTGATAAAGAAACGTACTCTCAGTTATTTCTTTCGACCAAAGAGGTAAAGTATTTGTTTCTGCTGACAGCTGAATTAGCCGTGATGTTTATCGTTTGTTTTATCCCTTCGCTTTGCTTATGGCTTGGCATGTTCAGCAGAAAGGAAAATCGAACAATTATAAAAGAAACAATAGCTGATGCGAAACTTAAAAAGGGGAAATTGCCGAAGGAAAACGAAAACACTAAATAACCTTCAAATTTTATAACTTTGACACAGCCGCAAGTGCTAAAACGCTTGCGGCATTGTAATATGAAAAAGCAAACGAAGAGATGTTTCTAAAGTGTCAGAATTAAGAAAAATGAATAAGTCCCTGCAAACCGAAACTGTATATACAGTTTGCATATACAATGCTGTATAATTGATAGTTTGACAATAAAAACCCGTTGTAAAGCTTTTTTCTTTACTAATTTAGCGTAATAAGAAGAAAAATGGAATAGTTTTGCACATTATCCACCAAGTTTTCCACCCCCGTAAGGTAAACAGCTTTACGCCTTTTTCACCTGAATTAAGCTAATTATGGAAATTAATTATTTGAGAATATGCATAATTCATTATTAATTTCAGGCATCATAAATAATTATACAATGCCTTTTGCATGCTTGGAGGTCGCTTCCTGCAAAAAAGTATCCCGCACATTATTTACGCTTGAAAAATGCAGAAAAATATGAATCCCAAGGAAACCATCATCTAAGATTCTGGATGAACATCACCCGCAATCGTCTTGCCGTGCTGAAAAAGAAATACGAAACAGAGA
>Ga0118677_10012132_pt1 | contig 12721 bp, 8 predicted proteins | sample AliMusrvi5mmetaG_FD_86154 | JGI IMG/M metagenome (GOLD analysis project Ga0118677, IMG submission 86154)
GGCCTGCCTGACTTCCGCGGCGATAATGGTTTCTGGAACGCCTATCCGATGTACGCCCGTCTGGGACTTTCCTTTTACGATTGCGCCAATCCTGAACACTTCGACCGCGATCCGGCCTTCGGCTGGGGTTTTTACGGCCACCGCACCAACCTGTACCGGGAAACCATCCCCCACGAAGGCTTCAATATCATCCTCCGCTGGATCGAGCGGAACCGCGCCGGCTATTTCGTAGTCACATCCAACGTGGACGGCCAATTCCAGAAGGCAGGCTACGCATACGACAGAATTGTGGAGGTGCATGGTTCGATCCACCACCTGCAATGTACCGCGCCCTGCTGCCGTGCAATATGGGAGAACAAAGAGCAGATCCATATCAATCATGACACCATGCGAGCACGCACAGTTCCCCGCTGCCCGTACTGCCGGGACGTAAGCCGACCCAATATCCTCATGTTCGGGGACTGGTCGTGGATTTCCGATCGCACCAATGAACAATGGGAACGGTACAGATCTTTTCTGGAGCACAACCGTGGCAGTCAGACAGTAGTGATCGAAATGGGAGCCGGCAAAGCCATTCCAACTATCCGCTACACATCCGAAGAGTTGGGGAAAACGTCAGGAACGACTGTAGTACGGATCAATCCCCGCGAGGCGGAGATCGACGAACCTCATATCTCGCTGGAATACGGAGCGCTGGAGGGGTTGAAGAAAATTGACGCATTGCTGTAGAAAATCGAAGATGAGTTAGAGCATACAAGACGGCCTGCTGAATTCAGCAGGCCGTCTTATTCGGTGATTTATGCAACCAATTACAGAAACGAGGATTTTTTTGTCCTGGCAAGGCTGTCGAGGGATTGGGCGGAGGCATAGCACCGCTACGCCGCAACTAATCCCGAAGACTTACGCAGCCCAGGCGAAAAAAGACCGTTTCCCGCTATCGTGCCATCGCCTCATCCATGACCTTATACGCACAAAACTCCCCGCACATGGTGCATGCGCCGTGGTCGGCCACCGGCGAATTTTCACGGAACTCGCGGGCTTTGTCCGGGTCCAGCGCCAGAGCAAACTGCCCCTCCCAGTCAAGTTTCTTCCTGCACTTGGCCATGGCAATATCTTTGTCCATGGCTCCCTTTACGCCTTTAGCAATATCTCCTGCATGGGCTGCGATACGTGAGGCGATCACCCCGTCGCGCACATCCTGCACGTCAGGCAGGCGCAGGTGTTCGGATGGCGTGACGTAACAGAGAAAATCGGCTCCGGCAGCGGCGGCTATTGCCCCGCCGATAGCACAGGTGATGTGGTCGTAACCGGGGGCAATGTCTGTCACCAGCGGTCCCAGAACGTAGAACGGAGCCCCGTGACACAAACGCTTCTGAAGCTGGATATTGGTCTGAATCTGGTTGATCGGCACATGTCCCGGACCTTCGATCATAACCTGCACACCTGCCGCCTGTGCACGCTGGGTCAGTTCCCCCAGGAGGATGAGTTCATGGATTTGGGCGCGATCGGTGGCGTCAGCCAGACAGCCGGGGCGGAAACCGTCACCCAGCGAAAGGGTCATGTCATACTCTTTGGTGATCTCCAGCAGCTTGTCGAAGTGTTCATACAGCGGATTTTCCTTTTTGTTGTACCTCATCCACTCTATGGTGAATGCCCCTCCGCGTGAGACCACGTCCATCAGACGCCCCTCGTTCTTCATACGCTCAAGCGTTCCCAGCGTAACACCGCAATGAACGGTAATGAAGTCGACCCCGTCTTCGGCGTGTTTGATGACTCCAGCAAAGATGTCGTCCACTGTCATATCCACGATGGCCTTTTTCTTGACCCTAACTGTATCAACGGCAGCCTGGTATAGCGGCACGGATCCGATGCAGGCGCTCGTCTCAGCCACGATTGCACGGCGTATCTCGTCCACCGGGCCGCCGGTGGAGAGGTCCATGATGGCGTCAGCGCCGTATTTGACGGCGATGCGGGCCTTTTCCAACTCTTTTTGTATATCGGTATCGTCAGAGGAGGAACCGATGTTGGCGTTGACCTTGGTGCGCAGGCCGGCTCCGACAGGGAGCGGGGTGCCGTTGGCATGCTTGATGTTGTGGCAGATGACTATGGTGCCGGCTGCGATGCCTGCACGGATGAATTCGGGAGCGACACCTTCTTCGACAGCGGCCAGCCGCATCTTTTCGGTGATAAGGCCGCGGCGGGCATATTCAAGTTGAGTCATGTTCAGGATCCTTTATGTTTGTTCCTCTGCTGCCAGGTAGTGATTAACAGGACTGTGCCCTTTACCGATCGGTCGGGCCAGACGGATGGCGTTGGTGATATATTTTTTTGCCTTTTCCACCGCCTGAAGCAGCGGCTCTCCCTGAGCCAGATATGCGGCGATGGCCGAGGCATAGCTGCATCCGGTTCCATGTGTATTGTTGGTGAAGGTACGCTCGGAACTGAATGAATGACACTGATCACCGTCAAAGAGGATGTCGGTTGACTGCCGGCCGGTCAGATGACCTCCCTTAATCAGGACATTGGCAGCGCCCAGTGCGTGCAAATCACGTGCTGCCAGCTCCATCTCCGCTTCGCTTCTGATTATCCTATCGAGCAGACGCTCCGCCTCCGGAATGTTGGGAGTCAGCAGATAGGCCAGCGGCAGCAGCTGCTGTCTGAAAACCCGGACGCCCTCACTCTCCAGAAGCGCCGCCCCCCCTTTGGCAACCATGACCGGATCAATCACAATCGGTATGAGGTGGTTGCGCTCCGTTAAGCTTTCTGCCAGAACAGATATAATTGCCGGAGTATGGAGCATACCTGTCTTGATTATATCGATAGGTATGTCTGACAGAACGGTATCCAGCTGATCAAGAACAAACGAAGGCGGCAATCCATGGATCGAGGATACCCCCCTGGTATTCTGTGCTGTAAGCGCAGTCAGGACAGTGGCGGCATAGCTCCCCAATAGTGTAATGGTTTTTAGATCGGCCTGTATGCCGGCCCCTCCTCCGGAATCACTTCCGGCTACCGTCAGGACCGCACCACGAGGGAATGGGCGAGTGCGGTTGAAAAGCAGGCTGATCTCAGCCGACGCAATATCGGGGCGTGGATTTGAAAGTACCGCTGATATAACCGCCAGAGCATCGGCTCCAGCATCTATAACACGGCAGGCATTGCCGGCAGTAATCCCGCCTATCGCCACTAAAGGTATTTTTATCTGTTTGCGTATATGCGCCAATCCGGAAGTTCCTGGAAAGTGGCTGACTATCTTGCTGTCAGTCGGATACATGGCGCCAAAACCGATGTAATCGGCACCTTCTTGCTCGGCAAGGATCGCTTCTTCAATATTATGGGTGGACTTACCGACTATCTTGCCCTGTCCGAGCAGCTCTTTTGCGGCCGAGATGGCTCCATCATCCTGACCCAGGTGGACTCCATCGGCACCTAACTTTCTTGCCAGCTCCACATTGTCATTTACTATAAAAACAACACCGTACCGGTCACAGATACTTTTCAGTTCTTTCCCTTGCGCCAGACAGGCATCATAGGTCTTATTCTTGGGTCGGTATTGCAGGACCGATACTCCACCGCGCATCGCCAGATGGACCCGTTGCAGCAGATTTTCTCCCTGATCTGTGATCAGATAGAGACCATTTATTCTGGGCAATGTGGCTGTCTTGTTTACAACAAGACGAAACTGCCTATTCTTGTCATTCACCGGTTTTTTCCTCAGGCCCAGATAAACGGAACAGGTACATAAATGCACCATAATAAAGGCCGCTCTGACAATAATCATCAGGCGGCCGGATCGTTGTAAATCCTGCAAGCCGCTTTCCTACGCCGGAATTACCCGGTTCAGGTACAAAGGGTTCCCGCAGTATAACCACATTAAAAACATGCGAAAAACACCGCGGATCTCAGTTCCGACGAACTCCCCCAGGGGCAGAAACGGAGTTTAACGTACTGCAATTCAACAATCCTGTCAACGGCTATAACAAGAGCCTAACACAACTGCCGCGTGGCACATCCGCTGTTCCGCTTTACAGCTCATGGAAGACATGCTAATAACCGTGGAAATACAATTCATATGTAATCACGCTAGAGACAGGGAGCATCACAACTTTGTACGACAGTCGCCCTACTTTTGCCGAAATAGATCTTGCGGCACTTCAACACAATTTTCAATTGATCCGTTCATTCACTCCAAAGCGGGTTGATATTCTGGCGGTTGTAAAAGCTGACGCCTACGGCCACGGATTCATGGATATCAGCCGTGAACTGGACAACCTTGGTGTCAACGCCTTCGGCGTAGCCTTCCTTGCAGAGGGCATCCAACTTCGTAAAAGCGGCATCGACAGGCCGATCCTTCTTCTGGGCGGGGTTTACCCAGGTCAGGAGCGCAAATGCATTGGCTACAACCTCTCGACCACCATTTTCACACTTGAACAGGCCCGGGCGCTCGACCATGCCGCGGCAGGTGGCAAACTCTTCCGTAAGGCCCAGGTTCATCTCAAGATTGACACCGGCATGGGACGGCTTGGGGTCCCTTACTCCGAACTGCCGGAAATTCTCAATGAGCTCAAAAAACTGCCAAATATTTCGCTGGAAGGGATCATTTCACACTTTGCCAGCGCGGATGAGCTGGACGAATCGGGGCAATACTTTACGCGCCTTCAGACAGAACGCTTCGCTTGGGTAGTGGACGAAACTCGCAGGGCCGGCTTCTCTCCCCGCTACATCCACATTGCCAACAGCGCAGCAGCGCTTCTCGGCAACATCCCGGAATGTACTCTGATAAGACCTGGAATAGCACTGTATGGTGCAATACCCTCCTCCGATTTTAAGGGCAAGTTGGACCTGCTGCCGGTCATGCGCCTCAAAAGCCGCGTTGCAATGCTGAAATGGGTCGAACCAGGCACCACTATAAGTTATGCCCGGCGCTTCACCACCGCTTCAAAAACCTTGATAGCCAGCGTTCCGGTGGGATATGCAGACGGCTATCCCCGCTCGCTCACAAACCGGGGCGAGGCGCTGATCAGAGGGAGGCGGGCGAAAGTGGCCGGAACAGTCTGTATGGACTGGATCATGCTGGACGTGACCGGGATCCCGGATGTCGCAATCGGTGACGAAGTTGTTCTGATGGGACCTGACGACCAGGGCAACGCCATACATGGCGAAGAGCTTGCGGCCTGGGCCGGCACAATCCCGTACGAAATTTTCTGCGGCATAAGCAAGCGGGTGCCAAGAGTTTATCTGAAATAATCGAGCCAGACAGGTTTTATTCAGGCCCTTGTTTGGGTCAAAACCTCGGCGGTCTTTTGCTTGGGGCGGGGAAGAAATGATCAAGTTGACACAGATGGTAAAAGCTGCCGGTTGAGCCGCCAAACTGGGCCCTGAGGGCCTGGCGAAGGCCCTGGATGGGCTTTGTGCGTACAACGATGAAAACCTGCTTGTAGGGCCGACAACTTCTGATGATGCCGGGGTCTACAGGATTTCTCCGGAGTTTGCCCTCGTGGAAACCGCCGACATCATCACCCCGCTGGTTGACGATCCCTTCACCTTCGGCCGTATTGCTGCAGCCAATGCCGTTTCAGATGTCTATGCCATGGGCGGCCATCCTGTCACAGCCATGAATCTGGCGTTCTTTCCGGCTTCTTCACTGTCTGGCGACGTTCTGCGGGCCATCCTGGACGGCGGCATGAGCATCCTCAATGAGGCCGGGGTATGTCTGGTGGGTGGGCACACGGTTGAGGACGACGAACTGAAATACGGCCTTTCCGTGACCGGACTGGTGACTCCGGACCGCGTGATACGCAACTCTACAGCACACTCCGGCGATGTACTGATTCTGACCAAGCCGCTCGGCACCGGCATCATCTCTACCGCCATCAAGGGTGAGATGGCGCCGCCTGAAATGGTTGAAGAGGCTATATATTGGATGACGGCTCTCAATCGGGAGGCAGCCCTGTTGATGTGCGAATGCCGGGCTAGCGCCGCCACCGACATAACCGGTTTCGGCCTGATCGGTCACGCCACCGAGATGGCGCGCGGCGCCGGGGTGACCATCCAGCTCAAACTCGAATCCATCCCTCTCATGAACGGAGTATTCAGACTTGTGGCCGAAGGGATGGTGCCAACGGGCTGCTATCGTAACAGGGATTTTTTCGGCGCCTGGCTAAAGACCGGGGCAAACCGGGAATCAAACCCATTGACTCCCAACCCTGACGACATCTTACCGCTGTTCGATCCTCAAACCTCCGGTGGGCTGCTAATCGCACTTGCTCCGGACGCTGCCATGCGCTTCCTCTCCAAATCAGCAGACATTGGTATTTTTGCTCGCCGGATCGGCGCTGTGCTGCCAAGATTACAAACGCATTTTATCGAAATAGTCTGAGACGGACCATGTATTCACTTGCGATTGATCTTGGAACCACCACACTGGCCGCCTCGCTGATAAACTGCAGCAGTGGGGAACGCATCGCGATGACCGGCTCGATGAATCCCCAACGACGTTTCGGTGCCGATGTGGTGTCTAGGCTGGATGCGGCGGCCAATTCCTCTGCAGCCTCGCGCGAAATGTCGTCTCTAATCCGCTGCGAACTTCGGCGGATGGCATCCGAACTCTGCCGTAAAACAGGCATTGCCTGGGATGACGTTCGGCAGGTGGCCATAGCCGGAAACCCGGCCATGCAGCATATTTTGATGGGTCTGCCTCTGAAATCGCTGACCTTCCCGCCATTCAGGCCTCTCTATACGAAAGGCACACGGCTTACAGCTGTTGACTTCGATTGGGATGGCAGTGCAGATATCTATGTTTTTCCGATGCCGGGCGGCTTTGTAGGTGGTGATACTGTTGCGTTTCTTTACGGGATTCTCTGTAAGCGGTCAGGCTCTATGGGTCAGAGATACACCTCTGATTCTCCCTCACCTCTTACCGCTCACCGCTCATCTACCCCCCCTGCCCTCTTCCTCGACATGGGCACAAACGGAGAAATGGCGCTGCTCACGGAGAAGACTATCTGGGCTACTTCCGCCGCCGCAGGCCCAGCCTTCGAGGGAGGCAACCTCTCCTGCGGCATGGCCGCGCTGCCGAAAGCCATCAGCTCTGTTAAAATAGAGGGCGATCGTGTAAGGCTGCAGGTCATCGGCGGCGGCCAGCCGGAAGGCCTCTGCGGTTCGGCTGTAATAGAAGCGATCACCGAACTGCTCCGCTGCGACATCCTCGAATCGGGCGGCAGATTGCGGGATCCAGGCGAGATAGCATCAAATCTTGCTTCACGACTGATTGTTCACAGAGGAGCCAGCGCTTTTGTGCTGCACCGCGATGCCCAGCGCATGATCTTTCTCTCTCAGGCCGATATCCGGCAGGTACAGGTTGCAAAAAGCGCAATCCGGGCCGGAATTGAGGTGCTGGCCGAGCGTTCGCGTATACATTGTCAAACCTTACTGGATGTGGTTTTGACCGGATCTTTCGGTGCAGTTTTGCGACCGGAATGGCTCAAAACAATTGGAATTTTCGACGAAAGCATGGTACATGTCACGCGCTTTACACCAGAAGGGGCTTTGGCAGGTGCGGAATTGGCTCTGGCAGCCAACGACCGGTTCAGCGCGGTTGAGGAGCTGGCAATGCGCTTCAGGGTCGTGCCGCTCTCAGGAACGCCGCTATTTGAAACAAAATTTATCCAGAACATTGATTTCCCCCATTCCTTACAATAATAACCGGCAGCAAGGTTTTTCACCACTTTAGAGGAGTTATAAACAATGGCAAAAATCAGCAGGGCACTGATCAGTGTCTCTGATAAAACAGGTATTATAGAGTTTTCCAGGCAGTTGGCCGACTACGAAATAGAGATACTCTCTACTGGTGGGACAGCCAAACTGTTGCGGGAGGCCGGTTTAACCGTAAGGGATGTTTCCGAGTTCACCGGTTACCCGGAGATGCTGGACGGACGGGTCAAGACCCTGCACCCCAAGGTACATGGGGGCCTGCTGGGTATCCGCAGCAATCAGGAACATGTGGCCAAGATGCGGGAGCATGGCATAGAGAACATAGACATGGTGGTGGTCAACCTCTACCCTTTCGAGGCCACAGTTGCCAAAGAGGGGTGCCGTCTTGAGGACGCCATCGAGAACATAGATATTGGCGGTCCGACCATGCTCCGCTCGGCAGCAAAAAACTACCCGGACGTAACGGTACTGGTCGACAGTGCCGACTACGCTCAGGTACTGGAAGAGATGAAGACCAACAAAGGAGAGATTTCTTTGGCCACCAACTTCAGCCTTGCGGCAAAGGTTTTTCAGCATACGTCGGCCTACGACGGAGCTATCTCCAATTATCTTGGCGCACGGATAACCGGCGCGGTTAAGGAGTATCCGGAGACTTTTACCATACAGGTAAAAAAAGCCCAGGATCTGCGCTATGGTGAGAACCCGCACCAGACCGCTGCCTTCTATGTGGAAAACGGCACATCCGAACCTTCCGTTTCCAATGCGGTGCAGCTGCAGGGCAAGGAGCTCTCCTTCAACAACATCATTGATCTGGACGCTGCCATAGAGACCGTCAAGGAATTCGAACAGAGTGCAGCAGTTATTATCAAGCACACCAATCCCTGCGGGGCGGCTTTGGCAGAATCGCCTCTGACCGCATATATAAAGGCCCGGGAATGCGATCCGGTATCAGCCTTCGGCGGCATAGTCGGCTTTAACCGCACCGTGGATGCGGCTACCGCTAACGAGCTGACTTCGACCTTTCTGGAAGCGGTCATCGCCCCTGGTTACACCGATGAGGCTCTGGGTATCTTCACCGCAAAGAAAAATGTGCGGGTCATGCAGGTGCCGCTGCTTGACAGCTTCATTGCCGGAGGATTCGACCTGAAACGTGTAACCGGAGGGCTCCTGGTCCAGGGCAGAGATCGGGGGATGATCAACGCCCTTGACTGCCGGGTGGTGACCGAACGCAAACCATCATCATCAGAATATGAAGCGCTTGATTTCGCCTGGCGCGTCTGCAAGCATGTCAAATCCAACGCAATAGTTTTCTCGAGTCGCAATCAGACCGTGGGCATAGGAGCCGGACAGATGTCGCGGGTTGATTCATCAAAGATCGCAGTCTTCAAGGCTCAGCTGCCGACCCACGGCACGGTGCTGGCCTCTGATGCCTTCTTTCCCTTCCGTGACGGAGTTGACGCCGCCGCCGAGGCGGGTGTTACCGCCATCATCCAGCCGGGTGGAAGTGTGCGGGATGAGGAGGTCATAAACGCGGCCAACGAGCATGGAATAGCGATGATCTTCACCGCCATGCGGCACTTCCGACATTAGGAGCGTCCATATATGAATATTCTTGTAATTGGAGGCGGCGGCCGCGAACACGCCCTGGTCTGGAAAATTGCACAGTCTCCACTTGTATCAAAGATTTATTGCGCACCAGGTAATCCAGGCACAGCGACACTGGCAGAAAGTGTCCACATCGCCGTAGATCAGTTGGATAAGCTGCTTGCGTTTGCATATGAGGAAAAGATCGACCTGACGGTAGTCGGCCCGGAGCAACCACTGTCACTCGGAATTGTAGATTTATTTGAGGCTCACGGACTCAAGATATTCGGCCCTTCAAAGAAGGCAGCCCTCATTGAGGGGAGCAAGGCTTTTGCCAAGGAGTTGATGCATAAATACAGCGTTCCGACTGCGGCTTACGGACTGTTTACCGATCTTGCAGAGGCCGAAACATTCATCGACCGCACCGGTGTGCCGATCGTAGTAAAAGCAGATGGTCTTGCAGCCGGTAAAGGCGTCATCATTGCACAGACACGGGACGAGGCAGTTAATGCCGTCAGGGACATGCTCAGCGGCAACGCTTTCGGTGCAGCCGGTTCACGTGTGGTGATAGAAGAGTTTCTGACAGGTGAAGAGGCGTCATTCCTGGTCATAACTGATGGCAAAAATATACTGCCGCTGGCAAGCGCTCAGGATCACAAGGCGATCTTCGATGGCGATCAGGGCCCAAACACAGGTGGAATGGGCGCCTACTCCCCTGCCCCGGTTGTGACTCCTGCCATACATGAAGCCGCTATGTTGCAGGTACTGCAGCCGGCCATAGACGGCATGGCCGCCGAGGGTCGCCCGTATCGCGGTGTTTTGTACGCCGGGCTGATGGTAAGGAATGGCGAAGTAAAGACGCTCGAATTCAACGCCCGCTTCGGTGATCCCGAATGCCAGCCTCTTCTCATGCGGATGAAGTCCGACATCATACCGGTTCTGCTGGCCGTAGCCAATGGAGACCTGTCAGGAATCGAACTTGAATGGCATGACAAGGCGGCTGTCTGCGTGGTCATGGCCGCCGGGGGATATCCCGGCGACTACCGCAAGGGTGATGAAATTCAGGGACTTGATCAGGCCGCACAACTCGAGGACGTCTACGTTTTTCATGCAGGCACCATGACTAAAGACGGAGCGTGTGTCACAAACGGCGGCAGGGTCCTCGGGGTCACAGCACTTGGGGCAACGGTCAGAGACGCCATTTCCGGAGCCTACCGGGGGGTGAACTGCATAACCTGGCCAGGAGTCCAGTACCGCACAGATATCGGCCGCAAGGCTCTTGATCGTTCGTAAATTTTATCAATATAGTGAGGTCAATAATGTCAGCGAATCCGCAGGTGTTAATTATTATGGGAAGCGATTCCGACCTTCCGGTGATGCAGGAGTCCGCAGACGTTCTTTGCAAATTCGGAGTTGCCTATGAAATCAGGATCTCGTCTGCACACCGCTCACCGGCACGAACGATGTCGCTCGCATCAGAAGCCGCGAGTCGCGGAATAAAGGTCATTATCGCCGGGGCAGGTATGGCTGCTCATCTTGCAGGAGTCGTTGCGGCCAAAACAATCCTGCCGGTCATCGGCGTACCAATGCCGGGAGGGGCACTTAACGGTCTGGACGCGCTCTTTTCCACCGTCCAGATGCCGGCCGGAATTCCGGTTGCGACAGTGGCGATCGGAAAGGCAGGCGCAAAAAATGCGGGGCTCCTGGCAATTCAGATTCTTGCACTATTGGATGCATCCCTTGTCATAGCGCTTCAGGAGTACCGCGCACAGATGGACAGCGATTCCGAGCTGAAAGATGCGGCACTGCAAGCCTGCTAGACGATTCAGTGTGCAAAAAAATTAAGGGCGCTTCCTCTTCAGAACCACCGGGAAGCGACCTGCGGTTATTGTGAGTAAAAATTATTGCGGAGGTAATTTGTATGTGCGGTATTGTAGGCTATATCGGCGGTAAACAGGCTACCCCCATCATACTTGAAGGACTTAAAAAACTTGAATATCGCGGCTATGACTCAGCCGGGATCGCCACTCTGTCGAATGGTGGATCGACAATACTCCGTAGCGAGGGAAAGTTGATCAATCTTGAAGCATTATTGCTCAAAGAGGGGCTTCCCGGCGTGATCGGGATAGGACACACACGCTGGGCGACCCACGGCAGACCATCCGAAATCAATGCACATCCACACAAGGCCGGGAATATCATTGTGGTACATAACGGCATAATAGAAAACTATATGCAGCTGAAAGAACAGTTAAAGCAGGCCGGCCATACTTTTAAAAGTGAGACTGATACGGAAGTAATCGCACATCTGATTGAAGAAAAACTCAAGACTGTACCCGATTTTGAAAAGGCGGTCCGGGTGGCTCTCACTGAGTTGAGAGGTTCTTACGCAGTCTGCGTACTCAACGAAATGGAACCGGAAATACTGATTGCTGCCAAACTTGGCTCACCGATGGTGGTCGGTCTCGGAGAAGGGGAGTTTTTTGTCGCCTCTGATATTCCGGCCATACTGGCTCATACCCGCGAGATGGTTTTCATGGAGGATGGAGAGATGGCCGTCTTCAAAGATGGAGCTGCCCATTTTTTTTCGATTGCCGGTATTCCTCTTGAGAAAAAGGCACGCCACATCGATTGGTCACCTTTCATGGCAGAAAAGGGTGGTTACAGGCATTTCATGCTTAAAGAAATTCACGAGCAACCCCGGGCAGTTCGTGATACGGTTGCCGGCCGCCTCCTTGAAGACGAGGGTGATGTACATATGGAGACCCTGCCTTACAGTGACCGACAGTTAGCGGCTTTAAAGCGGATAGTGATAATCGCTTGCGGCACTTCCTGGCATGCCGCGTTGGTCGGCAAATTCTATCTTGAGGGACTTTGCCGCATCCCGGTTGAGGTGGACATCGCCTCTGAATTCCGTTATCGCAATCCGGTCATAGACGAAAACACACTGGCAATCGTAATTTCCCAATCAGGTGAGACCGCTGATACCCTGGCGGCACTGAGAGAAGCCAAATCTCACGGAGCTGTTGTCATGGCAATCTGCAACGTGGTTGACTCTTCAATCGCTCGTGAAGCCGGTAATGTGATCTACACCCACGCAGGACCGGAGATCGGCGTCGCTTCCACCAAAGCGTTCGTCACCCAATTGACAGCTCTTTACCTGTTTACCATTCGCCTGGGCCGGGCTAACTGCACAATAGACATTGCAGCCGGCCAGAGGATGATTGCGTCACTCAAAAAAGTTCCAGCCCTGCTTGAAGAGACACTTAAACTGAACAGTTACATAGAGAGTTTAGCCAAAAAATATATGAACGCCCGCGATTTTCTGTATTTAGGCCGCGGTAAAAACTTCCCGATTGCCCTCGAAGGCGCTCTCAAGCTGAAAGAAATATCATATATTCATGCGGAAGGCTATCCTGCAGCC
>Ga0118677_10012133_pt1 | contig 12721 bp, 14 predicted proteins | sample AliMusrvi5mmetaG_FD_86154 | JGI IMG/M metagenome (GOLD analysis project Ga0118677, IMG submission 86154)
CTACTACGCTGGTCTCCGTGTCCCAGGGCGTTGCCCTGGGCTGGTCTGTCTTGCCCCTTCGGGGCGGTCCCAAGCGAGGCTGGACGCGACCCACGGAGCAATAGCGGAACAAGAACTCAACCGTTCCACGAACAGCAATCTCCCTCAGCCGATGCGATTTGTCGCAGCCCAGGCCCACCCTTCTTCTCCGCTATTTCCGTACTACTCCCGCCACAGCCACGCGGCGGGGATCGGTCGCTTCGAGATACCCGGTCCGGAGAGGAGCAACTCGGGCTGCTCCCCGCTCCATACACAGTCGCGAACGCCCGTCACGCGGTTCAGGCGTTTCGCGCCGTCCATGCGGAAGTCGATGTAGACAATCTTGATCTCGTGGAAACCCTTTGTCAACGGCACGCTCCAGGTGCCGAAGCCGTGCAGCCGCGTGGCTGGATACCAGTAGTTCAAGTCCTCGTCCCGCTTGACGCGGTTGCCGTCGGGGTTCAACGCGTACAGGGTGCCGTCGGCGGACCCTATGTAGATGGTCCCGTCGGCGGCCATCGCCGCGGACCCGTAGATGTGATCGCGCGTCGGGAACGACCAGGCCTCCGCGTCGGTCCGGGCCGGGTCGATGCCGTGGACGTAGCCGTCGAAGGAACCGACCACCACCAGGCGCCCGTCGGCGGACACGGCGGGCGAGGAGGTCACCGGCCCCAGCGTCGCCCACTCGGCCTTCAGGTTCCCGGAGGCGTCCAGCGCCCGCAGCGAGAAGTCGTTGGACCCGCCGAAGACGGTGCCGTCGGGGCCGAACCCGGGGCACGACCAGACCTGGTCGCCGGTCGCGAACCCCCAGTGGATCGTCCCGTCCCGACCGACCTGGTACAGGTGGAAGTCGTCGTTGCCCAGGTACAGGTTGCCGTCGGACCCCAGCGTCACGTGCCCTTCCCACCACGTGATGAAACCCGCGGCCCCCGGGGACGGCCGGCGCCATTTCTCGTGGCCGGCCGAGTCCAGCGCGTACAGGTTGCCGTCGCCGGAAGGCACGTAGATCGTGCCGTCGTCCCCCAGCAGCGCCGACGAGTCGATCATCTCGCCGGTGGGGAAGCGCCACTTCTCCTTCCCGTCCTTCCCGATCGCGTAGAAGTTCGTGTCCGCCGAACCCATGTAGACCGTGCCGTCACCGCCGATGACAGGCGCGTGGAACATCCCCTTGCCGGTGTGGAACGCCCACGGCGCACGCCCGGAGCCCTCCGGGAGGACCGGGCTGCGGCCGTCGTTGCGGGTCGTCCGACGGAACATGGGCCACGGCGAGGTCGGCAGCACCGCGTTGTCGTAGGCGAAGGTCGGGGGCGGCAAGGCATCCGAGCCGCATCCCGCCAGGGCAGGCAGGCCGCCTGTCACCAGCCAGGCGACCATGACGCAGGATGCCGCGCGGCGCGGGGTGGCGGTCGGCTTGCTGGCGGCCGGAGTGGCGGCCTGGGCGCCGGCGGTGACGGACGGGATTTTGCGGCGGATCAACGCGCCGGACACCAAGCGCGGCAGCCAACGGCGGCTGCGCGGGATTCGCGACGCGGGATTCGGCACCGGCGGCTACGGCTACATCGACGAAAAGATGGAAGAGCAGGGTGTGCTTTGAGTTGGCGGTGGCAGCCTGGCAGCCGGTTTTGCCAAGTGGGCGGCCAAACGGTTTGACCCCGGGGCGGTTCCGGGTACATGATGAGCGCGTCATGAAAGACATGCGTTCCCTTTCGCTGCTGGCGGTGATCGTGGCCACGCAGCAAAGCATGAGCCCAGCCGCCTTCCAGGCCTGGGGTTGGCGACTGCCCTTCCTGCTTTCCATCGTGCTGGTGAGCATCTCGCTCTGCATCCGGCTCAAGATGAAAGAGTCGCCCATCTTCGCGAAGATCAAAGCTGCCGGCATGAGCTCAACCAAGCCGCTGACAGACGCTGATCTAACCAGAAAACTGGCCGCGCAAGGCATCGAGATTGCCCGGCGAACGGTCGCCAAATATCGCGAGCAACTCAATATCCTGCCCGTTCACCTGCGCAAGTCGTCCTGAGTCATCAGCCGAAATTTCATCCGCGTTTACTGCGGTCTTCGGCGGCTTGGGTGGTGCCTTTGGCGGCTCGCTTGCGGGCGTTGGCATCAAGTACCCGCTTGCGCAAACGGATGTTTTTAGGCGTGGCTTCCACCAGTTCATCCACATCGATGTACTCGATGGCGCGTTCTAACGAGAAACGGATCGGTGGGGTCAGCTTGGAAGTTTTATCCTTGCCGGACGAGCGCATGTTATCCAGATGCTTTTCCTTGACCGGGTTGACAGGCAGATCGCCGACACGGGGATTTTCTCCGACGAGCATGCCGGCATAGATGGCGTCGCCTGGGCCGACGAACAATTTGCCGCGGTCTTCGAGGGTTTGCAGCGAGTAGGGGGTGGCCAAGCCGGCATCCATCGAAACGAGCGTGCCCGTGGTGCGGTTAGTGATCTCTCCCGCGTACTCGGCGTATTGCTTGAACAGATGGCTCATGATGCCATGGCCAGAGGTTAGATTTACCAACTCGGTTTCAAAACCAATCAAGCCACGGGTCGGAATAACCGCCTGAATGAACGTGCGACCACTGGGTTCCGTATCCATGTGTTCCATCAGGCCCTTGCGATTGGCCATGATTTTGAGAATGCCTTGAGTGAAATCCCCGGGTGCTTCGATGTAGAGGGTTTCAAAAGGCTCTAGCAATTTACCCGCATCATCGCGACGGAAGATAACCATTGGGCGGGAGACGAGGACTTCGAAGCCCTCGCGGCGCATTTGTTCAACCAGCACGGCGATTTGCATCGCTCCGCGGGCAGACACATTGAAAATGCCGGATTGATCGGTGTCCTCAACCTGGATCGAGATGTTGGTTTTCAACTCGCGCATCAACCGGTCGCGAACGGCTCGTGACGTGACGTGCTTGCCCTCACGTCCGGCGAGCGGGCCATCGTTGATGGAGAACTGCATCTGCACGGTGGGCGGATCGATTGCGACGAAGGGCAGCGGATCCATATCCGGCGAGGCCGAAAGGGTTTCGCCGATGTCGATGCTTTCAATGCCAGCCGCAATGCCGACGATCCCGCCAGCGCCACAGCCTTCCGAGTCGGTCGTGGCCAACCCGGAGTAGGTAAAGGTCTTCATCACTTTGGATTGTTGTTTGCTGCCGTCCTTGCGCAACAACCAGATGGTATCACCCTTTTTGACGTCACCGCCAAGGATTTTGCCGATCGCCACACGGCCGACGTAGTCATCCCACTCGATGTTAGACACGAGCATGTGAAATGCTGCCGCAGGGTCCGCCTTTGGCTGCGGGATGAACTCGACGATTTTCTTCAACAGCGGGATGCAGTCGATGCGTTCATCCTCCGGGTGGTCCATGAAATAGCCGTCGCGTGCCGAGCCATAGACAAAGGGCGCGTTGAATTGGTCGTCATTGGCATCCAGATCGAGAAACAACTCGAGCACCTGGTCGTGGACCCTGAGCGGTTCGGAAAGAGGGCGGTCAATCTTGTTGATCACCACAATGGGCTTGAGGCCCTCCTCCATCGCCTTGCGCAGCACGAAGCGAGTCTGGGCCTGGGGGCCACCGGAGGCATCGACGACGAGCAGCACGCCATCGACCATTTTCATGACTCGCTCGACTTCGGCGCCGAAGTCGGCGTGGCCCGGGGTATCGACGATGTTGATGGTGTAGCCCTCCCAGTGGACTGAGGTGTTTTTGGCCTTGATGGTGATGCCCTTTTCACGCTCGAGGTCCATCGAATCCATGGCTCGCTCGGTGACGGCTTGGTTCTCACGATAGGTGCCTCCAGCTTGCAGAAGCTGGTCCACGAGGGTGGTTTTACCATGGTCAACATGGGCGATAATGGCGAGATTTCTGATTTTCAGGGACATGCGGCGATTGGGGGAATGGAACCAGCTTAACGTGCGGGGAGCGGGTCTATGCACGCCTTTGCCGCAGGTTGCAAGACAGGATTCGGGAAATTCCGAGAAATTCCGAGTGCAAATTTGAGAAATGAGACAAATTGCGTCTGCAAGAGCGATTTTCGAGGCATGATACTCGCTCGCTGCATGTTTCCGTTGGCCATCGTCGCAAGCCTTGTGGCAGCCCTGCCCAGTTTTGCAAAACGCGCCGCGCCTGTGCCGGTGGCACCCTTGGTGGTTGGAGAAACCACCTTCCGAGTCCAGCATTCCCCTCTCGGGCTGGTTGAGGCCGTGGACACCAAGAGCGGCAACCCGCTTTGGACGAAGCAGATTTATGTGACACGCTATGACCCAGCCCTCGAACGCGACGTCCAGGACCGCTTCATCACCGGTCTGCGTGCGGAAGATGGCGGCATCATCGTCACCGTCGAAGGGGGGGCCGAGTATTTGCTCAACCGCGGCTCGCTGGAGGTAACCCGTCGCGAAACCCAGCCCAAGACCGAAACTCAGCCCAAGCCCGAAGCTCTGCCCAAGCGCGATACCCTGCCTAGGCCCAAGGCCCCGCCCAAGGTCGGGGGCTAGCGGAAAACTCGTCACTTTCTTGACGAGCCTGTCGCAGTGGAGTTTGCTGCCGCCGCGCCATGTCCGACAAACTCGCCGAAATCCTCGCCACCAAGCACCTCGAAGTCGCCGCCCTGCTGCCACGGGCCTCCCTCCTGCGTGCCGCCGCCTTGCTGCGCAACGACTTCCGCGGCTTCCGCAGCGCCCTGGATCGCGGGCCAGGCCGCCTCGGGGTCATCGCCGAGGTCAAAAAAGCCTCACCTTCCGTGGGCTTGATTGACCCTGACTTCGACCCACTACGCCAAGCCGGCCGCTATATTGACGGCGGGGCCTCGTGCCTGTCGATCCTCACCGACGAGAAATATTTTCAAGGATCTCTCGGGTACCTGACAAAAATCTCGGCCATGTCCCCGGCACCGTTGCTGCGCAAGGATTTCACCATTCATGAGTTGCAGATTCACGAGGCGGTCATCGCCGGGGCCGATGCCATCCTGCTCATCGTCGCCGCCCTCAATGACGCATCCCTCCGGCGACTCTATGATGAGGCCAAGTCGTTCCAGCTCGACGTGCTCGTCGAAGTCCACAACCTCGAAGAAATGGAGCGTGCCCTCGAACTCGGTGCCGACCTCATCGGCGTCAATAACCGCAATCTCAAAACCTTTGCCGTCGATCTGGCGACCACCGAGCAATTGGCCGAAGAAGTGCCAGACGAGGTTCTGCTGGTATCCGAAAGCGGCATCAAGTCGCCCGCCGATGCCCGCCGGGTGTTGGATGCCGGTGCCAATGCCGTGCTCATTGGTGAAGCGCTGATGCGCGCCGGGGATCCCTCCCGCGAGATTGAGGCCTATCTGGCCATCACCACCTCAGTTGGGCATTGTGGAGAAAAGGATGCAGGATGACGGTGCAGGATCGATTTATGAAGGTCTGAGGATATCGGCGTTATCGTCTGACGCGGCGAAAGTCAGAGCCATGGCCACTTGGGTCCCCTTCGTGTCGTTGTCGGAGACCTTGTAGAAATCCTGCACGCTGAGGTTGTTGGCGAGTGTGGAATCTCGCAGCAACCTCGGGAAAGGTAGAGGGGCTACTTGCTATCCGGCCGCTTGCAGGCCTGCCCGACTCAAGCCGACAGCGCTCCGCGCTTTCGATAACCCAAGCAAGCGGCCAGACCCAAGGCCAGCAAGCTCCCCAAGGATGGCTCGGGCACCACTGCCACCGCCCAAGCGGCAAAGGGTGGCGGGCTGAATGGGCTCGTGTCGCTGCCCCCGTAGCCATAATAAAAATTGAAGTTCACTCCTTGGGTGTCGCTCCAATACACTGGGTTGACGTTGGCTGCGAAGTCATTGGGGCCCTCACCAAACGCCACTGCGCTGCCGTATTTGTGATCTGCCCCTAGCGTTCCTGGGGCACCAATGGGATCCAGCTGGGTAAAAAGCGAGGCGAATTGCGCCTGATCTGGCAACTGCCAGCTCACGGTCTCCATCCCGGCAAAGGTAAGGCTCGCCGCCCAGTCGTGTGCGTCTTGCCAGCCCGTGAACAACCTCCCTGATACATTTCCGTCGCGGGTCCAGGTGATATTCTCCACAGAATCGTAGATGAGATCGGTGCCGTTGATGTTGACAATCGTCAAACTGGCTTGGGCCAAGAATGGCATTGAAATGAACAAAACTACAATACTTTTGGCAACAGCAGATGGAATGTTTGGGTTCATGATATCAGTGCTCGAGTGCAGAATCATGCAGAGAAATGGGGGCCGGGTTTCACAGGCGGAAAAATAGCGAGTATAGCCGGATCGTCAAGACAGAGTATTGAAGATGGACTCACAGATTCATGGCCATGACCAACGCGATGGCCCCAATAATCGCTTTGGGGGATGCCGGCTTAGTCAAATGGGTGGCGAAACCCGCTTCCCGGCTTCGTAGGATGTCATCGTCCATTCCATAGCCGCTCAGCGCTATACCGGGAAACCTGTGCCCGCGCTCGCCTAACTTTCGCATGAGTTCATGACCGCTTCCATCTGGAAGTCCCAGATCGCTCACGATGAGATCGAATGGCTCTTGGTCGGCCAGTTTCAATGCCGTGGCCACGTTGCTGGCCGTCACGACACTGTGACCTTCGGTGGTCAGCACCATCTTTGTCAGCTGCGCTGTGACGGCGTGGTCTTCAACAAGCAAAACTCTCAAGGGCCGGATGGTTTGTTGCGAGGGTGGGGAAGTCGGGAGTGTCCCTTGCGACGCACTTTCGGCAAGCGGCCTAGCAGGTGAAGCGAGCGGAAGTTTGATGTGGCCAGAAAGTTGTCCTTGGCTCGGTTGGCGTGCTCGGTGGCGGCGCGGGCCTCGATGTGTTGCATCGCCAGTGATGTCATGGATGCCAGATGCGAGAGAAGCAACTCATCCTCTCCAGTAAAGTCGCTACCGCCATGCTTGTTGCTTACCACAATCAAAGAGTGAACCATCCCCAACGAGCGGAGATCCAGCTGCGTCATGAAATATATGTAATTCCGCGCTATGCATCTATCAAAAAAGCCAATTTACTAACTTGTCCATGACAATGGGGTGAAACCCTACCTCGTGTCTCCTTGCTTCTTGTAGCCCAAAAAAATTCGATAAGCGCACCCGCCTTTAACAGACGGGAAATTTTCCTTGACTAAGGGCTGGTAAGTTTGGATAAGATTGATTCTTCGAGAATGGTTCCTTGTGAAATTGATTGTGATTTTGAAAACTTTCCCGCACCATGCTCTATCGAATAGCACAAGATGCCCTCACTAACGTCGTGCGCGTCAATATTCCTCGGTCGATGGGTTGCTCGAAGAGTAAGTTGATAGATTCTTCCGCCACCCCTAACCTACAATTCTCATGAATTCCATCACTGTTCTGCTAGCCGAAGACCACTTGATTGTCCGCGAGGGCCTGCTTGCCTTGCTCAAACACGAGACCAACATCCGAGTCGTCGGCGAGGCGGAGAACGGTCGGCAGGCGGTGGCGCTGGCCGCCTCGCTTTCGCCTGACGTGGTGGTGATGGATATAGCCATGCCGCTTCTCAATGGTTTGGAGGCCACGCGGCAGATTCTCCACGCATCGCCGACTACCCGGGTACTCATTCTTTCAGCGCACGGAGATGATGCGTATGTTGAGCAGGCCATGGCTATTGGCGCGGCTGGTTACTTGGTCAAACAAACCGCTTCAAATGTTCTGGCCGCTGCAATTAGTGAAGTGTGCAAGGGCCATCCGTTTTTTAGCCCCAGTATCTCAAAGCGCCGGTATCATCACCAACGCAAGGCCAAAGCCATGGGCGAAAAGCCGCGTAAGGGACACAGCCATAATTAATTCGACATTGAAGAGAGCATTGCGGCAGCGGTTACCGATGAGATAGAGATAAACCATTTCCCAAGGCAGCCTAGCCGCTCCAAGCATTTCTCATAGGGCTTCATCGACTTCTTATCGACTTTGACGCCCTTGGGATAGTAACCCCCAATGAGGGCGGCTTTGGGACTAACTCCCTTGTAGGTCATGCCCTCAGCCATGCCTAGCGCTTTGGCCACGCTAGTCAACGGATCGCCGTTCCAGTAGTTCTCTAACACTCCGAAAACCCGCTCTATTGGGTTGTATTTGCTGTGATATGGCGGATAGCAAGCTATCTGCACATCCACTTGGTGGAACGCCGCGAATTCCACCAGGCGCTTGAGCCACTGCGTGCGCACACCGCTGTTTTCCGGGCCGTTATCGGCATTGATTACGAGGGTATGTGGAGAATGACCGTTTTTTTAAGAGTGGGCCAGATTTCCGACAGTCGGTCCACCATGAAGTCCGCCGTTGCGTTGCCGGTGGTGAAGCTCAGCCAGGTTTCGGCAGTGTCGGGCCGGTGGATTCCGAAAGGGGTGAGTTTGGCCTCGGGTTCGAGATCGTGATCAAGCGCCTGATGCCCGCTGCGGCTCTTGCCGCCGCGGCTGAGGTTGCCGATGGGAACGGTGGTCTTGGTGTCGATGGAAAGTCGGATCGTGCCGGCATCAGCATCGGCTTCGGCATTGATCCGGTGGACTGTTTCGAATATGGCATCGGTCTCGGGAATCTTCCGCAACGGCTTGCTTTTTGCGACCCGGCGCGGTGCGAAACCGAGATCTCCAAGCATCCTGCACAGACTTCGTTCGGAGGGCAGTTGCGCTTCATTGTAGCCTCTTTCAATGAGTTGGCGCTTGGCCTCCGCCGCCGTTAGCCGACGATATAGTTGAGTCGTGCGAAAGGTCGGATCCGTCTGGCTGGAGGCTTCTCCGATGGCTTGCAAATCGGCTTTCAACTGCGGTAGTTTCAGCGAGAATCCTTTCCGCCCGCGCAACCGGACATTGTCAATACAGACCACGCCGCTGTTCAACTCGCACAAGCCTTTCTTTACGGTGGTGCGATCCCAGCCCAATTCGCGTTTGGCCCATGCCGCTCCGCCCCGTCCCAGACCGACGATCACCGAGGCCATGAATAATCGCCGCGCCTGGCCGTTGAGCTGAGCGAGAGTTTGCTCCCAAATCTTCCGAGTTTCCGCAGTGATGTTGAGCTTCATGCGAGAAGCTTAACATCTCCAAAGCATTTGTCGAATTAATTTTGGCGGAGCCCCTTCGGGGGAAAATGACAGGACCGGGCCTGCCTGAGTGGATCTTATGATCTGGATGCTGTCCTCGTAGCTCAGTCCATTTTGCCGCATTCCTCGACGACCGCCCGGACCGCCGGGAGGGGGTAACACAGCGACAGCACCCCGACACTGAGATGTTCGGTGGCTGTGTTTCCTTGGGAGATGATTTTTGCATGCCTTGCCATGCAGGCGAATATCAACCTTTCCGAAGTAATCTCAAGCTAAATGGACAGGATTGGGCAGGATGCCCACTCTTCTTGAAGGGGACACTCGCCAGCAAGCTGGCCGCCGCCTTATTCCTACCTGGCTCCCGCTCTGCCTAATTGCCACACACGATTGGGCGGGACGCCGAAACTACCCGGCACCGAGTGATATGCCTTCATGCGCAGGTCCGGTGTGCGGGGGGCGTAAATATACCAAGGTATAGGTTACAAACCATCGGGATTTTTATAGGGTTCATTCATTCGTCCGCCATGAAGTCATTTCTCATAGTTTCATCAGCCTTCAGCACCTTGTTGCACCCGGTGCGGTCCTGCACGAACCAAGGGATGGACTGTCACTGCCGCCGCCTCGGCAGCGGGCGCGAAGATTTCCGGAGTTAATGGGTTTTCTCCGGTCTAGCGGGGTCGTCGATCGGAGGTCGGCGGCCTCGCACTGCGTTTAGCACCTTGCATGGAGGGGCATCCAGCCCCCGAAATCTGAAGATTTTGAGGCTTTATAGATGAGGACCCACTGATGCCTGTGATCGTTTGATTGAACTCACGTCGTGCCCAGTCGCGGATCAAGTTGGAAGCGGCGGCGTTTGCAGATGTGCACGTCCGACCACGCCGGATGCAGTGGGTTGAGCAGATAGTTGGTTTCCTCGGGAATGAGGCTGGAGGGAACTGCGAGTGCTGCCTTGGCTGGGGCCAGCGGGTGGCGAAGCCAGTGCGCTCCGAAATCCTGTGAACTCGCTCCAGCCGGCAGCTTGTCCCAGCCGATTGGTGGCCTCAGGCCTGTCTCGATGAGTGCGTCGGGCAGTTCGATTTCTAACAGGACAAACTCCATGCGCAGCCATTCCGGGCTGGCATGCACCAGCAATTCCAGAGCCGCCAGAGCGCGGCTGCCGGCAGCGTAAACGCATGCCATACCTGGCGGGTTCCAGCGCCCGCCATAGCGCCGGGCCCCTTCGCCAGTGAGGGCGCTCGCCGCAAAGGCCGGTTTGATGATGCGATAGACCAACATCGGCAGCGGCAGGTTAGGATAGCACCCCGTACTCGAGTCGGCCTAGCAGGTATTCCACCTCCCGCGAACCGACCTCGGTATCTGCGAAAACCAGCGGGCTTTCTCCGGCCAACGCCAGGGCTGGGCGCTTGAGCCACGAGCGGGCGGATTCTTCCGACTCAAATACCTCGCAGGCACGTGCCATCAGGCGGGCCACACGGATGAGGCGCTCGCTTTCTCCGGCATCCAGCTGGCCGGATTTCTTGCGCCGGTGCAGCGTGGCGCGTGAGATACCGAGCCAACGGGCTAATTCATCCTCGGTGCTGGCCAGCCAATCCGCTAGAAATGAAAACTCCCCGATGGCCAGCCCACGACGGATTTTGGCGATCATCGCAGTGGGTGAGTCTTCCAGCACGCTTTCTTCCCGCAGCGTCACGCCGACGTTCCTGCGGGCGGCTAGCCTCTCCCGCAGGCCTCCAATATAGCTGGCTCCTCCGATTGCCTGTTTCATATGGCGCTAAATTACTCTCAGTTTGGACATTTTCAAGTTTTTTCTGAGATCCCTCCGATATTTTTTCCGCCCTCGACATCCGTTCGGCGGCGGACATGCTTGTTCGGCTCAACGCCCGCAATCATGTCCGAATTTCTCGTCATCCCCCGTGCCGCCCACGACCAACTTGTCACTCGTGCCTATCAAGCCCGCCGCTTCACGGCTGAGGAGGCGGCCGAGGGGGCCAAACTCGCCGCCGAAGCCGCTCGCCACGGCATCCGGACCCATCATGCGCTCAAGGCCCTGCACCTCGATCACCTGTTCGGCTCGGCCGTGGGCGGCTGCATTCCCGGTGCGCACATTGAGGTGTTGCCGAGCCGATTCGCCGCCTCCGAATGCTGGAATGCTAACAAGAAACTCGGCCAGTCTGTAGCATATCGAGCCATCAATCGTGCCATCGAGTTGGCCGATCAATTCGGCATCGGTCAAATCGCCGTGGATAATGCCTTCCATTACCTGTGGGGTGGGGGATACGTCATGGAGGCGGCCGAGCGCGGGTATTTTGCTTACACCAACTGCACCTCAGCCCTTGCCGAAGTTGTGCCTTTCGGCGGTAAATTTCCGACTCTCGGCACCAATCCCCACTCTTGGGGGATTCCCGCCACCCAGGCGAACGGCTTTCCCATCGTCATCGATTGGGCCACCTCCACCGTCGCCATGGGGCGGGTCCAGGCGCTCAAGCGCGAAGGCAAGCCGCTGCCGCCGGGGGCGGCTGTGGATGCTGCGGGCCAGCCCACCACAGATCCGAACCTTGTGGCGTCGCTGCTGCCATTTGGGGCTCACAAGGGCTACGGTCTTTCGCTCATCAACGAGATATTTGGTGGGCTCATTGGCGGTTCGCTCCCAACCCTGCGCGGCCGCCCGATTCTGAGCTCCGGAGAAAAAAACACCCCGGTCTTCTATTTTCAAGTCATCCACCCCGACGCCCTATCCGGTGGCAATTTTGCCTGTGGTCGCAGCCAAGCGAGCAATCTTGCCGCCGTGATTGGCGACGTTCTTGGCCATGGAAACTCCTCCGCCCTGCTGCCCGGCCAACTCGAAGCCGACGCCCGCAAGCGCTCCGATGCCGCCGGCGGCTTGCTTTTCACGGCAGCGGAAGTTGCCGAGTTCAATGATCTGGCCAGTGGCCTTGGCTTGCCGCCTTGGGAGGTGGCCTCACTTGCCAGCGCCTGGAGTCCTTGAAAAGCCCAAGATGCTTTCGTTAGCCCAAGTTCTCTGCCCTTGTGTCTTCAAGTCTTGGGTTTTGGGTCTGAGGCGCAGCCTCGCTAGGGAGATTTTTCGCGTGGTCCGAGCCCTGGCAAGTCCCTCAGTGAAGGGAACTTTACGGCCCAAAGGCTCACCACCACCAAGACCGCAACCCCGCCAAGCACCACTGAACCCACCGGGCCCAGCAGGCCGGCGCTGAGGCCGGATTCGACTTCGCCGAGCTCGTTGGACGAGCCGATGAATAGGAAATTGACCGCCTGCACCCGTCCCCGCAGGCCTTCCGGGGTGCGCACCTGCACCAGCGTCTGGCGCACCAGCACGCTGACTTGGTCGAGCATACCTGCGGCCATCAACGCCAGCAGTGAAAGGTAGAGGTTGCGCGATGCGGCGAAGCACAGCATGCAAACGCCGAATCCGCCCACACAGGCTAGCATGATTTTGCCGGGCTTCTGCATCGGCGGGCGGTGGGCCATAAAGAAGCTCATCACCAGAGCACCCGCAAACATGGCCGCCCGCAGGAATCCGAGCCCCAGCGGCCCGCAATGCAGCACGTCCTTTTGGAACATCGGCAAAATCCCCTCAACCCCGCCGAAAAGCACCGCCACAAAATCCACCGACAAGGCACCGAAGATCGCCTTGTCGTTCCACACA